>ENA-ORCZ01000302-ORCZ01000302.1-marine-metagenome-genome-assembly--contig:-NODE-302-length-27220-cov-3.881922_pt1 | contig 27220 bp, 23 predicted proteins | sample MGYA00237785_ERZ508519 | MGnify/ENA primary metagenome ERZ508519 (study PRJEB26189, sample SAMN06268790) | marine metagenome | isolation source: Bioluminescent Bay, La Paraguera, Puerto Rico | place...
CAGGTTGAACTGCATCATCACCATGGTGCCCCAGCCGAGCAGCATCCCCCAGAAGGCGGCCGGTTCGGAGGCGCGGGACCAGAACAGGGCACCCAGGAGTGGCAGCAGGAAGGAAAGCGCCATGCCGACGCCGATGGACGCCAGCGGTGCGATCAGCGAGCGGCCCTGCGGTGAAAAGGCAAACGCGACAACTGCGAGCACGAAGGCAACTTCGAAAATGCGTGCCAGGCGCATACGCTGATGGTTGTCTGCCTTGCTGACCGTCGGAACAAGATCCTGAGTGAAGCTCGACGTGGCCGAGATAAGCTGGCTGTCCAACGTCGACATGCCCGCTGCAAACACTGCGATGACGAGCACGGCGCCCATGACCGGCAGATAGTTGGCGAAGATCAGCGGAACCAAGGCATCGGAGTTCATTCCTTCGGGAATGGTGATGTCCATGCCGATGGACAGCATTCCGATTACCGCACCGGTGAAGGTGACGACAAAAAGGGCCAGGAAGGATGTGATCGCAGCTCCCTTTACCAGCGTCCTCGGACTATCCGCCATATAGAGGCGCTGCCAGAGGTGGGGCGTCAGCACCCAGCCGAAGGTCCAAAGTGCCATCAGCGTGATGTAATTGCCTTCCCCGCCGTCGAAAACGAAGAGTTCCGGCCGCGCGTCGACCGAAGATGTCCATCCGGCTTCCCAACCACCGGCCCAATTGATCACCAGGAACATGGTGACGATGAGCAGGAGCGCGAAAAAAAGGCCCTGGATGGCATCGGTCCATACGACTGCGCGACTTCCTCCAAAAAAGGCATAGGCGCCAACACACACGGCAGTCAGGATCACGCCGATGTTAAAGCTGATGAGCCCCTCTGAAATCGAGTTCAGCGCAATTGCGATCCCGGTCACCTGAATGGCCGTATACGGAAACAGCACGGCTATGCATATGAGGCCGGTCAGAAGACGCAGCCTCTTGCTGCTGTTGTAGTAGGCCGCCAGCAGATCTGCCGGCGTAATGAAATTGAACTTCTTGCCCAGGGTCCAGATGCGCGGTCCGAGGACGATCACGAGCACGGGCCCCATTGCGTTGAAGAACCCGAACAACAGCCAGTTGACGCCCTTGTTGTAGAAAAAGCCGGGGCCGCCGAGAAAGGCAAATGTCGAAAACCACGTCGCGAACATCGTGCCGACAAGCATGAACATGTTCGCGCCGCGGCCCATCACGAACCAGTCTTCAAGATCATCCTGCTTGTTGGTCCGGTAGGCGCGATATCCTATGTACAACATCAGGATGAGGTACAGACCGATACCTGCGAGTGTTAGCGTCGTTGTCATTGGTTTTCGCCTCTCTCGGTATCCTCAGCCATTTTCACCCAGGCCAGGCCGCGTGTCGCGTAGTAGACCGCGCCCAGAATGCAATTGAGGGAAAAGACGGCGTAGCTGTAGAATATCGTCGTGGGCATACCCAGAAGGCCGATCTCCGCGCTGTTGCCCCAGATGTCAAAAACCGGCAGCAACGCCAGGACGACATTGGCGGCAGCCCAGCACAGGAAAACCCTTCCCGGGCCGGTTCTGGGAATAAAGCCGAGTACCGGATATCGATCTTCCGCCGTCCTTCGTTCCAGGACGGCCGTGTGCGTTACTGTTGTCACGATCAAACCTCATTTTCTGCTGTTCCCGTGGAGACGGCCTTTGCGGCCGTTCTTCAATTAATTCCGAAAGGGTGGCACAGGTTTTGGCGCCGAGCGTTTCAAGTTTGCGCACAGCGCTGTGCACATACCGACGCTGCACGGCTACCTCACGGCACGCGTGAGACGCTTCCGGTCACGCATCCAGAACCAGATCCGTGATCGGATAAGCCTGGCACGCCAGACATTTTTCCGGGTCCTCCTGGGCGACATCGACGTAGTGCCCGAATTCCCCTGAGGCCACCTGGATCGCGCAGCTTTCGCATTGTCCGGTTCGGCAGCCGGCTGATAGTTCGATGTGGTTTTTCTCCGCCAGATCCAGGATCGAGCCATCCCGGGGAGACCACATAAGCGTCTTCTTCTGTTGGTTGAAGACCACGGAACAGGGTTTCAGGTCCGCAGCCGTCCTGCGTTCCGGAGCGGTGAAGCGTTCATGGAAAATTTCGAAAGATGGCACACCACGGGCAACAAGTTCGCTCCGGAAGGCCGTAAGCATGTCATTCGGCCCGCACATGTAAAATCGCGCACGTCTTCTGAAAAGATCCTGCTCGATATGATCGATGCTCAATCTTCCTTGGGTATAGGGCACCGTTTCATGAGACAGCGGTCGGCTGTAGTGGTTGCGCACCCTCAAATTGGGATTGAGGCGGGCAATTTCGGAAATTCGTTCTCGAAAGGCGTGGTGAGTGCCGTTTCTGGATCCGTAGTAGAGCCAGACTTCGGGGCCCGTGTCGCCGGCAAGGTGCTCCAGCAGGCTCATGAACGGCGTAATCCCTATTCCCAAGGCGAGGAGCACTACCGGGAATTCATTTTCAAGCGGCAGGGTAAAGTGACCCTCCGGGCAGGCCGCCTCGAGTTCGTCACCCACCGCCACCGCGCTCAGTTCACGCGACAGCGCACCACCTTCGATACACCGGATCGCTACTTGATAAGATCCGGGTGCATCGCCGGGGCAGCCGATCAGTGAATAGGAGCGCGAAACACCGCCATTTCCGCTGTCAGGCAGTCTCAAGGACAGAAACTGGCCGGCTCTGTAGGGGGCGAGAGCCGATCCATCGTCGGCCTCGAGCTTCAGTGCGGTGACACCCGGAGCTTCGATGGTCTTTGCGGTAACTCTCAGTTGGCGAAACCCACGCCAGCGATGCCCCCTTCTTGAACGGGCCGGTTGAACGTCGCAGCACAGGGATCTTACGGCAGGAGCGCCACTGATCGGGTCGAGGCGGTCGGAAAAAACGAGAGAGTTGTAGTTGGCATCGGTCTCGCCACCGATTTCGTAGCCCGGTGCGCCAATGTCGGGTGCAGCTTCCCACCAGCCATATTCAGCGATTACGACACCTGGATGGATGTCCTCGTTGCAGCGGGCTTCCATCGCGATGGAGCGTTCACCCCGCACGACCTCCACCATGTCGAATTCGGCGATACTTCTCGCCGCTGCCGTTTCCGGGTGCATCTCTATACGGGGACTAAAGGATTTGCGACGCAGGCCGGAAAGGCCACGGTGTTGAGTATGGCAGAAATAGCCATTTTTCGCGGTTGTGAGGACAAGGGGGTGACAAGCATCAGGTGTTTGGGGTGCGAAGAAATCGGGCACCGGCCGATAACCATGTTCCTGAAGACGGCAGGAATAGAATTCGACCCGCCGGGACGGCGTGGCGAACCCTTTTACCTGACCGTCAGCACTCTCATCGGCGTAACTCCTGAAGCCATGGCTCAACGGGATCGTCATCCCCTCCGGTCTGGCGCGCAACATGGTGGTCGTAACACCGATCGGCGCCATTATCGCATCATGTGCGGCATCCCAGTTGCCGTACGAAAAGAGGTTTCCGAACCCGAGGCGCCGAGCGAGACCCGCGGCTATGTCGAAATCCGAACGGGCTTCGCCGACCGGTTCGATCATCGCCGGCCGAAGTTGCAGATGCTGCTGCGCGGCAAGTGAAATTTCGAAACCCGCGCGCCATCCGTCCCGCTCCCATGCACTGTTCACCGGCAATATGATGTCGGCATATGTCGCGCTTGGGTTCATGAACATGTCGCAGTGAACCTGAAACTCGAGGCTTCCAAGGGCCGCCTTCCCCATATCGGGATCTGGCTGAGAGGACAGGATGTTGCTGCCAAAACAGATCAGGGCGCGCACGCGGTAAGGCTTCTCTTCCAGTATCGCGCGGTAGAGTTCCCCCCCGGTTACCCAGCCTCCGCTACCCGGACCGAGTGGACGCTCTGACAGACCCAGTGATTTTTTCGCCTGCTCGGGAGGGAGCATCGAATAGTCACTGATAGGAGAGACGCCAATACCGGGCCAGGCTACATTCCCACCCTTCATGTCGTATTGGCCGGTCAGGGCGAAGAGGCAGGCGATCGCCCGATCTGTCTGTGTCGCGTTTCCGTGCTGTCCAACGCCTGTCCAGCAGTAATAGCTCACGCGTCGTGCCGAGGCGATGCGACGGGCGAATGCTCGGATGTCCTCGGCGTCGAGCCAGCATATTTCCGCGGCATGCTCGGGTGTATAAGGCGCACAGGCTTCACGCAGATGCCGGAACGCCGTCTTGCAGGGAACGCGCTCGCCGTTCTGCAGCGATACAATCACGCCATGGTCAAGGGAAAGGTCGGCGCAGAGCCGTGCGTCCGGCGCATTGCGGGTATTCAGGCCGACCAGCGATGACGTGCGAGCGTTGTAAGCGACGAAAGCATCGGCTGGAGTCAGGCCGACATCCGCACCGCGCAGCATCCGACCGTTGTCCTTCCGCACCAGGAACGGTGCGTTCGACCATTGCCTGACAAAGGCCTCGTCGAAATCCTTTTCATCTATCAGTTCGCGGATGAGGGCGAGAGCCAGGGCCCCGTCCGTTCCCGGACGCACCCGCAGCCATTGGGCTGCCTGAGTTCCCATCCCTGTCTTGCGCGGGTCGACCATGACAAGGTCTGCGCCCTCGCGCAGAGACTTCGCAATCACCTCGGCCTGAGCGAGCCAGGCCTTTTCCGGGTTATGACCCCACAGCACGATCAGATCGCTGTTGGCATAGTCTGGGGTGGGCAGACCCGTGCCTACGGTGAGCTTGTGCATATGGTCTTTGTGCCAGTTGCATAGTTCAGTCGCCCAACTGATGTTGGGGCTGCCAAAATTCCATACAAATCTTTCCAGCCAGGGTAGGGCGTCGGAGATGGATGTCGCACTCGGCGAGGAAAAGGAAAAGGCAACGGATTCCGGACCGCTTTCTCGCGCGAACTGGGCGAGTTTCGCGGCGATCGCGTCCAACGCCTCTTCCCATTCGATTTCAACGAACCCCGGATCGGCGTCTCCCTTGGGCCGGGTGCGCTTCATCGGCTTGAGCAGTCTTCTCGCACTGTGTACCAGTTCCGGAGCCGCTCTTCCTTTCGGGCACAGGGCCTTGCCGGTCGGATGGGACGGTGAGGGCTGAACGGCGACAAGCCTGCCGTTCTCGATGCTGTTGAGGGATCCGCAGCGGGATCGGCAGAAGGTGCAGAATCCGGGCACGATTTCGCCGTCCCGCGGCGATGTCGCCGCGGTTTCAGTTGATGAAATATCCATTATTCCTCCTACCTGGAAACCGCGATCACGGTTCCGGAGACAGTGCGCTGTGAGACGGCATTGAACGTCCGCTCCGGCGCTGCCGGCAGATTTCCAGACCAGTTAAAGCAGCACCGCGGACTCGGGGGTCCACTCGGCGACAACCGCGTCTCCGGGCGAAAATGTCCGCGCCGACTGATCGAAGCCATTTTGCTGGTGCACCGTCAGGCGCTGATCTCCGGCACCAACGACGATTTCCGTGAGGTTGCCGCGATAGATGACATTCTCAACGGTGGCGCGGATCTCGTGGCCGGTCGCGTCAGTCCCGGACCCTGCCGAACCTGATCTCAGGCGGATGCGTTCCGGGCGTATGGATACGGTCGAGCAATTGGAACCTGAGCCGACGTGACCGAAACCAATGACCTGGCCCGTGTCCAGCCGGAAGCGGTCGGCTCCATCCAGTTCGCCTTTGAGAAAGTTGGACCCTCCGATGAATTCAGCGACGAAGAGGTTGGCAGGTCGCTCGTAGATGCCGTTCGGCGTGCCTACCTGCTCGATCCGGCCATTGGACATGACGACGATGCGGTCGGCAAGACTGATTGCCTCATCCTGGTCATGGGTCACGAAAATCGTTGTCAGCCCCAGGTCCTGCTGCAGCTTGCGCAATTCGGTGCGAACCTCCAGGCGCAGCTTGGCGTCCAGCGCGGAGAGGGGCTCATCCAGCAGCAATGCGTCAGGCTGATAGACGATCGCGCGGGCAAGGGCGACACGTTGCTGCTGACCACCGGAGAGCTGCCTCGGCAGGCGGTCGGCCAGATGGTCCATCCGGACGATGCGCAGTGCCTCCATGACCCTGGGCTTGATCTGCTGCCTGGAGATTTTTCGCATTTCAAGGCCGAAGGCGACGTTGTCGGCGACGGTCATGTGCGGGAAGAGCGCATAGCCCTGAAAGACCAGACCGGCATTTCGCATATATGGGGGAAGGTCGGTGACTTCGCGATTGCCGAAGCGAATGCTTCCCCCATCCGGGATCGCCAGGCCGGCGATCATGCGCAGGGTCGTCGTCTTTCCACAACCGGATGGCCCAAGAAACGCAAGGAATTCGCCGTCCTTCACTTCCAGATCGAGTGCGTCAACGGTGACGAGATTGCCATACCGCTTGGTGACCTTGTTGAGCGTGATATTTGACATGAACCGTTTTCCTTAGAAGGCGCGCGTCAGATTGAAGAAGCGATCGGTGATGATCATGACCAGGGCGATGGCCGCGATCTGCACGGTCGCGACTGCCGCAATGGTCGGATCGATGCTCCATTCAAGGTAATTGACGATCGCGATAGGCAGCGTCGTCGTCCCCGGCCCGACAAGAAAAAGGGACTTTTCCAGGTCGACGAACGAGATGACAAAGGCAAACAGGCCACCCGCAATAATGCCCGGACGGATAGCGGGCAGCGTCACCCTGCGGAAGACCGTGAACGGGCGCGCGCCCATGGTAGATGCGGCTTCCTCAAGTTGCTGGTTCATGCCGACAAGGGATGCGGTTACCAGCCTGATCGTCCACGGCAGCGCGATGAGGCTGTGCCCCAGGCACAGGCCGGCGAAGGTCTGCGCCACCTGAACGCCCGTGAAGACCTCGAATTCGATCAGGAACATGAACAATGCGCTGCCGGCGACGATGCCGGGCACGATGAGCGGTCCAAGCAGCACCGTCTGGATGACCTCTCTGCCCCAGAAACGGGTGCGGGCCAGGAAAATCGCCGCGGGAACACCGACAAGCATGCTGATCAGAGTGGCGGCGACGCCAACCTGCAGGCTCACTAGAAACCCGTCGCGGAAGCGCGGCATGCTCCAGGCATTCCAGTACCAGTCGAGCGTGTAACCCTTGGGGGGAAAGTTGATGATCTTGTTCTCGAAGAAACTTACCCAGACAACCGAGGCGAGGGGCAGGATCAACTCGAGGAACGCGAGCGCGGCAATCGCAGCGATCGCTAGGTGGAAGAACCTGTCGCCGGATCTCACAAGAGCTCGCATGGACTACATCCTCCCGTATTTCTTTTGCAGCAACACGCTGGAGACAACCGTCAGAAGCAGTGTTGCCAGCATTAGTACAAAAGCGAGGCTGGCAGCGAACGGCCAGTTGAAGACCCGGATCGCCTGCTCGTAGACCATAGGCGCCATCATGTGGAACGAGGGGCCTCCCAGGAGCACAGGGCTGGCATAGGCATTCATGCTCAGAATGAACACCAGCAAACCTCCCGAAAAAATGCCAGGCATCGCGAGGGGAACGAATACCTTCAGGAAGGCAGTCCAGGGTCGCGCGCCGAGGGTGGCTGCGGCCTCTTCATAGGAACCGTCAATGCGGTCGAAGACGCTTTGAAGCGTGATGATCATGAAGGGCAGCAGTACTGCGACCAGGCTTAGGAGCACCGCCGTCAGCGTGTACATTATTCGAACCGACGCATCGATGATGTTGAGGAACATCAGGGTTTCGTTGACAAGGCCCCGGTCCGCCAGAAGCACCATCCAGCCGGCGACGCGCACGGCATTGCCCATCAGGAGGGGAATGATGGAGCAGAGGATCAAGATTGTGCGCAGTTTCGGGGATCGCGTTCGCGAAATGACATAAGCTGCCGGCACCCCAAGGATCAGGCAGAAGAAGGTCGTGAGCGCTGCGACCAGAACAGTTCGCGCCAGAACCTCCCGATAGAACGGTTCGCTCAAGAACCTCAGATAGTTGTCGAGCGTCAAACCTTCCGCGATGATGTCAGCCGGATTGTAGATCGCAACGCTGTAGCGTGCCATCAGAAGCAGCGGAAGGATCAGGCCGAAAACCACGAGCAGCAGGCCTGGAACCGGCAAGGCCCCGAACGGGATTTTCAGCGGCCGCCCGGCCCTTCGGCCCGGCGGCAACGTGATCGCGATTGAGGAGTTCAACCCTTGAACTCCTTGTTCCACCAGTCGAGCCATGCTGCATCATTCTTCGCTGCGTAGGCATAGTCCGCGAAATGCAGGGCCTTCTGCTGATCCACGGGGAACTCCAGGGAGGCCTTTTCCTCCGCACTCAGATCCGCATCCGATGTGGCAACCGAATAGTAGGTCTTGCGGGCAATGTTCGCCATGCTTTGCGGGGCGAGCATCTTGTTGAGATAGGCGTAGGCGGCCTCCTTGTTGGACGCCTTCTTCGGCATCCCGACGCCGAAGGCGATCGCGATCGCACCTTCTTTCGGATAGGACATCTCAATCGGAAGGCCGTTGTGTTTCCAGAGCAGAGCGCGGGCACTGTAGTTCGCTGAAATATCGATTTCGCCGTTTTCGAAACCGGCGGCCAAGGCATCATGCGACGGGTAGAGACGCGGCTGCACCTTTTCCTTCATCTCCATCAGCTTGTCGAAAGCCGGCTCGACATTGCCCATGGAGCCACCCGCGACCAGAGAAGCCGCGTAGATGTAATTGAAGTAGATCTGGTCGTAGAGGCCTACGCGACCCCTGTACTCGGGATTCCACAGGTCCTCGAAACTGGTTGGTGGTGTCGTGATCGTGTTGGGGTTGTAAAGAAGGACGACGCCGCCGTAGATCGCCGGAACGTAGTAGGGAGTTTGGAGTGACGGCAGAATGTTGGCGGAGTTGGGGATCTTGTCGAAGTCGAGCCACTCCAGAACGTCCTGCTGCTGCATCTCGAATGCATCGCCGTCGCTCAACCAGGTCAGATCGACGGAACTGCGCGGAAGGCGTCGCTCCGCCAGAAGGCGGGCCTTGCGCTCGGAAACCGGTGCCAGGTCCTTCACAAGAGTGACGCCCGTTTCCTCAAAGGCCTGCCCTTCGAAGGATTCGACCATGTAGTCGTTCCAGGAACCGCCCCAGTTGGAGACCACCAGGTCTCCCGACTGGGCCTGCCCCGCATGAGGCAGCAATCCGGTGGCCAAGGTAGCGCCGCTGCCCGCCAGGAGGCTTCGGCGATTGATGTTGAAATTGAAAAGCTCACTCGTTTTCATCGGCTTCTCGCTGTTGGTACGAATATTGGCTGTTCTTTGGAAGGTATTGGCGAGCAGGTGCTTTCCCGGCTCACGATCTCACTATTGAATCACGCAAATGATATTGCTATTTTTAAAAACAAAACTTGGATATTGGTTTTTTCAATGGACATAACGGTCCGTCAGATCCGCTATTTCGTCGCCACGGCAGAATCCGGCCAGGTGTCGCGCGCTGCGGAACTGTGCAACATCACCCAGTCCTCCATCACGCTCGCCATCAACAGTCTCGAGAAAACGGTGGGTTACAAGCTCTTCGTGAGACAGGCCCGCGGCATGCAGCTGACCGCGCAAGGCGAAAAGTTTCTGCGGCACTGCCACGCCATTCTTCGCACGCTCGAGGATGCCGTCGAACCCGACTTCGACAATTCGAGCGAGATCTCCGGAACGATAAAACTCGCCATAACGGGCACGATCGCGGGGTATGTGTTCCCACCTATCTGGCGGAAGCTGAAACGAGAGTTTCCTCGAATAGAGCTGAAGGTTTCGGAACTTGAATACAAGGACATGGAGGGAGGTCTCAAGGACGGAACTTTCGACATGGCGATGATGCTCATGTCGAATATCCAGCAGTCCGATGATTTTTATTACGAGGAACTCATAAGGTCCCCCAGGCGGCTATGGGTCTCCAGCCGCAACCCGCTCGCCACCAGGGAACAGATCTCGATCAGGGATCTCGTGAACGAGGACTACATCGTGCCGACGATGGATGAGCACGAGAACATGATCAAGCGCTTTTGGGAGCGACATGATTTCAAGCCGCGGATCCTGTTCAGGAGCAATGCGCTGGAAGCGCTGCGCAGCATGGTGGCAAACGACCTCGGCATCTCGATCCTGTCCGACATGGTCTATCGCTCCCTGTCGCTGGAGGGGCGCCGTATTGTCAAACGCGACCTGGTTGAGCCCGCGCCGAGTTCGGATGTCGGAATAGCCTGGTTGAAGACCGCAGAGCACTCGATGGCTGGCGAGACCTTGCTGGCTCTGCTTCGGTCCGAGACCTCGCAAAGCTGAAGTCTTTCAACGAGGTGCAGTTTGCGGGCGGAGCGACGTCAAACTACTTCAGCTTTCGAGAGTTTCGTCGCTGCATCGCTCAGGCGTATCCATGGCGCAGCACCATGGCCATGCATTACCAGGGTGTCGGACCATCCGGCTCTATGAATCGGCCGCTTTCTTCACCTGCAAGAGCATACTTGACCGGCAATGCTGCGCCTTCCGCAGGTGTCATTGAACCATAGCCAGTCAGGTCGGTCTTGACGAAACCGGGACTGACGGAGTTGACCATTATGCCGCTTCCCTTCAGTTCTTCGTGGAGTTGAACGGTCAACATGTTCAGCGCTGCTTTGGACGCGTTATAGCCGATGAACTGCTGGGCATAGTAGGTTGAACTCGGATCGCCGTTCAAAGTCAGCGAGCCGAGTGAGCTCGACAGATTGACGATGCGTCCCTTCGGTGCCTTGCGAAGCAGCGGCAGCATAGCCTGCGTGACAGCCAGCGCTCCGATGAAGTTCACGTCCATCACGCGCCGGACTGCCTCTATCGATGCCCTGCCGGGTGCACCGTCCGCAAAATCGAACATACCTGCATTGTTGACGAGGACATCGAGACGCCCCGACCCGGCCTCCAGCTTCCCGGCTGCTGCGCTCAGTGAATGGGGATCATCGAGGTCGAGCCTGACGCTCTTTACCTCGAGGCCATCACGGGCCAGTTCCGCCACAGCTTCGGCTGCGCGAGCGTCGTCCCTGGCGCCAATCACCACGTGCAGGCCGGCCTTGGCCAGCTGGCGAGCGATTTCAAGTCCAATTCCCTTGTTGCCACCGGTGACAAGGGCGAGGCGTTCTTCGATCATAAGTTTTTCCTTTCCGAGAGTTCCTTCTATAAATATGAAGAAAGCTTCAGGTTTTGGATTCGCATATGCCACGTGCCGATGCCACTTCGCTCAAACCCCGAAAAGCCCCGGCTCAAAGCCGGTCGCGCGTCACCGTGGACGCCATATTCGAGGCGACGATTCAGGTTTTGATCCGCGATGGGATGAAAATGCTGACGACCACGCGCGTGGCGGAACGCGCGGGGGTTTCCGTCGGGACGATGTACCAGTATTTCCCGAACAAGCAGGCCCTGGTCCATGCGCTGAACGAACGCTACCTGACGAGGCTTGCCGAGCGGATAGAGAGCATCTGCCAGGCCCAGGCCGGAAAGCCTGTCGACCGGATGGTGGAAGCCCTGATCGAGACTTACTGGCAGGCAAAAAACGAACGCGAAGACCTGACCCGTGCGCTTTACCGGTCAGTGGCGGAACTGGACACTGACAAGTTGGTCCACGCTTTTGCCGCTCGGGTCGACGATGCAACCGAGAAAATGTTTGCAAGCGCCCGGGACACCGAACTCAAAGACGTCGCGACGACGAACCTCACACTTGCTACCGTGATTTACGGCGCTGTCCGAAATATCTTCGAGCGCGATCTTTCGCGTCTGGAGGCAGAGGGCATCAAGCAAAATCTCATCCTCATGTGCCGGGCCTATCTCGCTGGTTTCGCCAGGACGGAAAACCCGCCAGGAGACCGGGCCCCGGGAGCCTAGCCTTTCCGTTTCGACAGATTGCCTCGCGCATCGGCAAGACACGCGTTGGAGCGCTAGAGGCCGACTGAGGCTGATATTGAGACGCTGCGATCAATACCCGGTCGATCGCAAATGAGTTATCAGAGCGGACAAGGCCTTGGATTTCTGGTTTCGGGCCGGGTAATAAATCCGGTACCCTGGCCAGACAGGGCAGAACTCGTCCAGGCAGCTTTTCAGTTGGCCTCTGGATATTTCGTCTTCGACGTAGGGCCGCAGCAGGTATGCCACGCCCAGTCCCGCCTGCACTGCGCTCATCATGACGTGCCGGTCATTTGTTATCAGCGGACCCTTAACCGGAATCTCGACTTGCCGCCCATCCCGGTTGAACTGCCAGTTGTAGATATCACCATGACTGGCCCGGCGGTAATTGAGGCACGCATGAGAGGCAAGCTCTTCAAGACTGCCTGGAACGCCGTGCCGCTCAAAATACGCAGGCGAACCGACGACGACCGCCGTGACATCCGGCCCGAGAGGGGCCGCGATCATGTCTTGCTCAAGATGACTTCCCAGACGGATGCCTGCATCAAAGCCGTCGGCCACGATATCGACAAAACGATCGCTGACTTCAAGTTCGATCGTCAGATACGGATGCGCGTCCTGAAACTCCGGCAAAGCCGGAACGAGGATAGTGCGGGCGGGGTACTCCATCACGGAGAGGCGTAGGGTTCCCGCCAGGACACCTTGCGAATGCTTCAGTTCAGCAATGCGGTTATCGATCTGGCGCAGCGCGGGTGCCAAGGTCTCCATGAGTTGCAGTCCGGCCTGGGTGGGACGAACACTGCGAGTGCTGCGTGCCAACAGGGTCATGCCAAGTTGCTGTTCCAATGCATTGATCGCTTGGCTTAGCCCGGATTGCGATCGGCCTAATTTCCTGGCTGCACGCGTGAAGCTTCCTTCCTCCGCGACAACCTTAAAAAGCAGCAGGCCCGATAGCTCACGTTGATTCATTATGGCAGTTTTTCAATAGACCCAATCACATTTATCACAATAGTCCGGCATTCACACAAAGCCTATGCCTTATAGCGCGGCGCGTTTAACCGGAAGATCATGTATCGCTTTTGCGTTGAAATCCTAGATTTCAGGCAGAGAAAAGCGATGTCGATTTGACGCTACGTGCTCTAGCGCAGTTCTCCACGTAAAAGGAAGTCTGTCATGATTGATCTGCGGAAGTTACTGTTTGTCGGCGCTTTGGGACTAGCGGCTATCACCTTGCCGTCGACTGTGGCGCTGGCCGAGGCCAGGAATATCGTGCTGGTGCACGGAATGAATATTGGAGGTTGGGTTTGGCGAGGCGTGTACGACCGGCTCGTGGCTGACAACTACACTGTCACGGTGGCACAGATGCCCTTGACCTCGTTCGAAGCCGACCTAGCTGCCGTTGAACGAGTGCTCGAACTGCAGCAGGGGCCGGTTGTGCTGGTCGGACACTCCTATGCTGGATTTATCTTGGGAGAGGCCGGCATGGATCCTGATGTTCAGGCACTAGTTTACGTGGCCGGTTTCAAGCCTGACATTGGTGAAAGCCAAATGTCGTTAACCTCCGCTGTCCCTTCCGAACTGGCGACGGAAAGCCTTCTGCTATTTGATGACGGACACTATCTGGTAGATGCGGAAGCCTGGGTTCGCAACGTTGCCAACGGCCTGAACGAAACCGACGCCTGGTTTACAGCGCGCTCCCAGGCCGCCTCCAACAGCGCCACGTTCCAGCATCAGGCGACCGCAGCGGCTTGGAAGGAAAAGCCGACTTGGTCAGCAATTGCGACGCTGGACCGTACAATCGCGCCTGAATTGCAACGTCAAATGTCAGAAAGGTCGGGGGCCCGGACCGTCGAGATTGAAGGCGGCCATATGATCCCCATGACCAATCCCGACGAGATCGTGTCACTGATCAAGCAGGCTGCGAAGTCGGTGGACTGAAATGAACGGCAGTTCCCCCGGCGGATTTCACGAAACCTGCCGGAGGGCCTGGAGAACGATGTTTTCTGCGAACCGGCAAGACCCGGTTCAACGGAGACTGGAAGAGCCTCACCGCGAATGGAATTCCAGGGCCCGGTCAAGCAGACGTTGCGCGTCGTCACGGTCGGGCGGAGCATTGGTGAACAGGATGCGGTACATGATCGGTGCGATCACCCGCTCAAGAAGTTCGTCGGTCTCGGGGACAGGTCCTGCGTCTTCGTCTGCGCGGACCAGAATACTTTCGAGCTGCTGCCGGGTGTAAGCGGAGCACTGGCCGGCATTGTTGGAACGTTCGCCGCCCAGGACTTCACGCAGCATAGCGCGGCCGGGTTCGGACGACATCTCCTCAACAAACTGATGTAACCATACGGCAAGGTCATTGCGCCAATCACCGGTGTCAGCCGGCGGAGCATCTGGCCGCATGTTCCGCACCGCGACCTCTGAAAGCAATTCGTTGAGCGTGCCCCAGCGGCGATAGATGGTCGACGGTGTTACGCCCGCCCGGGAAGCAATCGCCGGAACGGTTAGTTCCGCCGTTTCCTGTATTTGTTTCAGCTCTTCGACTGCCCTGAATACCGCCGCCTGGATGCGTGCGGAGCGGCCACCAGGCCTGGGAATTACGGTGGCTTCCTCAGTATTTGCTTTTTTTTCAGTCACTTGCCGGGCTCCTCCATTTCGACGATGCACTGACCAATTGACACTAACGCAAAGAATTTGCATTAAATCGCCCCTTCGATTATAACGCAAAAAATTCGCTTTTATCAAAAAAGGAAGGAACCATGACTCTTCTCAGCGAAGGGACGCATTCCGGTCCCGCCGCCCGGTCGGGCCTGGCGTTGCACGCCCTGACCCTTGTCGCCTTTCTGGCAGCCTCCAGTGTGCCGGCACCCCTTTATCCGCTTTATCAGGCCGAATGGGGTTTCACGGCCTTTACCGTGACCCTGATTTTCGCTGTCTATGCCCTGGCGCTTCTTGTTGGTCTGCTTTTCTTCGGCACGATGTCGAATCGATTTGGCAGGCGTCCGGTAATACTGCTTGCTCTTGCAATTCAACTCTTCGCCATGGGGTTGTTTCTTTTGGCCCGCGACAGCTCCTGGCTGATCGCGGCCCGAACGGTGCAGGGCTTCGCGACGGGGCTTGCAACCACGGCCCTTGCGGCCGCTCTCCTCGACCTCGATCAAAAGGCGGGGGCAACAATCAACAGTATCTCGCCGATGGTCGGCATGGGCGTCGGGGCGCTTGGGTCGGGGCTTCTGGCACAGACGGCACCCGCTCCCCTTCATTTCGTATATGTGCTTCTGACGGCGGTATTTCTTGTCCAGACGGTCCGGACATTGCGCAGTCCGGAAACGTCTCCTGAACTCGCCGATGAACCCTGGCGTCCTCGCCTGCGTATGGAGGTGCCCTGCGAAGCCCGTCAGACCTTTCTCCGGATTGCCCCAATGAACATTGCGGTCTGGGCGCTTGGCGGGTTTTTCCTGTCCTTGATGCCCTCGCTTATCGGCGAGATCGCCCCGGACCAGACCCAGATTCTGGGAGGCGGCGCGGTCGCCGCCCTAACACTTGCCGGCGCCGTGGCAGTCCTGCTGTTCCGCAATCAGCCGGCCAGGACAGCGTTGCTTGCCGGAAGTTCCGCCATGATAGCCGGCCCGGCCCTCATCCTGTTCAGTCTGAACATTTCCAGCACAACGGTTCTGATGACTGGTGCCATGGTTTCGGGGCTGGGTTTCGGTGCGGGCTTCCTTGGCGCAATGCGCAGTCTCGCGGCACTCGCTACGGCTCAGAAACGGGCGGGATTGCTATCTGCATTTTACACGGAAAGCTATCTGTCAAACGCCGTTCCCGCACTGATTGCCGGGTTCGCGGCTCAGCGCCTTGGACTATCCGAAACAGCGATGATGTTCGGTGCAACCATTCTGGTGCTCGCCGGACTCTCGTTCATCCTGACCCTTTTTACACAAGCATCCAAGCCAACGGAGCGAAAGCCATGATCCCGGCCTATACCCCTGATCTCACAGCTGACCTTGCACGTCGCAACGCATTGCGCCTGCCGGAAGAACGGTTGAAGGGCGTGGCGGACACGCTAACACACGTGCGTCGGTTCATAGCTACGCTTCAAACAATCGACCCCGAACAATCTGTACTGACCAAGGAGACAAGCTCCGATGAAACCGCATGAACTTTCCATATCCGAAGCGGCATCCTTGATTGCGAAGAGAGAGCTATCGCCGGTGGAACTTGTCAGCTCTGTTCTCGATCGGGTTCAAGAGGTCGACGAGAAGGTCGGTGCCTATTCGCTGCTCCTTGCCGAACAGGCCCGGGATGAGGCCAGACAGGCGGAGCGGAAGATCATGGCAGGTGATCCGGTGCGAGCGCTGCACGGAATTCCGATCGCTCTGAAAGACCTCATCGATGTAGCCGGCCTGCCGACCAGCGCCAGTTCGCGAGTACAGGACGGGCATGTTGCAAGAACCACCGCTTCTGTTGTCATAAAATTGCAGAACGCAGGCGCCCTCATCATCGGCAAGACGCATACGCACGAGTTCGCCTTCGGTTTGACGACACCTCAGACCGGCAATCCGTGGAACCTGGAACATACGCCAGGCGGTTCAAGTGGCGGGTCTGCAGCGGCCGTTGCCTACGGTGGAGCGCTTGCCGCACTGGGAACGGATACGGGGGGATCAATCCGCGTCCCTGCGGCACTTTGCGGTGTGGTTGGCCTGAAACCGACAAGCGGCCGGGTTTCTTTGGATGGCGTGTTTCCGCTGGCCGCATCGCTTGACCACATCGGCCCCATCACCCGCACAGTCAGGGACGCGGCTCTGATGTTTGAGGTGCTTGCACCTGCTGAGGGGGCAGGTACAGCAGGCGCCGACACGTCAAACGATGATCTTTCCGGTCTCAGGGTCGGGGTGCCCGTCAATTTTTTCCATGATCGGCTCGATGCTGAAATAGATCTCGTACTGCGCGATCTGCAGAAGTCGCTAGCCGATGCCGGCGCCGAACTCGTTGAGATTACAGTGCCGCTGACCGAGACGATCATGCCAAGTCAATGGGGCATCATGCTTCCGGAGGCGGCCTTCGTGCATCGCGAGAACATACGTGTGCGACCGGATTCCTTCGGCGAAGATGTCCGCCTTCTCCTTGAAACCGGAAGTCTTCTGCCTGCATCGGACTATCTCTTGGCAAAGCAGGCACAAGCTCGATTGCGCTGTGCCTGGTCTCGAATGTTCGAGCGCATCGATACCTTGATCGTGCCGACGGTGCCCACGGTGGCGGCCCGGCGGGATCAGGACACATTCACATGGCCGGATGGCGTCGTAGAGTCCGTCGTCGAAGCCTATGTGAGGTTGAACGCCGGCGCCAATCTGACGGGATTGCCGGCGCTGACGGTTCCGGCAGGCATGCACTCATCCGGCCTTCCATTCGGGGTGCAATTCATTGGCTCCTCGCGATCGGAGCAGATGCTGCTGAGACTGGCACAGGTTGTGGAGACGGTAACGGGAGCGCGGTGCAGGCTGGCGGAGCCAGAACTGAAGAACGCCCTGGATTCTAAGTGCACCGGTGACCCCTGAAACCTTCTTTCCAAACATTTCCAGTTGAACCGATGAACTTGGAAAGGGCAGTCGGCGCAAGCAAGCACGCTTCCAGATTAAGTGGAGTGCAGACGCTCCTAATGGAGCGTCTGCTATACAAGGCCGAAGTCTTTCATCGACGGGGGCGTGGCGCAGCTTTGAAGCTGTCGCTATTTGCCACCGTGGAATGGGCCGGCTGGTTCAACCACCGGCGTCTTCTGGAGCCCATAGGAAACATCCCACCGGCTGATGGAGAGGAACAATACTACGCCACGCTGGATCAAGCGGCCGTGGCCGCATAACCTGAACCAGATGGCCTCCGGCAAACCCGCTGCTGTTCACACAGCGATACCTGGTGGGCTTTTTTGTGTTGCCGCTTGTCTCTTCGATGCTCCGCGCCGCCAGGTGCCGAATTGGAACCACAAGGCCATGTGTTCGGGCAAACCTGAACAGCACTGGCACGGTGCTGCCGTCTTCGGCTTTGACGTCAGGAGCCTTGCAAGAGCTCAGGCAGCTCGGCAGCGCCCGCTTCCAGGTAGTGCTTGAGCTGTTGTGCAGGGGCTGAGAGACCGCGACCGGCCAGTTGAACGATGAGGTTCGGCAGGTCCAGGCGTTCCATCGCCACGTCCAGTTCGACAATCCTGTCGTCGCACAGGACATTCGGTGAGACGGATTTGGGGATGATGGCGCAGCAGCGCGGATCGGCGCGCAGGAACTGCTGGATCACGAGGATGGAAGTCGTCTCGATGATCTGGGCCGGCAGGTTCTCGCCGGCGTTTCTGAACGTCCGCTCGAAAAAGGACCTGAGCGGCGTACCCGGAGCAAAGACGAGCCAGCGGTCCTTGAGCATGTCGGTAAGCGGAATGTTCGCGCGACCCGCCATCGCATGGCCGGCATTTGCGACCACGATGACTTCCTCGTGGTTCAATCGCGAGGTCTCGTAGGTTTCCGGCCGGGGACTGACATTGGTCCGGCAGATCGCCAGTTCGATCCGTCCTTCTTCAAGCCATTTCAACAACTGAAAGCTCGTGCCCTCGAGGATCTGGAACTTGCTTTCCGGATGCTCCGAGAGAAGGCGGATCAGGGCGTCGCACATGACGGGGGTCGCTCCCATCGTCATGCCGACCGACAGGAAACTTCCATAATCGTTCTTGATATTGCCGAGCTCATGCCTCAGGTGGTCGAGATCGCTCAGGATCAGCTGGGCATAGCGGATGGCGCAAAGCCCGCTCTCGTTCGGGACCAGCCCGTGCGGGGACCGGCTGAACAGATTTTCGTCGAAGGCCTCCTCGATGTCGCGCAAAAGCTTGGAGGCGCCTGGCTGGGTGATGGAAATCGCATCGGCGGCGCGAAGCAGGGACTTCTCTTCGTCAATGGCGACCAAGAGCCGGAAATGCTTCAGGCGCAAGCGCGAGATCATGGAGTCACGTGTCGGGATCATGACCTGCCCTTATCACAAAACGTTATACCTATAGCGTGATATTTCAATGCCGCCAATGGTTGGGCGCAGCTATCGTGCGCCGTGCAGGAAACAGCCGCGGGAGAGCCACATGGTCGCGATCAACTATCTCACCCAGATCGAATTCGGGTCCGGAGTCCTTTCCGAACTGGACCGGCTGGTGCGCGCCGAAGCCATCGGCAACCCGCTGCTTGTCACCGACAAGGGGCTGATGAGGACCGGTATCGTCGACAAGGTCCGGGAGGCATTGTCGGGAGGGGACAAGCTGGCGGTCTTCGACGGGACACCGTCCAACCCGACCGAAGAAGCGGTTCTCGACGCTCTCGAGCTTTACCGCGCATGCAAGTGCGACGGTTTGCTGGCGGTTGGCGGCGGATCTTCCATCGACCTGGCCAAGGGGATCGCACTGCTCGCCACGCACCAGGGGCCGCTGGCCCAATATGCGGCGATCGAAGGCGGCGTGCAGAAGATCGGCCCGGTCGCGCCGCTGGTGGCCGTGCCAACCACCTCCGGCACCGGCAGCGAAGTCGGGCGGGCGACCCTGATCACGCTTCGGGACGGCCGCAAGCTGGGCCTGATCTCGCCGCATCTCATCCCCAGGGTGGCGCTCTGCGATCCTGATCTGACACTCGGGCTTCCTGCGGGTCTGACCGCGGCGACCGGCCTTGACGCGATTTCGCACTGCGTCGAGACCTATCTGAGCCCGCGCATGAACCCGGTCGCCGAGGCGATTGCCCTCGACGGCCTGGAGCGGGCCGTGGGTGCGATCGAGAAGGCGGTTGCGGACGGTTCGGACGAGACCGCGCGCCGGGAAATGATGATGGCCTCGCTGCAGGGCGGGCTGACGTTCCAGAAAGGACTCGGTGCGATCCACTCGCTGTCCCATCCCCTGGGCGCGCTCAAATACGTGAACCTGCACCACGGCACCATCAACGCCATCCTGTTGCCGCCGGTTCTCGACTTCAACGAGCCTGTCTGCGGCGAAAAATACGCCGCCATCCGCAAGCGTCTCGGCCTCGCGCCGGACCAGTCCCTGTCCCGGTTTTTCGCCGATCTGAACGCGCGGCTCGGGCTTCCGGCCACTCTGCGGGAGGTCGGTCTGCGCGAGGAGGATCTGGCGCCGATCGCCGCTGCGGCTGTGCTCGATCATTCCACCCCCACCAATCCGAGACCGTGCAGCGCGGAGGACTTTCTCGCCCTGCTGAAAGCCGTCTACTGAGGAGACTGTCATGTTGAACGGAAAACACCTGATTGCCGGCGAATGGATGTCCACGGAGACGACGTTCCGGTCCGAACCCGTGAGCGGCGCCAGTCACGAGTTCTGCGTGGGAACCGTGGCGCTGGTCGACCGCGCGGCGGTGGCCGCCGAAGAGGCGTTCCTGAGCTACGGCGGGCTGTCTGCCGCGGAACGCGCAGCGTTCCTGCGCCGGATCGGCGACGAGATCGATGCGCGCGGAGACGAGATCACCGCCATCGGAACCAGTGAAACCGGCCTGCCGGAGGCTCGTCTGATCGGCGAACGCGGTCGCACCGTGATGCAGCTAAAGCTGTTCGCCGACCACATCGAGAAGGGCGAATACCTTGACGAGCGGCACGATCCGGCCCTGCCGGACAGGACGCCGCTGCCGCGCCCGGACATCCGGCTGAGACAGCGGCCGATCGGTCCGGTGGCGGTCTTCGGCGCCTCCAACTTTCCGCTGGCATTTTCGGTGGCCGGAGGTGACACCGCAGCCGCGCTGGCCGCCGGCTGCCCGGTCGTCGTCAAGGGCCACAGCGCGCATCCCGGAACCGGGGAGGTGGTTGCCCGGGCAATCGAGGCCGCAATCAGGGCCTGTGGCATGCCCGCCGGTGTCTTTTCCCTGATCCAGGGCGGGCGCCGTGATGTCGGCAGCGCGCTGGTGCAGCACCCGTTGATCAACGCCGTCGGCTTCACCGGCTCGCTCGCCGGCGGACGAGCCCTGTTCGACCTCTGCGCACAGCGCGAGGTGCCGATCCCCTTTTTTGGCGAGCTCGGTTCCGTCAATCCGATGTTCATCCTGCCGGCCGCCCTCGAAAACCGGAACGAGACGATCGCCAGGGGATGGGCTGGCTCCCTGACGATGGGCGCCGGACAGTTCTGCACCAAGCCGGGAATCGGCCTTCTGGTCGACGGTCCGGGCGCCGATTCGCTGGTGGCAACGCTCAAGCAGGAGCTGGCGGCAATCGCGCCGCAGGACATGCTCACCGGCGGCATTGCCGAAGCCTACCGGCGGGGACGGCACGAGATGGCCGAAGCCGCGGAGGTGATGACGCATCTTGCCTCCGACAGCGCGCAGCGAACCGCTGCGCCGGCATTGTTCGAAACAACGGGTGCCGCCTGGCTGGAGAACGAGGCCCTGGCCGAGGAGGTCTTCGGTCCGCTCGGGATCATCGTCCGTCTGTCGTCGTTCGAGCAGATGCTCGAAGCGGCTTCCCGGCTGAAAGGCCAGCTGACGGCGACCCTGCAGATGGATACCGCGGATCTGGAGCAGGCCACACGGCTGATGCCGGTGCTGGAGCGCAAGGCGGGCCGTGTCCTTGCGAACGGATTTCCGACCGGGGTCGAGGTGTGCGACGCCATGGTCCACGGCGGCCCCTATCCGGCATCGACCAACTTTGGAGCCACTTCCGTCGGCACCCTGTCCATCCGCAGGTTCCTGCGGCCGGTATCCTACCAGAACATGCCGGTCGAGCTGTTGCCCCGGTCGTGAACGGGCAATTCGTGCTGACCGGCAGACGTACGGGAATAGTTCCGCTGCGGATCGGCGACCGGGCGGAGGGACGGATCGGCCCGGTATCAGCGGTCAAGCTTCAATTGAGCAACTGAAGCCCGGTTGGACGCAGCCTGGCCGGGGAGCGAACCGGAGTGGAGGACGGTGTACCGCGGTCAGCCATTTCTGAATGGAGCGCGGTTCCCGGACCGTCGGCCTGGCTCGGGAACCGCTTTTCGTCACCGAAACTGGAGGTTGCCCGCGCAGCTGTCGTTCGTGTTCTGTATCGAGCCGATCGCGTTTCGCGCGGTGGGCGAGAGCTCGCGGTCGGCGCGGTAAACCAGGAAGTAAGGCTCGCTGGTGGACGTCAGGGAGACCGACAGCCGGCAAAGCTCGCCGCAGCCGACCAGTTCCTCCACGACATCGTCCGCCTGCATTGAACAGAGCCGGGGATTCTGCCGCATCAGGCGAAGCAGCGACAGCGCGGACGCGGTCTCGACAAGGCATCGCGGCACGGCAACGGACCGGTTGGCGAACTCGCGCTCGAAGTGCCTGCGCATCGGCATATCGGGCAGGCAAACGATCCATGGAAAGGTTTGAAGGTCGTCCAGTTGCAGATCGGCGGTTTGCGCGAACGGATGCCGCTTGTTCGCGATGACGCTGATCCGTTCCTTTCGCAACTCAGTCGACACGTAGTCCTCCGGCCGAGAGCTGACACTGATGCGGCAGATCGCGAAGTCCAGTCGCCCCTCGTCCAGCATCTGCAGGAGTTCCAGGCTGGTGCCTTCGCTGAACTGAACCTTCAGGTTGGGAAGGCGTTCCACGAGATCCGAGATGAGGTTTGAAGAAAACGGCACCGCACCCATGATTGCGCCGATCCGCAGGTGCCCTCCGGACCCCTTGGAGATCTCCTCGATTTCCTTTCCGAGGTTGATGACGTCCGTGTAGATCAGCCGCGCGTACCGGATGGCGCAGAGCCCCACCTCGTTCGGTTCCAGACCCCTGTTGGTGCGGTCGAAGAGCTGCTGTCCGAACGCCCTCTCGATCTCCTGCAGGGCCTTTGTTGCTCCTGGCTGGGAGATGGCAACGCGTTCGGCAGCCTTCAGCAGCGTCCCGCAATCGCTGATCGCGACCAGAAGACTCATGTGCCTCATCTTCAGGCGGGATGCCATGGTTTCGACGTTCACGGTCATTTATATGCCATCTGGTTATATCGCAATCATATCATTTCATTATACCAAGCCGTCTTTCCACTCTACCGTTCCCGCCTGAAAAACACATCAAAAAAGCTGCCGGCAGCAGCTGAATGTTTGAGATCGGGAGGATGGAAATGCGGTCTCTTGGCCAGATCGGGTTGAAGATCATCAACGTCGGACTCGTTGCGGGGATGGTTGTCATGTCCGCGCTCGTGTTGACGAATGTTATTCTAAGATACGGATTTCATTCAGGATTGCCTTTCTCCGTCGAAATATCAAGGCTGATCTTCGTGTGGATCGTCTTGGTGGGAGCGGTTGCCGTCATGGCGGAGGGTCAGCACCTCGCCGTGACCATGCTCACGGCGGCGTTGCCGGAGCCGGCGCGTCGGCCGCTGGCCCTGCTGACCCATGGCGTAATGCTCTACTGCTGCTACCTGATCGCGAAGGGAAGTTATAGCCTTGTTTTAATAAACTGGAATAACCGCTCTCCTATCTCGGGTGTCTCCGTCGGCTTCCTCTATGGAGCCGGGCTGTTCTTTGCCCTCGGCTGCGCGCTTGTTCTCCTGGTGGGCATCTTCAACGTACTGACCGGCCGTGAGCCGGTGCCGGTTCAGCAGGGGATGGAGGAGGCCGGCCAATGACCGCGTTTGCATTCCTCGGTGGCCTCGGCGCGTCGCTGCTTCTCGGCTTCCCGATCTTCTTCGCCCTTCTCATTGCCGCACTCGTGATGATGCTGCTCATGGGCAACGTGAACGCGGTGATCCTTGCGCAGAAATTCGTCGATGGCGCCGACAGTTTTCCCCTCATGGCAATTCCGTTCTTCTTGCTGGCCGGAGAGCTCATGAACGCTGGAGGTCTGTCCAAGCGTATCGTCAACCTGGCCATGGCCCTTTTCGGGCATCTTAACGGCGGGCTCGGCTTCGTGGTCATCGGTACCGGCGTTCTGCTCGCAAGTCTATCGGGATCTGCGATCGCCGATGCGGCGACATTGACCGTCATGTTGTTGCCGCTGATGCGCCAGGGAGGTTACGACATCGAACGCGGTGCGGGTCTCATGGCCGCGACAGGCATCATCGCCCCGATCATCCCGCCCTCGATCGGCTTCATTGTCCTCGGTGTGACCGCGAACCTGTCGATTTCGGGCCTGTTCCTGTCAGGTATCGTGCCCGGATTCCTGATGGCGCTGTCGCTGGTTGTCGTCTGGCTATCGCTGTCGCGGCGGCGGCCGACGGCGGTGCAGCCGCGCAGCTCGCGAGGACAGATCATGCGTTCCCTGCGGGCGTCCGTCTGGGCGCTGTTCATGCCGGTAATCGTTGTCTTCGGCTTGAAGCTCGGCGTCTTCACGCCGACGGAGGCCGGCATTGTGGCGGCGGCCTATTTCTTCCTTGTCAGCATCTTCGTCTATCGCGAAATCACACCCGAGCAGGTCTATATGTCATTCCTTCGGGCCGCGAAGATGACCTCGGTGATCATGGTGCTGGTCGCGGCCTCGATGGTCTCCGCCTGGCTGATGACGATCGCGAACATACCGGGGCAGATGGTGACCCTTGTCCAGCCGCTGATCGAACACCCCCGGCTTCTCATGCTCGCGATCTGCGTCGCGGTGCTTGTCATCGGCACGGTGCTCGATTTCACGCCGGCAATCCTGATCCTCATTCCGGTCCTGCTTCCGGTCGTCAACGCGGCCGGCATCGACCCGATCTATTTCGGCGTCCTGTTCCTGATGACCGCCGCGATCGGGATGATAACGCCGCCGGTCGGCGCCGTCCTCAACGTCGTTTGCGGGATCGCCAGGATTCCCGTCGAGCGCGCGGTCGTCGGGGTCCTGCCGTTCCTGCTGGCGGAAATTGCCGTCCTGCTTCTGCTCATCCTGTTTCCGGCACTGGTGATCGTGCCGGGGACATGGTTCTCGCACTGAATTCCAAGAAAGGGAGGAATACATGAAACAACTGATCTCCAGGCTTGTTCCGTCCAGAACTGCGCTGGCCGTCGGGTTCGCGCTTCTTTCGGGAGAAGCTCTTGCAGAGGCCCGCATCGGCTATGTGCCGATCGAAACCCACCCCGTCGGTCAGGCCGTCGAATTCTTCGCGGAGAGGGTGAAGGAAAAGACCGACGGTCGGGTCACCTTCGAAACCTTTGCGGGTGGCACACTCGGCAACGAGCCGCAGATGCAGTCGTCGATCCAGAGCGGCTTCCTTGAAGTCATGGTTGGTCCCACCTCCAACCTTGTCGGCGCCTTTCCGGGTTTCGGCGTCTTCGACCTGCCGTTCTTCTTCAAGGATCACGACGCCGTCGACAAGGTATTCGACGGCCGGGTCGGCAACGAGCTCTTTTCCAGGCTCGAGGAAAACGGCATCGTCGGTCTTGCCTACTGGGACAACGGCTTCCGACACATGACCAACGCTGTGCGACCGATCGAGAAGGTCGAGGATATCGAAGGTCTGAAGATCCGGGTGATTCCGAACCCTCTGTTCATCTCCACCTTCCAGGCGCTCGGTGCCAACCCGGTCCCGCTGCCCTATCCGGAACTCTACAACGCGCTCGAAAGCGGTACGGTCGACGCCCAGGAGACGCCCGTGGGACTGATCTATTCGACCAAGTTCTACGAGGTTCAGGACTATCTGACGCTGACCGGACACGTCTATTCGCCCTACGTGCTGCTCGCCTCCAAGCAGTGGTTCGACGGGCTGAGCGAGGAAGACCGGCGGCTCGTTCTCGAGGCGGCGGCCGAAAGCGAGCCGTTCCAGCGTGATCTGTCCCGCGGCGCCGCCAACAAGCTGGCCAATGAGACGCTGATCGAGGCCGGGCTGACGCTGACCACGCTGCCGGATGCAGAACAGGACAAGCTGCGTGAGCTCGTCGCTCCGGTCATTGATGAATTCGCCGACGCCATTGGCGCCGATCTCGTGCAGATGGCACGGGAAGACATGGCGAAGTAACGGGCGAAGGCGCCGTCTTCGCCGAGCCGGCGCCTTCACTTCCACTCATGCAATCGAAAGGTAATAGATGACCGTCAAGCTCATCCAGTTCGAGGATACCCGCGGACAGAGATTCGTCGGGCTTGTCCGCGACGGAAAGATCCAGCCCCTACGGGAAGTTTCGGACACCCGCGCCCTCGCGCTGCGTGCGATAGAAACCGGAACGGCGCTCGCCGATCTGGTTCACCAGCTCGTGTCGCAGGAGACCGAGGACTATGCCGCCATCATCGAGAGCGGCCGTCTGTTGCCGCCCGTCGACCATGTCGATCCGGCACACATGATCGTTGCCGGAACAGGTCTGACCCATGTGGGCAGCGCGGCGGCGCGTGACAGCATGCACAAGACACTGGCGGAAGACGAGCAGTCGCTGACGCCGAGCATGCAGGTCTTCCGCTGGGGGCTCGAGGGCGGCAAGCCGGCCGACGGCAAGCCGGGCGCGCAGCCGGAATGGTTTTTCAAGGGGGACGGCGACATCGTGGTGCGGCCGGAAGCTCCGTTCCCGGTGCCGGCCTTCAGCCAGGACGAGGGCGAGGAGCCGGAAGTCGTCGCGATCTACGTCATTGGCAACGATGGCAGGCCCTACCGGATCGGCTTCGCGCTCGGCAACGAGGCGACGGACCACGTGATGGAAAAGAGCAATTACCTTTATCTCGCGCATTCCAAGCTGCGCCACTGCTCCTTCGGTCCCGAGCTTCTCGTCGGCGATTTGCCATCCCACCTGGAAGGAAAGGTGCGGATCCGGCGGGCGGGTTCCGTTGTCTGGGAGAAGCCGTTCATGACGGGAGAGGACAACATGTGTCACTCGCTCGCCAACCTGGAGTACCACCACTTCAAGTACAACCAGTTCCTGCGTGCCGGCGATGTCCACGTGCAATTCCTGGGCACGTCCGTCGCCTCCTTCGGAGACGGCGTCAAGACCGAGGAAGGTGACATCTTCGAGATCGAGATCCCCGAGTTCGGCGCACCCTTGCGGAACGGAACAGTGGTAAAGCGCGAGAGCATCGGATACGGCGAGGTCAAACCGCTCTGACGAGGTTCGGACGGCGGCTGCTGACTCGCACTCACCAGCCGGTCTCCCCTCAAAATACACGCCGCGCAGGCTTGGTCACGGTAAACGTGAGCGAACCTGCGCGGCACGATTGTTTCCGGGCGGGCCGTCAGCTTGGCCGCGGCGAAACATCATGCCGGATTGTTCATGTCCTCATTCGACACTTCCTCAATATCGACCGGGAAGCTCGCTGACCGCAGGGAGTGTCTGACCGGGCCTTCGGTAGTGGTCGGACGAGAATTGGGACGTCGACGCTTTTAACCGCAGTCCGGCCTCCATATCTTAAGTCACCGACATGGCGGCAAAGGAATGTGGCATGGACGACCTGAACGAGTTGCGTGCGTTTTTGCGGGTTGCGGAATCCGGGAGCTTCGCCGAGGCCGCCCGTCTGTCCGGCCAGACCACGTCGTCCATTTCCAAGGCGGTACGCCGCCTC
>ENA-ORCZ01000304-ORCZ01000304.1-marine-metagenome-genome-assembly--contig:-NODE-304-length-27025-cov-4.313456_pt1 | contig 27025 bp, 20 predicted proteins | sample MGYA00237785_ERZ508519 | MGnify/ENA primary metagenome ERZ508519 (study PRJEB26189, sample SAMN06268790) | marine metagenome | isolation source: Bioluminescent Bay, La Paraguera, Puerto Rico | place...
CGATCAAGGCCGCTAAACCTGTCATGGGAGAACAGGTTGATATCGTCCAGTTCAAACGACTGCGAGTCCTCGTTTGGAATCTCATCAGGATTGCCGCCGTTCGGAGACCAAGCCGCCATGGCGATTGGTGTAATAACTTGCTGGTACTGCCCTTGGCTGCTCACGAAGGGCATCTGCCAGTCAATTGCGGCTAACGGCAGCAGGCGCCCTGCATATCCATTGTAGTTTTCCTGATTGGTACGCGATACATCCGAGACTAGGTAGTTGTCGCTGCGTAAGGAGAGACTGAGTTTGGTGACGTCACCCATCGTACCGACATGAGGCAGTTCCCAACCCGCTTTTGCAGAAAGACGATGTGAGTTGGTCCCTTCGTCGCGGGTCAGAGAAAGACCATCCAAATCCAATGTCGTTACGCTACCATATTTTGCAGGGGCGGATTGCCCGTGGAACTGAAGATGCGGAAGGACGATAGGGGTGGTATCTCGGTCGTCATCACTCTTCAACCCTTGAAAGTAGTATGCATCAGCGCGCGTGTAGCTTGCGCCGCGAAAGCCCTCGGTAAAGAGGTTCGAAGTAAGTACTGACGGTGAGCCAAAGCCATAACGTGAGAGATAGGTTTTTTCCGAGGCTTGCTCAGCGTCAAATCCCCAACGCCAAGTAGGATCGATCTCAAAACGCCCTTGGGCGTCGATGTGACCTTGCCAGTCATCCTTGCTGTCGCGGGTAAAACTGTTGACGACGTCGAATTCTCCACTGTCCAAGCGCTGCCGGTATTCAGTGGCAAGCAGAGGGCCTTCATCCGTTGTGTAGGTCGGGGTGAAGGTCATGTCCTTGCTTCTGTCAATTGCCCAGAAATATGGCTGACTGAAGTATGTGCCGACATGGCTCGTACTGCCAAATGATGGCGTAAGCAAACCAGACTGACGTTTCACTGTTGGATCGGGATGCTGGAAATACGGCGTATAAAGAATCGGAATACCGGCCACTTCCAGTCTAGCATCTTCGTATTCTACTGTTTTACGATCTGTATCATGCATGACGCGGGCCGCGCGAATACGCCAAAACGGGGGCGAGCTGCTGCCATTGTCTTCGCAGACTTTGCAGGGGGAGTACACGGCTTTGGCAATCTCGGTAAAGTTCCCGCTGCTGCGACGAGCACCAGCCCCGGCAATCCGGGTGTTCTCATCAAGAAGGACATAAATATCCTGGACGATCCCATCCTTGAAATCACCGCTGAGTTCGACGTAGCTGGCGAATGTGACTTCGCCCGTCGGTTCAGTGATACTGACATTTCCCGAAGCCGTGAGAACATCCTGTGATCGGTCATAGCTTACCGTATCAGCAAGCAATATACGTCCTTCCCGGGAAATTTCGACGTTCCCACGCGCGGTGACGGTTTGGAGTTCCTGATTGTAATCGACCTCGTCGGCACTGAACAAAATGGCAGGCTCCGGCGGAGGAACTTCTGAGCCTGTTGTTTGTGCTGTTGCTGAATGCAAAATCGCAAGGCCTCCACCAACGAAGATCCCACAGCCCAGAATGGTGCTGGTCACAAGTCTTTTTATCATTCCCCCCACCATGACCATAGGCTAGCCATCCTCAAGATGTAGCAATGTGGTAACCCCGAGCAACAGAGAAATTCCAGCAGGCGCCCAAGCCGACAAAACCGGTGGAATTCCACCGGAAACGCCCAAAGCTGAAATCACGTCTGTGCAAAAATATAGAATGAAGCCAGATGCAACACCCCCACCGATAACAAGGGATGCGCGCCGACGTCGAGAGAATTTAAGGCAAAATGCAGCCGCGATCAAAACCATGGCGCATAAAAGTAAAGGTCTCGACAACAGGCTATGAAAATGGATGCGGTGACGGGTGGCATTAAAACCGGCACGTTCAAGCAATGTGATGAAGGGCTTCAAGTCCCAGAATGACATGGTTTCCGGTGACGCAAAACTGTCTTGGATTTTACGTGCTGTCAGGTTAGTGGGCAGCATCATTTCTTCTGAAAAAGTGCTGGCTTGGCCGGGGACGAAGGTCCATGAGTTATAGAAACGCCAGGTTCCCGGTTCGAGGACTGCCCGACCGGCATCAATGCGCATCGTGAAATCATCCGCATCTTCAAAACGGAAGATTGTGACGTTTCGAAGATCAAGTTGGTCGCCCTGCTGGTTGCTGACCGATCGCGCAAAAATAACCGCCTGACCATCCTGCGTGCCTTGCCGTAACCAGAGGCCGCTTGAAGACAGGTTCATGACACTTGCATTGTTCTGCAAATAGCGCGCTTCAAGCGTCTCGTACTTCTGAAGCAGGATCGAGGACAACGGATTAAGTGCACCTACCTGGATGCTGCCAAGAACGAGGGCGCATAAGATAGGTGGTAGCATGAACTGCCATGCAGAGACACCGGCTGCACGTGTAACGACCAGTTCCTGATTACCGGTCAGTTTCCAGAATGAAAACATCGACCCGAACAGGACGGCGAAAGGCAGGACTTTCTCTGTCATGAATGGAATGCGACTAGCGGCCATCTGCAAGACAATGCTCACCGTAGCGTCCGGTTTGTTGCCCGCACGACGAAGAAGCTCGATAGTGTCACCGATCAGGATCAGACCGATTAGGAGTGCAAGAATAGATAGGATCGAAATCAGGACATGCTTGCCAAAATACCATGTCAGAAGCGGCGAAATTCTCATGCTTCCGCCTCTTGGTTTATTGCGCGCCTTGCCTTGATAACCGGACCACGGAAAGTCCAGTAAAGCCCCAAGGCAATTGGTATCATTGCATTCATATACATCAATGGCACAAGCGACGGATTTTTGGCAGCAAGGTTTTTCATGGCAATTCCGGCTGCCTGAAAAACCACCATGACCCCAATTGCGAGCAACAACCTACCGGTCTGACCACGTCTGGAGAAGCTGCTGGATACAAGCACAGCCAATGCAATACTGGCAAACGCAACGGCATTAAGTGGCGAAATCAGGCGGTCATGCCCTTCTGCCCGAAAAGCATTAAGGTCTCTCTCCATTATGTGCGGAGGGATGGCCGTTAGAAGGTTATACACACTGCGTTCACGGGCTTCCTGATAACGAAGGCCCTCCTCGGAAGCACCTTGTGCAATATCAACGGCGTAACGATCAAAATACAGGATCGACATGGTCCCATCGTCGGCATTGACTTCCTGGCGGTTGCCATCAAGCAGAACAATGCGTGGACCGTCGTCTGTGCGTACCAAGGCGCCATGTTTGGCCATCATGGTCGTTTGGGCATCGGGATCACGTGCGTCATGTACCAGAATTCCCAGCAATTCGTTATCTCGGCCGACTTCGCGAACATAAATGGTCAGGCCGTCAATGTCGGTGAAGCTGCCTTCTTGCAACAGCACCGATGAGAAATCATTGCGGATCGAGAATTGCAATTCCTTGAACTGTGTGTAGCTGTAGGGAAGGTAGAACAGTGTCAAAAAATAACAGACCGCAGTCGATAACAGCGCCACAATCAGGGCTGGCTTGGCGAGTGCCCACTGGCTCAATCCCGCCGCGCGCATGATGATGAGTTCGCGGTCCTGGATCAGTTTGTTGTAGGTAAAGACAATAACGAAAAACAGGGCGATCGGAATAATGATCGTCAGAAAGCTGGGCAGCAACAGGGATGTCAGCTGCAAAAAGACCGAGATCGACAAGCCCCGATTCACAATCATTTCAACAAAGCGCAAGCTTTGCGACAGCCAGATCACACAAAGAAGCCCCAGTGTGACAAAGACCATCATGATTAGTTGCTGTTTGAGCATATATCGGGTTAAGCGATTCATCGGGCGGATTATAGAGAAGCAATCAAAAACCGAAACAGGAAATTGTCGTCAAACCCGTTCAAATCTTGCGGGATTTCCGAATGTTGGTCGGTTGGTGTCGTTAAGATCGGATGGGTTGAATAAGGGTATTGAAAAAGTCGCACCACCGTTCAGTATTTGCGGCGATGGTGCGACGTCGTCATGCTCAAAAAGCACGGCAAAAATATGACTGCGGTTAAAGCAGTTCCGTTTCCGTGCAATTCCTGATCTGTGCCGCCATGAAAGCGGCTTCAGGCAGGAGTTGAGTGAAAAAGAACATGCAGCTTTTTGTCTTGGCCTTGCGCAGGCCTTCTGGTGTTTCGGCCCTATTCGCGGCTTGAAACGCGAGCAGCATCAGCCATCCGGAAATACACAGGGCGGCCTGACGCAAATACGGTGTGGCAAGCACTTGTGCCATATCAGCATCCACATTACAGCGTTTCAAAACGTAATCCGTTGAATTTTCGAGATCGGCAATAGCGTGATCCAGTTCACGGCGTGCCTTGGCTAGGTCGCTTGTTTCATCGATATTTTTCAGGCCGTGGATCGTTTCCTTGATATCTGCAAGCATTGCTGTCAGCGCAGCCGCCTGATCCCTAAGAACCTTGCGGCCGATAAAATCAAGCGCCTGAATGCCATTGGTTCCCTCATAGATTGGGGCAATGCGGGCGTCGCGAAGGTGCTGGGCTGCCCCGGTTTCCTCGATAAAGCCCATGCCGCCGTGGATCTGCACGCCAAGGGATGCATTGTCGACGCCAATATCCGTTGCCCAACCTTTGACCAGCGGGATCAGGAGATCGGCACGCGCCTGTGCTGCCGTACGATCCTGTTTGTCAGATAGGTGGTGGGCAAGATCAAGCTGGGCAGCGGCATAAAGCGAAAGTGCGCGCGCGGCATCGGTCGAGGACCTTATGCGCATCAACATGCGCTGGACATCACCGTGGACTGCGATCGTTGCTTCTTCGCCGGTTTTGGCATCCCGCCCCTGTTTGCGCGTGTTGGCATAATCAAGGGCCTGCTGATAAGCGCGTTCGGAAATGGCCACGCCCTGTTGGCCAACGGAAAGCCTTGCGTTGTTCATCATGGTGAACATATAGGCCAGCCCCTTGCCTTCTTCGCCAACCAAAAAGCCGGTCGCACCGCCTTTGTCGCCAAACTGCAGAACCGCCGTCGGGCTGGCATGAATGCCAAGCTTGTGTTCAAGCGACACACAGGTGACGTCGTTGCGTACACCGATTTCACCACTGTCCGAAACCAGATATTTGGGAACGATAAACAGTGAAATGCCTTTGACGCCGGCTGGGGCATCCGGGGTGCGGGCAAGCACAAGATGCACAATATTTTCCGTCATCTCGTGATCACCATAGGTGATGAAAATCTTCTGGCCGGAAATTTTATAGGAGCCATCATCTTGCAGGATGGCCGTACTGCGAACCTTTGAAAGATCCGATCCTGCTTGTGGTTCAGTCAGGTTCATGGTGCCGGTCCACTCACCCGATATCATGCGTGATAGATACAATTCACGCTGCAGGTCCGATCCATGGGCAATAAGGGCCTCGATAGCACCGGATGTCAGCATTGGGCATAGTGCAAAGGCCATGTTTGCCGCCTGCCACATTTCGGCAACCGCAGCGCCAAGCAGTATTGGCAAGCCCATGCCGCCTTCGCTTTCCGGGGCGGATATGCCTTGCCAACCACCTTCACAGAATTGCGTATAGGCCTCCGTCCAGCCTGTCGGCGTACGCACAGTGCGGTCCTCAAGAAGTTTTGCGCCTTCCTGATCGCCGGCGCGATTGAGCGGGGCAAGGACGGAGGCTGCAAATTTCCCTGCTTCTTCAAGGATTGCGTCAACCAGATCCGCACTGGTTTCACCATAGGGCGGCAGGTTGGAAACCGTATCCAGACCAATCACGTCATGGATCAGAAAACGGATATCTGAAATGGGGGGCGTAAAGTCGCTCATGAAAAAAGACGTCTCCCTGAAATGTGAGCCGCCCGCTCGGAACAGTCGGCTTTTTGCCAACCTTGTTTTATTGCCTCCTACCATAACGACCAGATCCCGCAAGATCGAGTCTGATTCGTGCAGTCGGGTAAAGGGACGCATTCAACATTGGTTTAAGTCACGCTTTGTGGCTTTCACACTGGCGAAATGACAAAAGACTACCGATATGTTCCCAAGACCCGGGTTCGATGCCTTAGACAGGTAAAAGTTGCGTGATCTGGCATCTATTATTTGCCAAGGGGTCGCCAATCGAAAAAAGGCAGGCTAGACTTGTCGTTGTTCAAGGCCACTTGATGTTCAATATGCATTTGGTCAAAAAAATCGAAGGACAGGAGCAAGCTGTTGCTGCGTAAAGGAATATTGCCAATTTTGTTTGCGGTGGTGATTTCGTTCGCCGGGACAAGACTGGTGGCCTGTGCCGGACCGGCATGGCCAAGCGATGAAGAACGCAGATTTCTGGACGCTTACCGCACCAGCGTGACCGCTGGCGCGAGCGACGAACAGTTTGCCCATGCCGACAAACTTTATGTCGAAGCACTTCAGGTCCTGTCGGAAACCTATGTCGAGCAAATTGATCGCGTGGCGTTTGTTGATAACAGCATTGCGATGCTGGGCGACCTTGAGGTCGATGACACATCGCCGATCGGTGTGGTCGGTGCAGTGCTTGATGACAGTCTGCATGACCTTGATCCGCACAGTGCGTATATGACCGACGACATGTTCCGTCGCCTGCAGGAAAGCACCGAAGGCAGCTTTGCCGGTGTCGGGATCGTCATTGCCCTTGATGATGAAAAACGCATCCGGATCGTTTCACCGATTGATGATACACCCGCCGCACGCGCCGGTTTGCGTCCGGATGACCGGATTACGCACATTGATGGTTATCAGATGCTCGGCGAACCGATTTCAGAGGCCGTGCGTCGAATGCGTGGCCGTGTCGGGGATCCGGTGACCCTGACCATCCAGCGTGTCGAAGACAGTTTTGATGTCACGGTAAAGCGTGCCCGGATTGAGGTGCCCTCGGTCACGGCAAGCATCATTGATCAGGATATTGGTTATATCCGGGTGTCGCGGTTTGATGCGACCACACTCGACCAGACGCAGGAATATTTGCAGGAACTCGAAGACCGGATCGCATCACCACGTGGCATTATTGTCGATTTGCGCCGAAATCCGGGGGGGCTTCTCGATAGTGCGGCGGATATCGCCGATCAGTTCCTGACAGAAGGTCTGATCGTTGCCACCGAAGGGCGCGGTGAGCGCAAACTGAGGAGCTACGAAGCAGACCGGTCCGATTTCTTTGAGAAAGTGCCGATGGCAATCCTGCTTGATCGTGGTTCGGCATCCGGTGCAGAACTGATGGCAGCGGCCCTTCGTGAAAACGGCCGCGGCATCATCATCGGGGAGCGGTCCTTTGGCAAAGGGTCCATGCAGCGCATCATGCCGTTGACTTCCGGCGGTGGGCTTAAAATCACCACCGGTTACTACACCACACCGGAAAACCACATTGTGCAGGGTCATGGTGTGATCCCGGATATCGAAATTACGCTGGCGGATGCCGAGGAATTCGAACGCGAGATTGATCTGGAACATGCATTGCCGTCGCGCCGTCGTGATCCACGTCAGTCATTGGCAACCCTTGAGGCCACCAGCTGCGAACAGGATATCGAGATCGAGCGCCTTGGAAAATCAAGTCGCGAGAACCTTGAAGAAAACCTGACAGAGGGCGAGGAGCCCCTTCGCGATTCTGTTCTTGAATGTGCGGTGGGCTATTTCGATAAAGGCCCGCTGGCAAATTATCGCAATCAGATGGAGCCGCTGTTGCGCGCAGGTCTCTGATTGTCACTGCCTGATATCGCATCAAAAAAAAGCGCGACCCATTAAGGGTCGCGCTTTTTGTTTTTGTCGGTCTGTTGAGAAACGATGACTAACCGCGTGCCAGCAAATCAATCAGGCTTGAGGTATCCCAACGGTTACCACCGCGTTCCTGCACCTGGGCGTAGAACTGGTCAACCAGGGCCGTGACTGGCAAACGGGCACCATTGCGTTTGGATTCTTCAAGGCAAATGCCTAGATCCTTCCGCATCCAGTCGACCGCAAAGCCGAAATCGAACTTGTTCTCGACCATGGTGCTGCCGCGGTTTTCCATCTGCCAACTGCCAGCCGCACCCTTGGAAATGACATCAAGGACCTTTTCCATATCAAGGCCGGCCTTAACACCGAAATTGACCCCTTCGGAAAGGCCCTGAACCAGACCGGCGATGCAGATCTGGTTGACCATTTTGGTCAACTGGCCAGAACCGCTTTCACCCATCAGCTTGCACGATTTTGCAAAGGCATCAATGACCGGGGCGGCGCGATCAAACGCGTCCTGATCGCCGCCACACATGACGGTCAGAACGCCATTCTCGGCACCTGCCTGACCACCGGAAACCGGGGCGTCGATAAAGGAAATACCCATATCCTTGGCCGCAGCATAAAGTTCTCGGGCGACATCGGCGGATGCGGTGGTGTTGTCGATCAGGACAGATCCCTTGTCCATACCGGCGAACATCCCGCCGTCGCCCAGCATGACGCTGCGTAGATCGTCGTCATTGCCAACACAGGAAAACACGAATTCCGCACCCTTTGCCGCCTCGGCTGGGGTAGGGGCGGACGATCCGCCAAACTCGGACACCCATTTTTCCGCCTTTGCAGCGGTGCGGTTGTAAACGGTAACGTCGTGACCTGCTTTTTGCAGGTGACCGGCCATCGGATATCCCATGACACCCAGACCGATAAATGCACATTTTGCCATTGTTTGCCTCCCGAAGGTTTATATGCATCCAGTAAAGGTTGCAGCGCGGGCAATGTCAATGAACGCAAATGTTACCGCGACAATGTTTTCACCATCCGGAAGACCAGAGACTGAGCGATCTCGTTAATCCTCATCAAGTTCCTCGGCAACGCTGTGAATGATCCGGCGGTCATATACAAGAATTTCCGGCCGTTTTCCGGGATATTCGCACTGCGACAGATAAAACCGGATGGCGTTGATGCGCGCACGTTTCTTGTCATCCGACTTCACGATCACCCACGGGCTGTCGGTGGTGGAGGTATGAAAGAACATGTCGCGTTTGGCCTCGGTATAGGAATCCCAAAGGTTCTGGGAGGCCAGATCAACCGGGCTGAGTTTCCATTGTTTGAGCGGATCGCTTTGGCGCTGTTTAAAGCGTCGTGCCTGTTCTTTTTTGCTGACCGAGAAATAGAACTTGGTCATGTGAATGCCGGATCGGATCAGCATGCGTTCAAGTTCAGGTACGGATTGCAAAAACTCGCTGACGTCAAACATGCTGCAAAAGCCCATCACACGTTCGACCATCGCACGGTTGTACCAGGACCGGTCAAACAGGGTGATTTCGCCGCCGCTGGGCAGATGTTCGATATAGCGTTGGAAATACCATTGCGTCAGTTCGCGGTCGTTGGGTTTGCCAAGGGCAACAATCCTGGCACCACGCGGATTAAGGTGTTCGGTAAAACGTTTTATCGTGCCGCCTTTGCCTGCGGCATCGCGCCCTTCAAAAATGATCAGCGATTTGAGGTTTTCCGCCTTGATCCAGTTTTGCAGTTTCAAAAGCTCGATATGAAGCGGGGCGATCAGTTCCAGATATTGCTTGCCCTGCATCTTCTTTGCCCGTGCCTTGGGGTTAAGGTCGATATCGGGCGGAAGCTGATCTTCCCGAATGTTGCGCAGGTTCTGGCTGGTTGTTTTGTTCGGGTTCGATGGATGATCGTCAATCCGGTCCATGGTCAGGTTTTCGGAGTCCAGCAAGAAATGGTCCTTTGCCTCAGTATCAAGTTTTGAAAGCGCATCTGTGCGGTTGGCCGCAGATCGGCTTTTGCCCGTGCGCCGTGTTGCGTCACCGAGCACATCATTGCTGTCCTGCTTGGCTGTTTTCACGGTTTTCTTTGACGTTTTCTTTTCCGAGGTCATGCGCCCGATTCCGCCGGTTGTGGTCAGATGTAACCATGACTTTGTCGGATTATTGAAATCATCGCAATGCAATGGATCAAATTACGACCTGTTGCGCGCTGTATGAACGTGAGGCACGAAAAAGCCCGATCAATGTGAGGGCATTGACCGGGCCAAGGGTGGGTTATGCGGTGGCACGAAGGGTGGATCTGTCTTGCGAGCTGTTCCGTGGGGGGCGGGTGCTTCAGGACAGATCCTGTGCAGGGTTATCGCAGCGGGAAAGACTGCCGGTATTCTTCTTCGGCCTGGGCACGGGTGATGCCAATGTCGGCAAGCTGCTGATCTGACATTCTGAGCAACATCCGGCGTTCTTCACGAACCGCAAGCAACCGTGCAAAGCGGTTTGAAAGATCATTCAGGCGGCTAGTAAGGGGGGTGATGAACGTACGGATACTTGCTTTGGGCGGGCGCTCCACGGCAGACGGAGCAGGGCTAAGTGAATAAGCCATCATTCTCTCCATGAGTTAATATTGCTAATGCAATGTTTGCTGTTGAAGCCATATTGCGGCTATCTTTGGTGCGCGACAAACGAGTATTTCTGATCGGACGGATTAGGAATTCTAATTCATGATATTGGAGTGATATCCATGCGGCTTCCGCCTTTGCAGTCCGTGCGCGCCTTTGATGCTGCTGCCCGCCATCTGAGCTTTACCAAGGCGGCCGAGGAGTTGTTTGTCACCCAGGGCGCCATCAGCCAGCAGGTCCGCCAACTTGAGGAATATCTTGGTTTCAAGCTGTTTCATCGGTTGCCGCGTCAGATCCATCTGACCGAAGAGGGCGCGCAACTGGCCCAGGCAACCACAGCAGGCTTTTCATGCATTGCCGAGGAGATCGAACGCCTGACCACGATTGAGGAAGCCGGTGTGGTAACGGTCAGTGTGTTGCAAAGTTTTGCGGTGAAATGGCTGGTGCCGCGTCTCGGGCATTTTCGCGATGCGTACCCTGACATTGATGTGCGCATTCATGCCGATGACCGGCTTGTCAATTTACGGACCGAGGGCATTGATCTCGCCGTTCGGTTCGGCAGTGGCAATTATCCGGGGCTGGTGTGCGAAATGCTGATGCGTGACGAGTCTTTCCCGGTTTGCAGTCCGGCCTATCTTGCCGCCAATCCGGAACTGAAAGAACCGGCCGATGTCGCCGGGCACCAATTGCTTCATGATGCCACCACCTTTATGGATCACCCGCATGCGGCGGACTGGGAGTTCTGGCTCAACGGTGTCGGTGCAGAAGGTGTTGATGTCAGCCGCGGTCTTCGATTTAACTCTGGTGATATGGTTATTCAGGCAGCCCTGATGGGGCAGGGGATTGCCATGGCGCGCACAAGTCTGGCCGCCCTTGATCTGGCGGCAGGAAATCTGGTGCGACCGTTTGCGCAAAGCGTTGCCTCAAGCGGGGCCTATTATCTGGTGTATCCGGAGGAGCACCTGAGACGCCCGCGCGTAAAGGCATTTGTAAGCTGGCTTAAAAATGAAGTGGCTGAAACCTTGCGCGAAATTGATCCCAATGAGACGGACACGCCTTTAGAGGGCTGAGTTCAGATTAACCCAAGGTCACGCAATTCATCGGCCATGTCATCTGGCAGGGCCTCGGTGCCGCCGCCCTGTTTTTCATCCGGCGGGCATTTATCATCCGGTAAATAGCGCCATCCCTGAAACGCGCGGTGCGGATAGGGACGGGTGGCGATCAATTCTTCGTCCAGAACGATGCGGCAATATTTCGTGCCTTCTTCATTGACGTATTCTTCAAGATCAATGACCTGCTGGCGGCAGCGTACCGCCCCCTTGATCACCCAGTAAATCGATCCACCATCAAGAATTTCTGCCTTGCGTTTGGGCGTCATGCGTGTGGTGTGGAAAATGCGCCCGTGCATGGCCTGAAAATAGGTCTGCCATTCCTTCAGGCTTTCGGGGCTTTCTGTGCCGACGCTCAGTTTGATGATGTTCAAAGGCATATCAGGAAGGTTTCTTATGCGGTGGTGTTTAATGACTGATGAGGTAGAACCCGTACGCCGAGCGGTCAATAGTGGATTATTAAAACACAAAAATAAGTGTAATATATGATATTTCACAAAAAAACTTGACCAATAAGGGTTAATCAGCCAAATTCTGGTGCAGAAAAGGTCCGATACAGGACCAAACCCGAGAGATTTACAGGCTGAGAGAACCGAATGTCCCTGCAAGTTGTCACGGCAAACCGTCTGGATGACGGGTTGGTGGTGTTCCTGGCCAGCGATGGCAGCTGGAGCGAAAACATCAACGATGCCCGCATCGCTGACGGCAAAGAGGCCGCAGATGCGCTTTTGGCTGAAGCCAGTGCACCCGAACTCGATATCGTGATTGTCGGGCCGTATCTGATTGATGTCGAACAGCAGGGTGCGGATATCGTGCCGACAAAATACCGCGAAGTTCTGCGCACCAAAGGTCCGAGTGTCCGTGAAGACCTCGGCTATCAGGCGGTATAAGGAGAGCCCCATGTATCGTTATGACGATTTTGACCGCCAGCTTGTCCATGAACGGACTGAGCAGTTCCGCGAACAGGTAAAACGCCGTCTTGCCGGTGATATTACCGAGGAACAGTTCCGCCCGCTGCGTCTGATGAATGGTGTGTATCTGCAACTGCATGCCTATATGCTGCGCGTTGCCGTTCCATACGGCACGCTGCGCGCCGATCAGCTGCGCCAGCTTGGCATGATTGCGCGGGTCTATGACAAGGGCTATGGCCATTTCACCACCCGCCAGAATATCCAGTATAACTGGCCGAAACTTGATGAGATCCCCGATGCGTTGCTCGACCTTGCGAAGGTCGAAATGCATGCGATCCAGACATCAGGCAACTGCATTCGTAACACCACGACCGACCAGTATGCCGGTGCCGCAGCCGATGAAATCGAAGATCCGCGTCCCTATTGCGAACTGATCCGTCAGTGGTCGACCTTCCATCCGGAATTCACCTATCTTCCGCGCAAATTCAAGATCGCCGTGACCGGATCGCCAAATGACCGTGCCGCGGTCAAGGTCCATGATATCGGTCTTCGCATGCATCAGAACGATGCGGGTGAAACCGGCTTTGAAGTCATGGTTGGTGGTGGCCTTGGTCGTACGCCGTTTGTTGGCAAGACCATCCGCGAGTTTATTGGCAAGAACGACTTGTTCTCCTATCTCGAAGCCATCCTGCGTGTGTATAACCGTTTTGGCCGTCGTGATAACAAGTACAAGGCGCGTATCAAGATCCTCGTTCACGAGGAAGGCATTGATAAAATCCGCGAGCTTGTCGAAGAGGAATGGGCCCAGATCAAGGACGGGTCGTTGCGCGTTGATGATGCGGAAATCGCCCATTACATCGAACAGTTTGCCCCGCCGGCGTTTGAAGCCCTTTCTGACGACGATGCCGATTTCGAACGTCACAAGTCGGAAAACCGTCGTTTTGCCAACTGGGTGCGTTCGAACGTCATCGAACATAAACAGCCGGGCTATGCGATTGCCAACGTATCGCTGAAACCGATTGGCGGTATTCCGGGCGATGCAACCGATACCCAGATGGAACTGGTTGCCGATCTTTCGGAAAAATACAGCTTTGGCGATGTGCGTGTGACCCACGAACAGAACCTTGTTCTGCCGCATGTCAAAAAGGCCGATCTGTTCGCGGTTTGGAGCGAACTGGACAAGGCCGACCTTGGCACGGCCAACCTTGGCTATGTCACCGACATCATTTCTTGCCCGGGCCTTGATTATTGCGCACTGGCAACCGCGCGTTCGATCCCGCTGTCACAGCGGATTTCCGAACGTTTCGGGGATCTGGATCGTCAGCATGATATCGGCGAACTCAAGATCAAGATTTCCGGCTGCATCAATGCCTGCGGGCATCACCATGTTGGTCATATCGGTATTCTTGGCCTCGATAAGCGCGGCAAGGAGTTCTATCAGATCACGCTGGGCGGCGATGCCAGCCAGGATGCCTCGATCGGCAAGATCGCCGGTGCCGGTTTCTCCGAAGCCGAAGTGGTCGATGCGATCGAAAGCCTTGTGACCAAATATATTGATATCCGCGAAAGCGGCGAACGTTTCATCGACACCTACCGTCGTGTCGGCATGGATCCGTTCAAGGAGGTGCTTTATGGCGATCGTTAAGAATGACAGCGTGATCGAACAGGAATGGATCACGGTTGACGCCGAAGGCGACCTTCCGGCAAGCGACGAAAACCTGATTGTGCCGCTCGCCCGTTTCAAGGAAGAACGTGACAGCCTTCTGGGCCGCAATGGCGGGCTGGGTGTGCAGTTGAACCCGGGCGATGCGCCCGAAGATCTGGCAGATGATCTTGACCGTCTGTCGATCATCACGGTCAATTTCCCGGCCTACACCGATGGCCGTGGATATTCCTATGGCCGGGTGTTGCGTGAACGCATGGGCTTCACCGGCGAGCTTCGCGCGGTTGGTGATGTCCTGCGTGACCAGATCCTTTATATGCACCGCTGTGGCTTTGACGCCTATGACCTTAAGGTTGAAGGCGAAGTCGCCCTGAACAAGGTGCGTGCGGCACTTAAGGAAATGTCGGTCTATTATCAGCCGACCGGTGATGGCCGCGTCACAGCACAATCTCTGCGCGAACGTCGTCGCGCCGCTTTGCAGTAGCCGGCGAAAAATATCCGGCCTTCGACCATTGTCGAATAAGCCTGAGCCATTTAATCAAGGGTCCCCGAACAGGGGGCCCTTTTTCTTCTTCCACGTGACTCAATACATTGGAAAACCTCAAATAAGAGAGATTACATGATTGATTTCACGATAATCTTTCTCCAGATCAAACGTATATATCATATTATTCTTAAGTTTTGTGGTTATACGCAAGATGTCCTCATAAGGGATAGGCCGATATCACCTAACGCATAGTGACGTAATCACGCGTATATCACGTAATGATTGTAAAAATATAATATGATGAATGAGGTGACAGAGTAATTGGGAGAACCTCGTTTATGTCGGTGTTTAATCGTCTCAAAATTTCAACAAAAGTATATGGCGGCTTTGGCGTTGTGCTGGTTTTGCTCGTGCTTGCCTCTCTCTGGTCGGAGTTCTCGATCAGCAGTGTCGGGGATGACTTTGTGCGGTATCGCCATATCGCATTGCAGTCCAACCAAGCAGGCAGGGTGCAGGCCAACCTGCTTGAAGCACGCGTTTCGGTTAAACACTATCTGCTGACAGGGGACAGTGCCGCGGCAGACAATGTCGATGAGCGTCTGGCGACAGCAATAAAGTTGAATGACGAACTTGTTGCCCTGCTTGATGAACCGCAAATGATTGAAACGGCGCAATCTGCCGGGGCAAACCTGATCATCTATCGCGATACCTTCGACAAGGTTGCGTCACTGCCCGTGGGGGATCCGGCGCGTGATCAGCTGGTGGCAGATACGCTCGATGAAATTGGTCCGGTGGTTGCCGAAAACCTCGAAGACCTGAAACTGTCGGTCAAGGCGGAACAGGATCAAATCGGCCCGCGTGCGACCAAGGCGGCGTCACAGGCGGTGATCGTTACCGCCATTGTCGGCGGTGTCGCGGTGATCCTTGGTGGTTTTGCCGCATGGATCATTGGTACAGGTATTTCGCGTCCGATCCGTCAGATCACCGAGGTGATGAAGGAACTGGCCGGTGGCAACAAGCAGATTGATATTCCGGGCCAGGATCGCCTCGATGAAATCGGCGACATGTCCAAGGCGGTGCTGGTCTTCAAGGAAAACATGATCAAGGCCGAAAAGCTTGCTGCCGAAGAAGCCGAGGCCGTCAAACGTCGTGAACAACGTGCCGCGAAAATCAATGAACTGACAGCCGGTTTTGATCAGGACATGGCGGTGATCCTTAAAACCCTTGCTTCTGCTGCGACCGAGATGGAAACAACCGCAACCGGCATGAGCAGCACGGCCGAGGAAACAAGTCGTCAGTCGGGCATCGTTGCTGCTGCCGCCGAACAGGCATCGACCAACGTTCAGACCGTTGCCAGCGCGACAGAACAACTCAGCGCCTCGATTGCTGAAATCACCCAGCAGGTCAGCCAGTCATCGACGGTTGCCAATCGCGCGGTCGAAGACGCAGAGAAAACCAACATCCAGATCCGTGGCCTTGCCGAGGCCGCACAAAAGATCGGTGATGTGGTTGGTCTGATCAGCGATATCGCCGAACAGACCAACCTGCTGGCCCTGAATGCCACCATCGAGGCGGCGCGTGCGGGCGATGCCGGCAAGGGCTTTGCCGTTGTCGCGGCAGAGGTCAAAAACCTTGCGACCGCGACGTCACGCGCGACCGAGGACATTACCAACCAGATCACCGGTATTCAGAATGAAACCGATGGGGCGGTGACGGCGATTGGCACGATTTCCTCCACCATTACCGAGATCAGCCAAATATCAGCCGCCATTGCAAGTGCCGTGGAAGAACAGGGGGCGGCAACCCTTGAAATCACCCGCAACGTTCAGGAGGCCTCCGTCGGTACGACAGAGGTAACATCGAACATCGTAAGTGTGAATGAGGCGGCCGGGTCCACCGGGGCTGCTGCCGAACAGGTGCTTAGTGCCGCGTCGGAATTGTCGCGTGAATCTGAAAGCCTGCGCCACAAAGTGGAGGCATTCCTGAGCGCCGTACGCGCTGTGTGACGCGAACGCTATGCGATTTTTCCGGGCGGGGATATTTAGTATCCCCGCCATTTTTGTTCAAAAACGAGAAAATCATGGTTTGAATACCCGAAATAAGTGAACTTGTTCACACACCCTTCTTTTATTGTCAAACAGCATCCCAACATACCCCTAAGTGGCTCATTTCTTAGGGGTATGAAATGAATTCGGCATTCAGCAACCTGAAAATCTCTACGAAGGTGTTCGGGGGATTTGGTCTCGTTCTTCTTTTGCTTGTTATTGTTTCCGTGATTGGCGTTCTGTCGATCTCTGGTGTGGGCGATGATTTTCTGCGATATCGTCAGACAGCACTTCAATCCAATCAGGCAGGCAGAGTTCAGGCCAATCTCCTTGAAGCCCGTGTGTCACTTAAGAATTATGTTATCGCAGGCAATGACAGTTCGGCTGCAAAAGTACGAGAACGACTTACTTCGACCATGAACCTGCTTAATGAGCTGGACGGGATGCTAGATCGCCCAGAACGTACAGAGGTCGTAAAAGACGCCAAGGATCAGTTGACAGCTTATTCACAGGCGTTTGAACAGCTTACGTCACTGCCAGCAGGCGATCCAAGGCGCCAGGACCTGATTGACAATACGCTTGATCGTATAGGGCCGGCCGTAGCGGCCGACCTTGAGACACTAAAACTGGATATCAAGGCGGAGCAGGATGAAATTGGCCCACGGGCAACAAGTGCCGCCGAGCAATCAATTCTAATCACTGAAATCCTTTCTGGTGTTGCCATTGTTCTGGGTGTGATTGCGGCATGGTTGATTGGTGTGGGTATTTCCCGTCCGATCCGTGCAATCACAGATGCAATGAATGGTCTGGCAAGTGGTAACAAGCAGACCGATATTCCCGGGCAGGAACGTGGTGACGAAATCGGCCTGATGGCAAAGGCGGTTCTGGTGTTCAAGGAAAATATGATCCGTGCTGATCAACTGGCCGCCCAAGAAGTAGAGGCAGCAAAGGCACGGGAAAAACGCGCTCAGAAAATCAGTGAACTTACTTCAGGCTTTGATCAGGAAATCTCCACTGTTCTTAAAACAGTGTCTTCGGCTGCAACGGAGTTGCAGGCAACCGCCACCGGCATGAGCAGCACGGCCGAGGAAACCAGCCGCCAATCCGGCATCGTTGCCGCCGCCGCCGAACAGGCATCGACAAATGTGCAAACCGTTGCCAGCGCGACCGAGGAACTCAGTGCCTCGATCGCCGAAATCAACCAGCAGGTCACGCAGTCTTCTTCTGTGGCAAGTCGTGCGGTTGAGGATGCGGAAAAGACCAATGCTCAAGTCAGGGGCTTGGCCGAAGCAGCACAAAAAATTGGTGATGTGGTTGGTCTTATCAGTGATATTGCGGCACAAACAAACCTTCTGGCGCTGAATGCGACCATTGAGGCGGCCCGTGCCGGCGACGCGGGCAAGGGCTTTGCCGTGGTCGCAGCCGAGGTGAAAAACCTTGCGACGGCGACGTCAAAGGCGACAGATGAAATCACCGCTCAGATCACCGGCATTCAGGACGAGACCGAAGGGGCAGTTTCAGCTATTGCTGCGATTTCGGCCACCATTGCCGAAATCAGTGAGATTTCAGCCAACATCGCCAGTGCGGTCGAAGAACAGGGTGCCGCCACCCTTGAAATCACCCGCAACGTGCAGGAAGCATCTGCTGGTACTTCGGAAGTCACGAGCAATATCGTCAGCGTCAACGAGGCCGCAGGTTCGACCGGCACCGCGGCCGAACAGGTTCTTACGGCGGCGGGTGAGTTGTCGCGAGAATCAGAAAGTCTGCGCCACAAGGTCGAGGCGTTCCTGAGCGCGGTGCGCGCGGCCTGATCCTATACATTCGAACATGGCAAATATGTTCTGACTGAGGGGCACTCGTTCGGGTGCCCCTTTTTATGTCTGCATGGCGGGTAGGAAACTTTAGAAAGCTATTATTGTAGAGTTGCTTGAATTACGCATCCCGCGAAACTGAGGATCAGCGCCATATTAATCTTTGGTAATAGGACTGCGTATAGTTTTCTCCAAAAGGGTAGCGTCAGGTCGCAATATCCTGTATGCAATTAATAGCTGTTTATGTTGGTATTTGAGACAACCTTTGAGGTTTTGGTTGGCTGTTCTTTGCGTGACGACAGCAGCCCTTAAGGAGGGCTCTGACTGACATCCGTACTTTTCGACGTGTGCCATCTTTTGGGCAAAGAAGGTGGTTCTAATCACAGACAGCCGTTCTCTTGATCAAGCGAGGTGGCCGGAACCATAGATGACTACTGTATCGGGACTTGCACATGCGGTTGACGGATGCGTGATTACGCGGGATTTCGCCCGCTATGACCGTGCCTATCACGACAAAGTACAAAGATATAACGATCATCTTGGTACCATGGCCGGGGTTTTGCGCCGGTTCAGCGAATATAGCCGCACCATGCTTGCATCCCAGCAGCTCTATATCTATGCCAAGTGGCTTGCACGTTACACGGCCTATTGGCCGCGGCTGGATGATCTTGTAACGCGCCTTGAAAGCAGTTTTGCCGAAACCGATCAAAGTTACGTTGCGCGCCAATCATCGATCGATGGATCGTGGGGCTGGCAATATACCGAGTTTCATCACAAGTTTGATGCGACCATTGTGCGTCTGCATGAACTGGCAACGGAAAAACGCGCACCGCGCCATCCGCTTCATTTTTTGGAGCCGGTATCAACCATCCCGAAAATGCGGGCCTATCTTGAAGATCTTCTGGTGTCTGATATTGCCGCAACCGGGCGCAACAAGCGTGATGAACTGGGCTCGGTCCTGTGTTGCCTGGCGCAGTTGTGCTTCAAGCCGCGGCTGCGCAATTTTGCCCGCGAACATGTACGCGGGATCGAGCTTGATGATGCCTATATCAAGGCCTTTACCGATTTCCTTGACGACATTCAAAACCCGGAAACCGGTTATTGGGGACCATGGTATTCATCAGATGGCAAAACCCATCGCTATGACGATCTGAGTTTTACGTTCCACATTGTGTCCTATCGCAAAGGGGATGTTCGCCATTGGCCAAGCCTGATCCGCACGACCCTTGAGCGGCGGGGTGAAGAATATCCGGTTGGCTGGCGGAGCCGCGGCAATTTCAACAACCACAACAATTACGATGTCGCGAAGATATTTCGTCATGGGTGGTCACATATGACATCAGCACAGCGGGATTTCGCAGCAAGACAGCTTGACGAGATGTTGAACTGGTGTCTGACGCATTCGATGCGCAAGGATGGCAGTTTTGTCTTTGAGGAACATTTTTATAATTCGCTTGAGTCCTGTCACTATTTCGGCGTTTCGTTTCTTGATGAGGTCGGGTATTTCAGGCCACGCAAACGGTTCTGGACGGGTCGGAAATTTCCCGAGGCCAGCCGTGTCCAGCATCATGTGATAGCGCGCTTGAATGAGTTCTGCCCGCAAAATCCAAGCGTCATCGCCGCGAAATGGAAGGCAGGAACGGATTTGAATCTTGCCGCGAAACAACCGGTATCGGCGGCAGAAACAGAACATCTTTCAAGGCGGCAGCGGCACAAGTTCCTTATCAGTGCCGATACATCTGCGAGCTCGTTCAAAAACGATTGATGCCGCGATCTTCCAACCGTGACGGATCAAACAGAAAATGGCGTTGCAGCAGCAGTATTTTATCGGTGGTTCGGTTCTGCGCCATATCCTGAGCATGGCTTCGACAAGCATGCTTGCACTTGTTGCGATGGTGGCTGTCGATGCGCTTGATCTGTTTTTCCTGAGCCTTCTGGGCGATGTCGATATTGTTGCCGCACTTGGCTTTGCCTGGCCTCTGATATTTTTCACGCTGGCGATATCGCTTGGGGTGTCGACATCAATGACGGCGTTGGTGTCACGGGCCGAAGGGCTTGGCGACCGTGACCGCGCGCGCGTGATGGCAACGCATATTCTGCTTTTTGGTGTCGGTCTTTCGGTTCTGATGACGGCGGTGATTTGGTGGGGGGCGCCAGTTATGCTGGCAGCACTTGGCGCATCAGGCCGCGTTCATGAGCTTGGTACAAGTTATCTGCAGATCGTCATGCTGTGCCTGCCCATTCTGGTGCTCAGCATGGCATCCGGGGCGCTTTTACGGGTGATCGGCGCCAAACAACGTTCGATGTGGGCCAAGATCGCAGGGGCGGTCACCAACGGCGTGCTTGATTCCATCTTCATCTTTGGTTTTGACTGGGGGGTGGAAGGCGCCGCCTGGGCCACCGTGATATCGCGTGTCGTGATCATGGTGATTGCGTTTTATGGCGTGCGCAATGTGCACAACATGCTGGGCCGTTTCAATAGTGCTGTATTCGCGCAAGATGTTCGCGAAATTGCCCGGGTCACCGTGCCGGTCGGGCTGGCTAAAACCGGCCCGCCAATCGCCAGCGGCTTTATCATGGCATCAATGGCAAAGTTTGGCTCAGATGCCGTCGCGGCAATGGCGATCATCGAGCGCATCGCGCCATTTGCCTTTGTCGGTTACATGGCCTTGCCGCAGGCTATCGGGCCGATCTTTGGACAGAATTTTTCCGCCAAACGCACGGATCGGGTGCGCGCCATCTGGCATTCGGTCTGGGGGCTGATTGTTGTCTATGGTCTGGTGGTGTCGGCGCTGTTGTTTGTTTTGTCAGACCAATTGGCTGAACTGTTCCGCACCACACCGGAAACCGCAAACCTGCTTGGTCTGTTCTGTACGGCTATTGCGCCATTGTACATGTTCCTGGGCCTGCAGTTTTCATCCCATACCTTCTTTAACGTCACCGGGCGGCCCAATCTTGCGATGCTTGCCGATCTTGCCAAGGAGTTTCTTGGCGTGATCCCGCTCGTCTGGTTGGGCAGCATCTATTTCGGGGCCGTCGGGGTTTTGTGGGGGCAGGTCGCGGGTATTGTGTTGTTTGGTGCCTTGACCGGCATTGTCAGCTACAGGTTGGCGTGCCAGAAACCGCGCTCAGACCAATTGTTGCAATCGGGGACACAAACGCCCGTGGTTGGCGGCGGGAACGCAAGGTGATTTACGATCAGAAAGATCAGCTTTGTTTCTGATCGCGGGCATCAAGTGTCATCAAAAGACACGGGCCCTTGGCAGTTTCATATTCCCGCCCGGCAACAAAACCAATCGCCTCATAACACCGGATGGCCCGTTCGTTTTCCGGATCGGGATCGATGCCGATCATGGGCGCGCCACGTTCAAACAGCTGGCGTGTCAGCATCTTTAAGAACATCTGGCCATGTCCGCAGCCCATCATGTCGGGCACGCCAATAAAGGCGTCCAGACAGCGGGTATGTTCGGGCAGGGGATCAAAATGCGCCTGTGGCCATTGATGGGCGTCGTAATGCTGGACAAAGGCAAAGGGTCGATTGCGGTACGACACAATCAGGGTCGCCATTTCGGCCAGTTCGACATCTTCGGAAATCATTTCAAGCTGCTCGGCCGGATCGCCCCACCAGCGGACAACTTCGGGCACATGCAGCCAGCGGCCAATCATCGGCAGATCATTTGGGGTGGCCCGTCTGAAGCTGTATGTTGACGGGCCCATCCATTAGTCCCCGGTCGTTGATCTTTTTGCTGCCAAGGCCAGATTGACCTTCGATGCACTTGATTTTGCTATCTGATCACAAATCCAGCTTCCTGTCTCGGCAAGCTTTTCAAGATCGATACCGGTTTTGATGCCAAGCCCGTTCAGCATATAGACAACATCCTCGGTTGCGACATTGCCACTGGCCCCCTTTGCGTAGGGGCAGCCGCCCAGTCCGGCGACCGAACTGTCGATTACAGCCACACCCATTTGCAGCACAGCAAGCAAATTGGCCAGCGCCTGACCATAGGTGTCATGGAAGTGTGCAGCGAGCTTTTCGGTCGGTACATGCCTGGCAACAGCGGCGATCATCGCCTGTGCCTTGGCGGGCGTCCCGGTGCCGATGGTGTCGCCCAGGCTGATTTCGTAACAGCCCATGTCATAAAGCGCCGTTGCGACCTCGGCGACCTTTTCAGGTGCGATGTCGCCTTCATAGGGGCAGCCCAGAACGCAGGAAACATATCCGCGCACTGCAAGGCCTGCGTCGCGTGCCGCATCGGCCACCGGGCGAAAGCGATCAAGGCTTTCAGCAATCGAACAGTTGATGTTCTTTTGCGAGAAACTTTCCGATGCCGCGCCAAAAACGGCGACTTCGGTTGCGCCGGCGGCGATGGCTGCTTCAAGGCCCTTCATATTCGGGGCCAGCACCGGGTATGTCACACCGGGTTTGTGGGTGATCTGCGCCATGACATCGGGCGCATCGGCCATTTGCGGCACCCATTTCGGGCTGACAAAGGCGGTGGACTCAATCACCGACAATCCGGCGTCATTCAAGCGATGGATCAGGTCGACCTTGGTTGCGGTCGGGACCATCGCCTTTTCGTTCTGAAGCCCGTCACGGGGACCGACTTCAACGATTTTGACATGGCTTGGCAGATCGGAAAGCAAGACCATTATTCGGCCTCCTCGATCGCGATCAGTTCAGCACCATCATCGACTTGATCCCCGACGCCAAAGAATACTTCCTTGATCGTGCCGGTGACGGGGGCGGAAATGGTGTGTTCCATTTTCATCGCTTCCATCACGACAAGTTTGTCACCCGCCGTGACCGATTGACCGGCCTTTGCCATCACAGCGATGATCTTGCCCGGCATCGGTGCGGTAAGGCCACCGCCCGTGCCTTCGTTGCCACCGGCCGCGGCCAGCGGGTCAAAGATGTCGAGACGGTCCGAGCGACCATCACGGAATATCATCAGACGATTACCGTCACGAAGCACCGACGCGCGTTTGCGGACGTTATTCAGGCTGGCAACGATGGCGCCATCTTCATCATGTTCGGCACTGGCGATGATAGCGCTACCATCGGGCATATCGATGACGTAGCCCTGATCGCGGTAATGCACCTTGACCAGCAGGTCCGATCCGTCATGACGCAGGATCAGGTCATGGTGGTTATCGTCATTCAGCCGGAAACCAGCCGTGCTGTGCCAGGGCGAATAGGGATCGTTGCTTTGCGCGGCATAACGGGCGGCCTCGGCATCGCGGGTCAGCAGGATATCAAGGGCGGCGAATGCCAGCGCCTCGTTATCGGGCGTGGTAGGGGCGGGGATCAGATCATCCTGATAGTTCGGGATGAAGCCGGTTTCGACCTCGCCCCGTTCAAAGGCCGGATGACGGGCGATGTTGCCAAGGAAGCCGGTATTGGTGGTCACACCAACAATCTGCACATCATTTAATGCAGTCGCCATGCGACGGAGTGCCGAGGTGCGGTCCACATCCCAGGTGATCAGCTTGGCGATCATCGGGTCATAATGAATGGAAACTTCGCCGCCCTCATAAACGCCGGTATCAACCCGCACATGATCGGTTTCGCGCGGCATGCGCATATGCACAAGCTTGCCGGTTGCGGGCAGGAAGTCATTCTGCGGGTCTTCGGCATAGATGCGGACTTCAAAGGCATGACCGTTGATCGAAAGGTCTTCCTGCGCCTTTGGCAGTTTTTCGCCATCAGCGACACGCAACTGCCATTCCACCAGATCTTCGCCGGTGATTTTCTCCGTCACCGGATGTTCGACCTGAAGGCGGGTGTTCATTTCCATGAAATAGAACGCACCAGACGCATCAAGCAGGAATTCGACCGTGCCAGCCCCCTGATAGCCAATCGCCTTGGCTGCATCGACGGCAGCCTTGCCCATCTGGGCACGGAGGTCCTCGGTCATGCCTGGTGCCGGGGCCTCTTCAATCACCTTCTGATGGCGGCGCTGCAAGGAGCAATCGCGTTCAAACAGATAGACCGCGTTGCCATGGCTGTCGGCAAAGACCTGAATTTCAACGTGGCGCGGTTTGACGATCAGTTTTTCAATCAGGCAATGGTCATCGCCAAAGCTGCTGGCGGCTTCGCGTTTGCAGCTGGCGAGTGCTTCCTTGAATTCAGATGCGTTTTCAACCGCACGCATGCCCTTGCCGCCACCCCCGGCGGATGCCTTGATCAATACCGGATAGCCGATCTTGTCGGCCTCAGCCGCCAGAAGGGCAGGGTCCTGATCCTCGCCGTGATAACCCGGCACCAGCGGCACACCGGCCTTGCCCATGATTTTCTTGGCTTCGGATTTCGATCCCATGGCACGGATGGCACTTGCCGGTGGGCCGACAAAGACACAGCCTGCCTTTTCCAGCGCATCGGCAAACCCGGCGTTTTCCGAAAGGAATCCATAGCCCGGATGAACCGCATCTGCACACGATTGCGCGATGACTTCAAGCAGGCGGTCGGTGCGCAGATAGCTGTCCTTAGGGGCGGGCGCGCCAATGTGATAGGCCTCGTCGGCGTGTTTGACATGCAGGGCATTGGCGTCGGCATCGGAATAAACGGCGACCGTGGCAATTCCCATGCGACGGGCGGTCTTGATCACGCGGCAGGCGATCTCACCGCGGTTGGCGATCAGAAGTTTGCGCGGCATGTTATTTCTTGCTCCAGTTCGCGGGACGTTTTTCCAGAAAGGCACCGACACCTTCGCGGCCCTCGTCGCTTGCGCGTTGATCGGCAATGCGTTGGGCGGTGTCATCAATCACGGCATCTGAAATCGGTTTGTTGGCGACCGCGTAAATCAGGTTCTTGGCGGCATGCATCGCATCCGGGCCATTGGCCAGCAGGATATTTGCCATTTCCTGCCCACGGGCAGCCAATTCATCGGTCGTGGTGATTTCATGCACCAGCCCGATCTGCTGGGCGGTTTGGGCGTCAAACCGTTCGGCGGTCAGGAAATAACGCCGCGCCTGATTGACCCCGATGGCCTCAACCACATAGGGCGAAATCACCGCCGGGATCAGGCCCAGCTTGACCTCCGACAGGCAGAAGCTGGCGCGATCGGACGCAATCACGATGTCACAGCACGCTGCCAGACCAACCCCGCCGCCAAAGGCAGCCCCGTTAACCAGCGCGATGGTTGGTTTTGAGGCAAAATTCAAAACCTTCATCAGTTTGGCAAGGGCGCGGGAATCAGCAAGGTTTTCCGCATGGCTATAGCCCGCCATGCGCTTGATCCAGTTCAGATCCGCACCGGCCGAAAAGCTTTTTCCGTCCCCGGTCAGAATGATCACGCGCACTACCGGATCGGCAACAAGGGCTTCGATCTTGGCCGTCAGATCAGCGATCAGGACATCATCAAACGCATTGTGAATTTCGGGCCGGTTCAAGGTAATGGTCGCAACGCCTTCGGCGGCGATTTCACAAAGGGCGGCATCAGAAATGTTATCGGTGTTTACATTGGCCATGGTCACCTCACATTCTAAAGACGCCAAACCGGGTTTCCTCAGCCGGTTTGTTAAGTGCTGCCGATAGGCCAAGGCCAAGCACCATGCGGGTATCGGCCGGATCAATCACACCATCATCCCACAGCCGTGCCGATGCGTAATAAGGATGACCTTGTTCCTCGTATTGATCGCGGATCGGGGCCTTGAACGCCTCTTGCTCGGCTTCCGGCCAGTTTTCGCCGCGCTTTTCGGCGGCATCGGCGCGAATTTGCGTCAAAACGTTCGCAGCCTGTTCGCCGCCCATGACAGAAATACGGGCATTTGGCCACATCCACAGGAAGCGCGGGCTGTATGCACGGCCACACATACCATAGTTGCCTGCCCCAAACGATCCACCGATCAGAACGGTGAATTTCGGAACGTTGGCGGTGGCAACGGCGGTGACAAGCTTCGCGCCATCCTTGGCAATGCCGCCGCTTTCATATTTGCGGCCGATCATGAAGCCGGTGATGTTTTGCAGGAACACCAGCGGAATGCCGCGCTGCGCGCACAGTTCGATGAAATGCGCGCCCTTAAGCGCGCTTTCGGAAAAGAGGATGCCGTTATTAGCGATGATGCCGACCGGATAGCCAAAGATACGGGCAAAGCCTGTAACAAGTGTCGTCCCGTACTGTGCCTTGAACTCATCAAAGTCGGAGCCATCAACGATGCGGGCGATGATTTCACGCACGTCATAGGGTTTTTTGGTGTCGGTTGGAACCACGCCATAAATCTCGCGCGGGTCATAGGCTGGTGCGCGCGGTTCGGTCAAAGTCAGGCCGGGGTTCTTCGTCCAATTGAGGTTCTTGACGATATCGCGCGCAATCGAAAGCGCATGGCTGTCATCCTGCGCATAATGGTCGGTGACACCGGATGTTTTGCAATGAACATCGGCCCCACCCAGATCCTCGGCCGAGACGACTTCGCCGGTTGCCGCCTTCACCAGCGGCGGACCGCCGAGGAAGATCGTGCCCTGTTTGCGGACAATGATGCTTTCATCCGACATCGCCGGGACATAAGCACCACCCGCCGTGCAGGACCCCATGACAACCGCGATCTGAGGGATGCCTTTGGACGACATGGTTGCCTGGTTAAAGAAGATGCGCCCGAAATGGTCGCGATCCGGGAAAACGTCATCCTGACGGGGCAGGTTGGCCCCGCCGCTATCGACCAGATAGATGCAGGGCAGATTGTTTTCCAGTGCGATTT
>ENA-ORCZ01000305-ORCZ01000305.1-marine-metagenome-genome-assembly--contig:-NODE-305-length-26920-cov-4.298998_pt1 | contig 26920 bp, 20 predicted proteins | sample MGYA00237785_ERZ508519 | MGnify/ENA primary metagenome ERZ508519 (study PRJEB26189, sample SAMN06268790) | marine metagenome | isolation source: Bioluminescent Bay, La Paraguera, Puerto Rico | place...
GTCGACCCGCTCGGCAACCCGATCGACGGCAAGGGCCCGATCGAGGCGACCGAGAAGCGCCGCGTGGACGTGAAGGCGCCGGGCATCCTGCCGCGCAAGTCCGTGCACGAGCCGATGTCGACCGGCCTGAAGGCCATCGACGCCCTGATCCCGGTCGGCCGCGGCCAGCGCGAGCTCGTCATCGGCGACCGTCAGACCGGCAAGACCGCGATCATCCTCGACACCTTCCTGAACCAGAAGCCGCTGCACGCTGGTGACGACGAAGGCGCGAAGCTCTACTGCATCTACGTCGCAGTCGGCCAGAAGCGCTCCACCGTTGCCCAGTTCGTGAAGACCCTGGAAGATGCCGGCGCACTGGAATACTCCATCGTCGTCGCCGCGACCGCTTCCGACGCTGCTCCGCTGCAGTTCCTGGCGCCGTTTGCCGGCTGCGCGATGGGCGAGTTCTTCCGCGACAACTCCATGCACGCCGTGATCGGTTACGACGATCTGACCAAGCAGGCCGTTGCCTACCGTCAGATGTCCCTGCTGCTCCGCCGTCCGCCGGGACGTGAAGCATTCCCGGGCGACGTCTTCTACCTGCACTCCCGTCTGCTGGAACGCGCTGCAAAGCTGAACGAGAACCATGGCGCCGGCTCGCTGACCGCTCTCCCGGTCATCGAAACCCAGGGCAACGACGTGTCCGCGTTCATTCCGACCAACGTGATCTCGATCACCGACGGTCAGATCTTCCTTGAAACGGATCTGTTCTACCAGGGTATCCGCCCGGCCGTGAACGTCGGTCTGTCGGTGTCCCGTGTGGGCTCCTCCGCGCAGATCAAGGCGATGAAGCAGGTTGCCGGCCCGATCAAGGGCGAACTGGCCCAGTACCGCGAAATGGCGGCCTTTGCCCAGTTCGGTTCCGACCTCGACGCGACCACCCAGCGTCTCCTGAACCGCGGTGCCCGCCTGACCGAACTCCTGAAGCAGCCGCAGTTCTCGCCGCTGAAGACCCAGGAACAGGTCGCGGTAATCTACGCCGGCGTGAACGGCTACCTGGACAGCTATCCGGTGAACCGCGTGAAGGACTTCGAAGAAGGCCTGCTGCTGTTCCTGCGCGGCGAGCACCAGGGCTTGCTCGACGCCATCTGGGAAAAGAAGGCACTTGACGACGAGCTGACGGGCAAGCTGAAGGCTGCCATCGACGCGTTCTCCAAGAACTTCGCTTAAGACCACGCCGGGATAAGGAGCAGGGGCGGCCATGCCGAGCCTGAAGGACTTACGAAACCGCATCGCTTCCGTTAAGGCGACGCAGAAAATCACCAAGGCCATGCAGATGGTGGCCGCGGCGAAGCTGCGTCGTGCCCAGGAAGCTGCGGAGGCTGCCCGTCCCTATGCGGAACGCATGGGTGCGGTGCTGGCCAATCTCGCGGTGGCCTTCGAGGGGCGCGACGACGCTCCGAAGCTGATGTCCGGCACGGGCAGCGACCAGGTTCATCTCCTGGTCGTCGCCACCGCCGAACGCGGTCTTTGCGGGGGCTTCAACACCAATATTGCCAAGCTCGCACGCGAGAAGGCGCGCAGCCTGATCGCGCAGGGCAAGACGGTCAAGATTATCTGTGTCGGCAAGAAGGGCTATGACGCCCTGAAGCGCGAACTCGGCCAGAAGATCATCAAGACGGTCGACCTGCGCAGCGTGAAACATGTCGGCTTCAACAATGCCGCCGACATCGGCCGTGAAATTCTCGCCATGTACGACAATGGTGAGTTTGACGTCTGCACGCTGTTCTACTCGACATTCAAGTCGGTGATCGCACAGGAACCGACCGCACAGCAGCTGATCCCGGCCCATTTCGAGGCCAGCGCAGCTGACGCGGGTGCCGGTGCAAACGCCGTCTACGAATATGAGCCGGAAGAAACCGAGATCCTTGCCGATCTTCTTCCGCGCAACATCTCCGTCCAGATTTTCAGGGCTCTCCTGGAAAACGCTGCTTCCGAGCAGGGTGCGCGGATGTCTGCAATGGACAACGCGACCCGCAACGCCGGCGAAATGATCGAAAAGCTGACGATCAACTACAACCGCCAGCGTCAGGCGCAGATCACGACGGAACTGATTGAAATTATCTCGGGCGCGGAAGCGCTCTAAGGCATCCTGCGCCCCCCGGGGCGCAAAAAGATGCCGGTAAACTTTAATGTCGATCAACTCTGCGCTTCAACCAGTTGAAAGCAGGTTGATCTAACCGGATCGAGACGAGGATTAGGGATATGGCTGACAAACAGGTCGGACGGATCACCCAGGTCATCGGCGCCGTTGTCGACGTCAAGTTCGATGACCACCTGCCGCTGATCCTGAACGCTCTTGAAGCAGACAACCAGGGCACGCGCCTGGTTCTCGAGGTTGCCCAGCACCTCGGTGAAAACACCGTGCGCACGATCGCGATGGACTCGACCGAAGGTCTGGTTCGCGGCCAGGAAGTCGTCGACACCGGTGGTTCGATCGCGGTGCCGGTCGGTGACGGTACACTCGGCCGCATCATGAACGTGATCGGTGAGCCGGTGGACGAAGCCGGCGAAATCAAGCACGACACGAAGCGCGGTATCCACCAGGATGCTCCGGAATTCATCGAGCAGTCCACCGAGGCCGAAATCCTCGTTACGGGCATCAAGGTCGTCGACCTTCTCGCTCCTTACGCTAAGGGCGGCAAGATCGGTCTGTTCGGCGGCGCCGGCGTCGGCAAGACCGTTCTCATCATGGAACTGATCAACAACGTCGCAAAGGCGCACGGCGGCTACTCCGTGTTCGCAGGCGTCGGCGAGCGGACCCGTGAAGGCAACGACCTTTACTGGGAAATGATCGAGTCCGGCGTGAACAAGGAAGGCGGCGGCGAAGGCTCCAAGGCGGCCCTCGTTTACGGCCAGATGAACGAGCCCCCGGGAGCCCGTGCACGTGTTGCCCTGACCGGTCTGACCGTTGCAGAACACTTCCGCGACCAGGGCCAGGACGTGCTGTTCTTCGTGGACAACATCTTCCGCTTCACCCAGGCCGGTTCCGAAGTGTCCGCACTTCTCGGCCGTATCCCGTCCGCAGTGGGTTACCAGCCGACGCTGGCCACCGACATGGGCGGCATGCAGGAGCGCATCACCACGACGAACAAGGGCTCGATCACGTCCGTTCAGGCCGTGTACGTCCCGGCCGACGACTTGACCGACCCGGCACCGGCTTCGACCTTCGCCCACCTGGACGCGACCACGGTTCTCAACCGCGCGATCGCTGAAAAGGGCATCTACCCGGCCGTGGATCCGCTGGACTCCACGTCCCGCATGCTGGACGCCCGCATCATCGGTGAAGAGCACTATGAGACGGCTCGTGCGGTCCAGGTGACGCTGCAGCGCTACAAGGCCCTGCAGGACATCATCGCCATCCTGGGCATGGACGAACTGTCCGAAGAAGATAAGCTCACCGTGGCACGTGCCCGCAAGATCGAGCGCTTCCTGTCGCAGCCGTTCTTCGTGGCCGAAGTCTTCACCGGTTCCCCGGGCAAGCTGGTTGCTCTCGAAGATACCATCAAGGGCTTCAAGGGTCTGGTGGAAGGCGAGTACGACCACCTGCCGGAAGCAGCCTTCTACATGGTCGGCTCCATCGAGGAAGCCATCGAGAAGGCACAGCGCCTGGCCGCTGAAGCTGCTTAATCGGCGAGATCGGACCGGACGCCCTTCCCGGGCGTCCGTCTTCTCATGAATGATGGTCCGCCATCAGAAATAGACTGACAAGGAAGACGCCAAATGGCTGAACTTTTCCAGTTTGAGTTGGTCTCGCCGGAGCGCCAGCTCCTCTCCGAACAGGTAGCCGAGGTCGTCGTGCCCGGTGCCGAAGGCGAGTTTGGCGTTCTGAAGAACCATGCCCCGTTCATCTCCACCATTCTGCCGGGCATCCTGAAGGTGCGCCGTGAGAACGGTGGCTGGGATGAATATTTCGTCCGCGGCGGCTTTGCCGACGTGGCAGCTGGCGGTCTCACCGTGCTGGCCGAACAGGCAGTGCCGGTCGGCGAAATCAGCCGCGAGCAGCTGCAGCAGGCAATCCAGGATGCCGAAGAGGATCTGGCGGATGCCAAGGACGACGCTTCCAAGCAAAAAGCCGCGATGACGCTGGCTCAGCTGAAGGACGTGGCCGGAGCGCTCAACAAGGCGTGACGGCATCAGAACTCACGGAAATACAACGCGGTCCGGCAACGGGCCGCGTTTTTGTTTGCCGGAATGTCCATCTTCGCAACACCGCCTGCCGGTCACGCCAAGGGATCTGCACCGGTTGCGTCCCGGCTCAGTCCTGGATGAATCTGGGATCAGCCCGGAAACAGCCCGGAAACAGCCCGAAATCAGCCCTGGGAGGCTGCCCGTGCCTCGGGAACGGGGTTGAAGAACCGGAACCCATTGCGGCCGTTCTTCTTCACCTCGTAAAGAGCAAGGTCGGCGCGCTTGAAGATCTGGTTCGGGTCGGTTTCATCCCCGGTGATCGGTGCGACCCCGACGCTGACCCCGACCGTGATCAGGTGATCGCAAACTGCAAAGGGCGTTGCGATCTTGCGCACGATGCGTTCTGCGACTTCGCTCGTGCCTGCGCTGGTGGGCCCGGTACCTGTCAGAATAATGCCGAATTCGTCTCCGCCGAACCGGGCGACGAGATCGGAGGAACGCACGCATTCGCGGAGGCGTTGCGACACCTGGCGCAGCAGCTCGTCGCCGACATCATGGCCGTAGCTGTCGTTGACCGGCTTGAACTTGTCGAGATCGAGCAGCATCAGGTCGCCCGCGGTGCCATTGTTGGCAACCGCGTTCAATGTCTCGTCCAGCCTGGTGTTAAAGAACGTGCGATTGGCGAGACCCGTCAGCGTGTCGTGGTGGGCGGCGTGTCGGATCTCGGCCGCAGCCTGTTCGCGCAAGGTGACGTCTTCATGGGTGCCGATCCAGCCGCCGGCCGGCAGCGGCGCGTGCACTGAGCTGATGACCTTGCCGTCCGGGTGCCGGAATATCGAGCGGACGACCTCGCCGGCGGACAGACGGATCATCAGGTCCATGACGTGATCATGAACGTCTCCCTCGAATTCCCCGCGCGCTTTTTCGGCATCGATCAGTTCTATCAGACTGACGGATTCATAAACTTCGTCGTTCGGCTTGCCGAAAATCTCGACATATTGCCTGTTCCAGAGCTTCAGCCGACCACGGTTGTCGAAGACACTGACACCCTGTCGCATATTGGCGAGGATGGCCTCCAGTTCTTCGGAGCGTTGGCGGGCATGGCGTTCGTTTTCCGCCAGTTGTTCCTCCATCCGCTTGCGCTCGGTAATGTCGTAGAAATTATGGATCAGGCCACCGGAAGGCAGCGGTGTGCTGCGGGTCTCGATATACGTTCCGTTGGCCGCCTGACGCTCGAAGACCTCCGGCTTCTTCAGGTCGTATTTGCCGAAGCGCTCCTGGGCGAGCGTCTCCGGATCCCCCGGGCCATAGTCGCCGCGCTTCGCGTTCAGACGGAAGAAGTCGTAGAGGTAGGGGCGCCCTGCAATCAGGTCCTCGGAGTAGTTGAGCAGGCGGCGGAACTCCTCGTTGCTTGAAGCAAGGCGCAGCGTTTCGTCATAATGCACGATGCCGCCCGGGAAGTTGTCGAAGATGCTTTGCAGCGTATCGGCCTGCTGTTTGGTTTCCGTGATGTCGGTCAGGGATACGACGACGCCGTCGAGATCGAACTCCCGATCCTCGTCGATCGCTCTTGCGCTCAGCCGCAGCCAGCGCGCCGGGCGACCATTGGTCGGGCTGAGCTGTGCAACCACATCCTGAAGCGAAAGCGGATCGCTTGCCGCCAGCTCCAGCGGGGCGCTGCATGCGCCGATGCCCTGGATGTCGCAGCCGATACCAAAGGCGATGTCGCGAACGTTACGCCCGATCAGCTCACCTTCCCCGAAGCCCAGAAGTTCGATGGCGGCAGGGTTGGCAGACTGGATCTCGCCGGAATGGCTCAGCAGCAGGATGCCTTCGCTGAGCGCTTCCAGCGTCGTGCGCTGCACGGCTTCGGAGTGGCGCACCGCATGTTCGGCGCGCTTCCGTTCGGTGATATCGAAGAAACTGGCGACGAGACCGCCGCTTGGCAGGGGAGTGCCGCGCACTTCCAGAACCTTGCCATTTGCGCTGGTGCGCTCATAGATATGCGGGCTCGCTTTGTCGAACAGCTTGAACCGTTCCTTGACAATCTGCTCCGGCTCACCCGGGCCGAAGTCGCCCCGCCGGGCAAGATAGGCGGTAACGTCAAGTAGTGACGCCTTGTGGTCGATGAATTCCTGGGGCAGTTGCAAGAGGTCCTGAAATTCCTTGTTGCACACCGACAACTTTCGTTCGTCATTGTAGAAGACCAGTCCCCCAGGCAGGTTGTCGAAGACGATCTGCATGGTTTCCGCCTGGCGCTTCGTTTGCGAAATGTCAGCAAGGGAGACAACAACGGCATCAATTCCCATGCCGCCTGCGCCGTCTGTGGAGTTGGCATCGATGCGCAGCCAGACGGATTGAGATCCGTCGCGCCGGTCCACCTTCACGATATGGTTGTTGACCGTTTCGGGTTTGCGGGTGGCGCGCAGGAACAGTCCCCTGTCCGGCTCGCCGTTTTCGCGGCGGAAGCCAATATCCAGATCCTGAACTTTCTTGCCCTTCAGGTCGCCCTTCGAGTATCCGAGCAAGGTTGCGGCAGCGGGATTGAAGGACTGGATTTCCCCCGCCCGGTTCAAAACAAGAATGCCTTCCCTCAAAGTTTCCAGCGTCGTTCTTTGAATGGCTTCGGCGTGCTGCATCTCCTGTTCTGCAAGTTTGCGCTCCGTAATATCCTGAAACGCTCCAATGAGCCGTTTCACCCTGCCGTTTTCGCAGATTGGCCGGCCGACGGTACGCACCCAGATTTTCCGGCTCTTTGCGGTGACAAAGGGAAGTTCGAGATCCCAGGGTATTTCTTGCCTGATACTTTTTTCCACGGCGTCCGATATTTGGCGCCTGCAGTCCGAGGCGTAGAACGAGAGTGCCACTTCTACCGTGGGTTCGAAATCGGCACCGACTTCGTGGATTTCCCGAGTTTTGCCGGTCCAGGTGACCAGATCCGATTCAACATCGTATTCCCAGCCGCCAACGCCGGAAACCTGCGTGATTTCTTCCAGCAAATCACCTTTCCGGGCGGCCAGAAGATGTTCTTCCTCTGCCTTCTTCAGTGCGGCGCGTGTTTCTCTCTGCGCCTGATGGGATTTCATCAGGCCAAGCACGATGGTTGCAAGCTGGCGGAGCTGGTCAAGCTGGCTCTCGCTCGGTTCCCGCGGCCTGGTATCGAGCACGCACAAAGTGCCCAGCATGTGAACACCGTCAAGCGAAAGCGGATAACCCGCATAGAAGCGGATGAAGGGCCGGCCGGCTACGAGTTTCGTATCGCGGAAACGGTCGTCTTTCGAGGCATCGGCCACCACCAGCAGGTCTCGGGACAGGATTGCCTGATCGCAGAACGTTCCGCGGCGGGGCGAACTGTCATTGGGAATGCCGTGCTTCGCCTTGAACCAGAGTTCGTCTTCGCCAACGATGGAGATGAAGGCCATCGGGCAGTCGAAAATCGCGGCGAGTGTCGAGACGACGGCATCATATTCCGGCAGGTGTTCGGATCTCAGAATCCCTAGGGCATCGAGCGCCTCTAGGCGGTCCTGCTCGTGTTTGTCCTGGGTCAAAGTCATTGCCTGCGTCGCCTCCCGAAGGATGCCGGCCCGGAAGCGGCCCCTTGCTGCCCCTGACCCTACGGGAAGAATGGCAACAAAAGATTAAATTCATCAAATTTAGTCAAACTGTCCAGAAATCGTGGGTTGGTATCGAGTGGGATGCGTTGATATCGCTGTAAAGCTCGAAAAGGTTGAAACAATCAGTAAAAAATATTTCGAGCTCAGCGAACGTATCTAGAGGATAACTAGAGATTGAAGCGGAAGCGTCAAAAGTTGAATCCGGTGTTGCTTGTTCGCGTAAAGAAATTCCGCGCCTCACGCGAAGCGTTGGAATATCGGGGACGGTACAAAGACCACATCAAGGTCGTCAGAGACAGGTACTGTAGAGGTTCGGGAATTGAACCGCTCCAACTCCTCCAGGCGACGGATCTTTGGAATTGAGAACAACAAAAAACCCGGCCTGAAGACCGGGTTCCAAGTTTCGTGGGTGACCCACGGCGTCTGCTTTTTCGATTGAAGCAGTTCTGATCTCAGGCCGCGCGGCGGAAAGACAGGCTCATGCCTCCGCTGGAGCGGCTGCGGCGGCGCTCTTCCGGCGGAATGTAGACGATGGCGCTGTGGTCGGCGCAATAGGAGACGCCAGCCTCGACGCGCGTGTTGCACGGGAAGATGTAGTTACCGGCATCGCCTTCTGCCCATTTGCAGCAGCCCGGACGCGGAAGAGACAAGTCAGCCATTTTTCTTTCCTTTGTTCTTTCAAACCAAGCGACAAAAGCGCTCGACCATCCTCGGGAGGAGAGGATCCGAACAGCTTTCGACAGGAATCGGATGTAAGCGGCGCTCGGGACGTCTTCCGTTGTCCAACCCTAGGGTGCTCTGCAGCAAGCGCAGGCATTACATAAGCGGCATGTCATAAAATTGCAATAGAATAGCTGGCATTTCCGGCTTGCACTGAGTGCATACCGGGTTAATGCAATGTTATCTTTTGGTTTTCTTGCGATAACTTACTTCTCGCCAGCAACCGCTTAGCTGGATTCCTGCGGCAAACTGCCACCAGCCGCTGCCAGTGCCCCCGGCGTATCAAGGTCCAGTCTTGCCGATGCACCGATTTCGACTTCCGATACGAAACCGGAATTTTCTGCGATCACATGCCGCGCGCCGACATCTCCGCTGAGGTTTTTCAGGGCTTCAAAGAATCGGCGATCCCAGAGGACCGGATTGCCGCGCTTGCCGTCTGCGGTCGCGGTAACGATCAGGCTGGTGTCGTCCTGCCGGTAGGCGGCGATCAGTTTTTCAAGCACGGCAGTGTCGATCCCCGGCATGTCGCCGAGAAGCACGATGACCGCGTCTGTTTCGGGGTCGAGGGCGTTCATGCCGGCCCGGATCGACCCGGCCATGCCGTCGGCATAATCGGGATTGTGCACCGGGACGACGTCGAGATCGGTTACTTCGGCGGCCACCTTGTCCGCAAGATGGCCCGTCACCAGCACGGTCTGGCTGAGCCCTGCACCGCACGCTGCTTCCGACGCGTGGCGGATCAGCGACTTGCCGCCCAGGGTGGCCAGCAGCTTGTTCGGCCCGCCCATGCGAGAGGACTTGCCCGCGCCGAGAAGGATCGCCGCGATCTTCGGGGTCTTGCCCGAGACCTCGCCTGGCCGCTTGCCTTCGCGGGGCTGCGGCCTCGTGCCGATTTCCATCAGCAGGCCGCCGACCCCCATCGCGGTGATGTCGTCCGGACGGACAGCAAGTCCGGCGAGCAGCCGGTCCAGCACCCAGTCGAAGCCGTTTTCCTTCGGCGAGCGGGCGCAGCCCGGCGCCCCGAGTACCGGCAGGTCTCCGAGTGCGCCCAGCATCAGCAGGTTGCCCGGGTCGACCGGCATGCCGAGATGGGTCACGGTGCCGCCGGCAAGGTCGAGACCGGCGGGCAGCACATCCTGCCGGTCGACGACGGCGGACGCTCCGAACAGGATCAGGAGCTCGGCGCCTTCCGCGGCAAGGTCCCGCAACGCGCCGGCGACGGCCTCTTTTGTATGCGGCACCCGCCTTTCGCCAATCAGTTCGGAGCCGCTCGGGCGCAGCCGGTCCTCCAGCACCCGCCTGGTCTTGTCCATGGTGACGGGTTTCAGATGCGGCAGTTCGCTCGCGATGAGGCCGACTTTCCGGGGACTGAACGCCGCCACCCGAACAGCGCCTTTGAGGGCGGTTTCCGCCGCCGTTACCAGCACGCCCTGGACGGCGAAGGAGATGATCTTCGCCGTCGCGACCATTCGGCCCGCCAGCACCTTTTCGAAATTCGGCAGCGTTGCGAACGTGATTGCCGGATTGATCCGGTTGGCGCGCATGACGGCATCCGCATCGACGACAAGGACGCCGCTTCGCTCTGCATAAAGGTTCATCCGGCCGGTAAAGGCTGTATCGGTTCCAAGGCCGGAGCCGGCCGCGGCGCCGGCGAGACGTGCCGCTGCGATGTCCTCACCGATATCGCCCGGTTCGAGACGGGCGACAGTGATGCCGGAGACGCCTTCGCCCGCAAGCGCTGCACAATCCGCTTCGGTGAGCACATGCCCCTTCTTCAGGACCCTGTCCTTCAGCGAGGTCCGGTGCGCCACGATGCAGCCCTCGGCCTCAAGCGGCGGACAGGGGCCGAATTTCATGCCGCAGCTCCGGGCGCCTGGCGCAGTGCGCTGATCACGGCGCCGAGCACGGCAACGGCAATTTCCTCCGGCGAGGCTGCGCCGATGTCAAGGCCGATCGGGGCATCGATCCGTTCGAACAGGCCTGGGTCGAGACCGGCTTCCCGGAACCGATCCAGGCGCTTGCCGTGGGTCTTGCGGCTGCCGAGGGCACCGACATAGAAGCATCCTGCCTTCAGGGCTTCGATCAGTGGAAAATCGTCGATCTTCGGATCGTGGGTCACGGCGGCAACCGCCGTATAGGCATCGAGCGGCGCCTCGGCCAGAACGTCCTCCGGCCATTCGGCCCTGAGCCGTCCGCCCGGGAACCGCTCTTCCGTCGCAAAGGCCGTGCGCGGGTCGATCACGGTCACGTCGAGCCCGGCAATCTCCGCCATCGGCACCAGGGCCTGGCTGATATGGACGGCGCCGATGATCACGAGCCGCGGCGCAGGCAGGGAGACGTTCAGGAAAGCCTCGCCCGTCGCCGTCGCCACCATGCCGGACTTGCCGGAGCGAAAGCGCTTATCGAACTCCTCTGCCAGCGGATCGGCCGCATAGTCGTCGCCCTTGCGGATGACGCGCTGGCCACCGCCGGGCATGTCTGTCACGAGGATCGCCGCACGGCGGCTGGCGCGGTCCTCGTTCAGGGTCTTGAGCAGGGAAAGATCCATGGGCTCAGGCGCGGTCCGTCGCCAGCTTCAGGCCGAGACCCACCATCAGCGTTCCGCCGATCCAGCGGGTCAGGTTCTGAAATCTGGAGGTTCTGGTGAGACGCTTCTTCACCTCAGAGGCAAACAGTACGGTCACGATATCAGCCGAGGTGAAGGCGCAATTGACGATGGTGCCGAGAACCAGAAACTGCGCCCAGATGGGCAAGCCGGCGTCCGGGCTGACGAATTGCGGCAGGAACGCAATGAAGAAAACGGCGACCTTCGGGTTGAGCACCTCGACCAGAACGCTGTCGAAAAAGGCGCGGCGCGCGGATTTCTGCGGCAGCTCGGGAACCGGGCCGGTGGCAACGCGGGTGCGGATCATCTGAATGCCGAGATAGATGAGGTAAAGCCCACCCACAAGCTTCAGCGCAAAATAGAGCGTCGGCACCACGGTGAAGATGGCCGAGAGGCCGAGGGCCGCCGCCAGCACATGGACGTAACATCCAAGGTGAATGCCGGCCGCCGCCATGAAACCGGCGCGCCGGCCGCGGGAAATGGTTTGCGCCGCCGTATAGAGCAGGGCCGGGCCCGGCATGTAGGCAAACAGCACCGTTGCGGCGATGAAGGCAAGAAGGGTTTCGCTCGTCATGAAATCATAGGTCCCGGCTCAGCTGACAGGCTCGACATAGACGCGGATGCGGCCGCCGCAGGAAAGACCCACCCGCCATGCGGTTTCATCCGCGACGCCGAATTCCAGCGTGGTGGGCTTGCCCGTTCCGATGACGTCGATCGCCTCGGACACCACCGCGCCCTCGACGCATCCGCCGGAGACGGAGCCTTCGAAATTTCCGTCGGCGTCGATTACCAGATGGGAGCCGACCGGCCGGGGAGCGGAGCCCCATGTCTCGATCACGGTCGCGAGCGCCACCGCGCGGCCCGCCTCGCGCCAGGCCTCGGCGGTTTTCAGGACATCAGGGAGGGGGGAAGTCTCGGTCAAAGGCATGGGCTCGTCCCTTCAGGTCGAACCTTCAATATAGATCTTTTGCCAAGTGATGAAAGAGAGCTGAAAAGAGAAACGGCTCCTCCTTGAAGGAAGAGCCGTCAGAGTCTATGCGGGGTTTATGGTTCGGCTTATTCGGCGGCCATGCGCAGGGCCGGGGCGGCGCTCAGCACCGCGCCGTCGACATGGGCTTCGAAGGTTGCGAAGTTGCGGACGAACATTTCCACCAGCTTGGCGGCCTGAACGTCATAGGCGTCCTTGTCGGCCCAGGTTTCGCGCGGTGTCAGGATGGTGTCGTCGACCCCTGGCACGGAGACCGGAACGTCGAAGCCGAAATTCGCATCGGTGCGGAACTCCGCATCTTTCAGGCTGCCGTTGAGGGCGGCCGTGAGCAGCGTGCGGGTCGCCTTGATCGGCATGCGGTGGCCGGTGCCGTGAGCACCGCCCGTCCAGCCGGTGTTGACCAGCCAGCAATCGACATTGTGCCTGGCGATGAGGTCCTTCAGGAGATTGCCGTATTCGGACGGATGCCGCGGCAGGAACGGAGCGCCGAAGCAGGTGGAAAACGTCGCCTGCGGTTCGGTCACGCCCTTTTCGGTGCCGGCGACCTTCGCGGTGTAGCCGGAAAGGAAGTGATACATCGCCTGCGCCGGGGTCAGGCGCGCGATCGGCGGCATGACGCCGAAGGCATCGGCCGTCAGCATGATAATCGTCTTCGGCATCGGCGCGCAGCCGGTGTCGCTGGCATTGGAGATGAAGTGGATCGGATAGGCGGCGCGGGTGTTTTCGGTCTTTGAGCCGTCGTCGAAATCCGGAACCCGGTTCTCGTCGAGAACGACGTTTTCGAGAACGGTGCCGAAACGCTGTGTGGTGGAATAGATCTCGGGCTCGGCGTCGGCGGAGAGCTTGATCGTCTTGGCGTAGCAGCCGCCTTCGAAATTGAAGACGCCGCTTTCGCTCCAGCCGTGCTCGTCATCGCCGATCAGCGTGCGGGCCGGGTCTGCGGAGAGCGTGGTCTTGCCGGTGCCGGAGAGGCCGAAGAAGACGGCGGTATCGCCCTGGTCGCCGACATTGGCCGAGCAATGCATGGACATGACGCCCTTGGCCGGCAGCAGGTGGTTGAGCATGGTGAAGACGGATTTCTTCATCTCGCCCGCGTAGGAGGTGCCGCCGATCAGGACGATCTTGCGGGTAAGGTCGACGGCGATCACCGTCTCGGTGCGGCAGCCGTGCCGCGCCGGATCCGCCTTGAAGCTCGGCAGGTCGACAATGGTCATTTCCGGTGCGAAGCCGGCAAGGTCCGAAGTTTCCGGCCGCAGCAGCAGGTTGCGGATGAACAGCGAATGCCAAGCGTATTCGGTATAGACCCGAACCGGCAGCCTGTGGGTCGCGTCGGCGCCGCCATAGAGGTCCTGGGCGAAGAGGTCCATGCCCTCGGCATGGGCGAGGAAGTCGGCGAGCAGCAGGTCGAATTTCTCTTTCGACATCTGCGCATTGTTGTCCCACCAGACACTGTCCCTGGTCTCCTCGTCGAGGACCACAAACTTGTCCTTCGGCGACCGGCCGGTATGGATGCCGGTTTCTGCCACTAACGCGCCCCCGGCAGCCAGCCGTGTTTCGCCGCGGGAGAGGGAATATTCATAAAGCGCAGGCTCGTTCTGGTTCCAGTAGACCGCCTTCAGGCCCTTGAAGCCGAAGGTTTCGCAGCCAATGGAGGAATTCCTGACACCTACTTCTTGCATGTTCCCGCAGTCCTCGTGATGGGGGCTAGAGCAACCTGCGTTCAGGTGAACGCAGATAAGCGCTCCATATATTTCTGGACCCTGAAGGATGTCCGGGCCATGCCGGGACGGTCCTCGGTGCTGTTCGTCACGTCCGGAAAACCTTAAGAAAGGTTAAATCCGGCTGTGAGGGCTGCGAACGTAGTGGAATGCCCATGGGGCAGCAAGACTACCAAAGGTGCTATGTCTTTGTTTAATCGATTAAAAAATTTCAATAAATTGCCAATGATTAATTTGGACGTCGAACTAAAAAGCGAAACTTTCGATATGTTCGAAATATGGAGTAAGCTGAAAGAAAATGAGCCTCGTTCGCAACTACACACGAGACTCATCCGTGGCCGCGCGGATCAATTCCCGGCCATCGGCGTCGGGGCGCTCCCTTGAAATCCGATCGGCCGACACCTACCAATGCGGCCGGGCGTTACGGTCTTTGCCGCCTGCAAACATGCCAAGGCGCGGATTGCCTTAATTTATGCGCATTTAGCAGGCCAAAGGCTGTGTGATACATTAATGCCGATATGCCGATGAGCGCCATCGGTGCGTTGCCGGAAATGGAAAGCAAAGCATGCCGACGATTGCCCTGGTCGATGACGACCGCAACATTTTGACTTCGGTCTCAATCGCGTTGGAGGCGGAAGGCTATCGCGTCCAGACCTATACGGACGGCACGTCCGCGCTTGACGGTCTGCAGAGCGATCCGCCGGAACTGGCGATCTTCGACATCAAGATGCCGCGCATGGACGGCATGGAGCTGCTGCGGCGCCTGCGCCAGAACTCCGACCTTCCGGTTATCTTCCTGACGTCGAAGGACGACGAGATCGACGAACTCTTCGGCCTGAAGATGGGCGCCGACGATTTCATCCGCAAACCCTTTTCGCAGCGCCTCCTGGTCGAGCGCGTGCGCGCCGTCCTTCGCCGGGCGCAGCCGAGGGATGCCTCGTCCCCGCGCGACGATGCCGACAAGCTGCTCGAGCGCGGCCAGCTGGTGATGGACCAGGAGCGTCATACCTGCACCTGGAACAACAAGCCGGTCACCTTGACGGTTACGGAATTCCTGATCCTCTCCGCCCTGGCGCAGCGACCGGGTGTCGTCAAGAGCCGCAATGCCCTCATGGATGCGGCCTATGATGACCAGGTCTATGTGGATGACCGCACCATCGATAGCCACATCAAGCGGCTGCGCAAGAAGTTCAAGGTCGTTGACGACGACTTCGACATGATCGAAACCCTCTATGGTGTCGGTTACCGTTTCCGGGAAGTCTGACGCCGGAGCCGCTTGCGTTTCAATGAACGCGGCAATCCGGCTCGAACACTTCGGAAGCGATCGGATTTTGTCTGCTCAACCGGTTCCGGTTGACCGGCCTCTGGTCTAATGTGGATCCGCATGGCGGTTGAAAGCGAGAGTGCAGGGAAAATTGCCGCCTCTGAACCGCAGGGCGGTTCGGAGCGGTCGAAGCTGCGCCGGCTCGGCAACAAGCGCATCCGCCGTCGCCTCCTCAGCCAGCTCGGGCGGATCTTCGGCACCTATGTGCTGTCGTCGCTGACGCGGCGGATCATTGCCATCAATCTGGTCGGCCTGCTGGCCCTTGTGATCGGCATTCTCTATCTCAATCAGTTCCGTGCCGGCCTGATCGATGCCCGCGTACAGAGCCTGCTGACCCAGGGCGAAATCATCGCCGGGGCGATCGCCGCCTCCGCTACCGTCGATACGGGGACGATCACCGTCGATCCGGAGAGGCTGCTGCAACTCCAGACAGGCGAAAGCGTCACCCCGACACAGGAAGATCTGGCAAGCCTGGACTTTCCGATCAATCCGGAGCGGGTCGGGCCCGTGCTGCGCCGGCTGATCTCGCCGACCAAGACCCGCGCCCGGATCTATGATCCGGAAGGCATTCTCATCCTCGACAGCCGCCACCTTTACACCAACGCCCAGATCCTGCGCTTCGACCTGCCGCCGCCGACGGCGGAGGAAGAGGGCTTCTGGGACGGCATGTGGCAGTGGGTCAAGCGCTGGCTGCGCCAGGGCGATTTGCCGATCTATCAGGAAGTCGGCGGCGGCGACGGCCGCGCCTATCCGGAAGTCGAGGCCGCCCTTGCTGGTTCGCCCGCCAGCGTGACGCGGATTTCCCAGCGCGGCGAACTGATCGTCTCCGTGTCCGTGCCGATCCAGCGGTTCCGCGCAGTACTGGGTGCCCTGCTGCTGTCGACGCAGGGAGGCGATATCGACGCCATCGTGCGCGCCGAACGCATCGCCATCATCCGTGTCTTCCTTTTTGCCGCCACCGTGACGATCCTGCTGTCGATCCTGCTCGCCGGCACGATCGCCGGGCCCGTCAGGCGTCTGGCGGCCGCCGCCGACCGGGTGCGAAGGGGATCGAATTCGCGCGAGGAGATCCCCGACTTTTCCGACCGCCAGGACGAGATCGGCCATCTGGCCCGTTCCTTCCGCGAGATGACCCACGCGCTCTACGACAAGATCGATGCCATCGAGCAGTTCGCCGCCGATGTCGCCCACGAGCTGAAGAACCCGCTCACCTCCCTGCGCAGTGCCGTCGAAACGTTGCCGCTGGCCAAGTCCAAGAATTCGCAGGACCGGCTGATGGAAGTGATCCAGCACGACGTGCGCCGGCTCGACCGCCTCATCAGCGACATTTCCGATGCCTCCCGTCTCGATGCGGAACTTGCGCGGATACAGGCCGAGCCGATCGACCTGGCAGAGCTCCTGCGCAACATGGCGGACGCGGCCAACCAGCGCTCCGGCGCAGAGCAAGCCAGCGTCAAGCTTGTTGTCGCGGATGCCAACGGTGCCAAACCCTACCAGATGCAGGGACACGACATCCGTCTCGGCCAGGTGGTCAGCAATCTTCTGGACAATGCCCGCTCCTTCTCGCCTGCCGACGGCACGGTGCGTGTCGACCTCAGCCGCGAGGGGCGCCTGATCAAGATCACGGTGGACGACGACGGTCCGGGTATCCGTGCGGAAAACACCGAACGCATTTTCGAACGCTTCTATACCGATCGGCCGGATGGCGAGGGCTTCGGCAACAATTCCGGTCTCGGCCTGTCTATTTCGCGCCAGATCATTGAAGCCCATGGCGGCACCATCGCCGCCACCAACCGGCTCGAGCCCCAGGCGGGCGGCCGCAAGAAGATCGCCGGTGCCCGCTTCACCATCTACCTGCCTGCCGGACAGGGTAAATGACGGACCGGCCGGCAGACAAACTGACCGGTCAGCTTTCACACCGGGCGACCGGCATGGGCTCCGGCCCTGCCTTCCACGCCGATTGCGTCGTCACCGGCACGCGCGGGCTCCTGATCCGGGGGCCGTCGGGCAGCGGCAAGTCGTCGCTTGCGGATGTGCTGGTGGACGCGGCGCGGGCGAGGGGCAATCTCGGCCTCATGGTTGCGGACGACTACGTCTACCTGAGCGCCGAGGAGGGGCGGCTCGTCGCCCGCGTGCCCGAGACCATAAAGGGTCGGATGGAACTGCGCGGCTTTGGTCTCGTCGACACCGGTTTCCTGGCCGCGGCACGGGTGCATCTCATCGTCGAATTGACACCGCAGGAACGGATCGAGCGCCTGCCCGACACGCCTTTGGCGGATGATTGCCTGCAAGGTGTGCGCCTGCCGGTGATTATTTGTCCGCAAACCGCGCCCGGTCATTCCCTGCGGCTGATACGCTGGGCTTTTCGCCGTCTCTTCCCCGCTGGACCCGATTATATTTAGGGCAGGACGGACGTTTTTTGCTTGCAACTGACGAAGCGGTTGAAGAGAGTGCATCAGACTGATAAACGCCCGGCTCCCGACCTGTCCCGCGTGGGACAATAGGAGCTTACCGCACTCGATAATCAGGCTAACTGACGCATGATCGGACTTGTACTTGTGACCCACGGGCGCCTTGCCGAAGAATTCAAGGCAGCGCTGGAACATGTCGTCGGTCCCCAGGAACAGGTCGAAACAATTTCCATCGGCCCGGATGACGATATGGAGCAGCGGCGCCAGGACATCCTGGCGGCGGTGGAAGCGGCCAATTCGGGCCAGGGCGTGGTTCTCCTGACCGACATGTTCGGCGGTACGCCGTCCAATCTCGCCATCTCCGTCATGGACAGCAAGTCGGTGGAAGTGGTTGCGGGCGTCAACCTGCCGATGCTGATCAAGCTGGCAAGCGTGCGTTCCGACCGCGAGCTTGCGGATGCTGTCGATGAAGCGCGTCAGGCGGGGCAGAAGTATATTTCCGTCGCCAGCCAGGTGTTGTCGGGACAGAACTAGACAAGAATGACAGCGCATTCCGTTTTCGAGAAAGACCTGACCATCGTCAATCGGCGTGGCCTGCATGCCCGGGCCTCCGCCAAACTGGTGAAGCTGGTCGAAACCTTCACGGCGGACGTCCATGTATCCAAGGACGGTCAGACGGTTGGCGGCACTTCGATCATGGGCCTGATGATGCTCGCCGCCAGTCCCGGCTGCTGTATCCGGGTCAGCGTCAGCGGTTCGGATGCCGATGCGGCGCTTGCCGCCATTGCAGCCCTGGTGGAGAGCGGCTTCGGCGAAGAAGATTGATTTTAGCCGCGGCCGCCGCCACGATGCCGTGACTCATTTCGCTACGGCTGATCCCCCATTCCTTCCGGCGTCGGCCATCTCCTTACCTGCAAGCGGGGACCGACATGGCAAGCCATTCTCAGGACCGGTTGATCGAGGCTGCGCGCAGTGCTCTTGGCCATGTACACCAGGCGATGGAGCTGCAATTTGCGTTCGAGCTTTGGGACGGATCGCGCATCCCGGCGGACGCCCCTGCCGACGGCATGCGGCTGGCGCTTTCGCAATCGGCGCTGACACGGCTGTTGCGCCGGCCGAAAATCAAGACGGTGATCGATCTCTATGCCAATGGCGATATCGATCCACGCGGCGGCAGCATTTTCGACTTCGCGGAAAGGCGACCATCGCTGAAAGGGCGCGAGATCCGCAAGCGTCTCAACAAGTCGCTGCTTCTGAAGAACGCCTTCACCCTGTGGCGGGGTGCGGGTGCCGCCAAGGCAGCCGCCGAGCCCGACGGCCTCGATGCGGGTGAAGCCGCGAACCGCAGCTCCGGCAGCCGCAAGGATGACATCGCCTTCCACTACGACGTCTCCAACGACTTCTACCGGCTCTTTCTCGATCCGGAGATGGTCTATACATGCGCCTATTTTACCGACTGGTCGAACGATCTGGCGACGGCGCAAAAGGACAAGCTCGACATGATATGCCGTAAGCTGCGGCTGAAGCCGGGCGAGCGCATGCTCGACATCGGCTGCGGCTGGGGCGCGCTGATCTGCCATGCGGCCGAGCATTATGGCGTCACCGCGCTCGGGGTGACCCTTGCCGAGGAACAACTGAAACTGGCTGAAGAGCGCATTCGCGACCGTGGGCTTGAGGGCAAGGTCTCGGTTCAGCTGATCGATTATCGCGACCTGAAGAGCGGCCAGTTCGACAAGGTCTCGTCGATCGGCATGTTCGAAGCGGTCGGGCTCGACAATTACGACAATTATTTCCAGAGCGTGCACCGGCTCCTGAAGCCGCGCGGGCTTTATCTGCACCACGCAATCACCCGTCGCGGCAAGAAGGACCTCAAGGCCTTTCGCCGCAAGAAACCGGAATACCAGGCGCTGGTACGTTATATCTTCCCCGGCGGCGAGGTCGACCATATCGGCTGGACGCTGACCAACCTCGAGGCCCATGGCTTCGAGGTGCATGACGTGGAGGCCTGGCGCGAGCACTATGCGCGCACAACCCGCCTTTGGGCAGAGAACCTGATGCGGGTCAAGGATGCCGCCGTCGCCGAGATCGGCGAGCACAAGTACCGTCTGTGGCTTGCCTATTTGATCGGCGTCTCGCTCGGCTTCGAACGCGGTTCCATCGGCATCTTCCAGACAGTTTCCTCCCGCCGCACGAAGGGTCCCTCCGGCATGCCGCCGACGCGGGCGGATCTCTACAGGGCCTGACAGGACCTGCGTTCCTTTCGTCTTTGGAGCCGGAAAGCTTCCTTCTGAAGAATTGACGCGAAACAGCTTCGCTCGTTGCGTTTGATCCGGTCTCCAATTGATATAAAGAATTCTTTATATCTTTATTGCGTGATCTGTTTTCCGGCGCTATAACGCCTGCCAACGATGTCCGGGTCCGCCGGATGTCGACCGGCGGCCGACGCCATGCCTTTCCGGCATCCGGCAATTCAAGGCGGCCGCAACCAAAGGCCTGATGCCGGAAGCGGCAGCAACAGCAGGACACTTTCATGACCGACTACATTATCAAAGACATTGGGCTCGCAGACTGGGGCCGTACCGAGATCGAGATCGCCGAACACGAAATGCCGGGCCTGATGGCCTGCCGCGCGGAATTCGGTGAATCCAAGCCGCTGAAGGGCGCCCGCATCGCCGGTTCCCTGCACATGACCATCCAGACCGCCGTTCTGATCGAGACCCTGGTTGCTCTCGGAGCGGAAGTGCGCTGGGCGTCGTGCAACATCTTCTCCACCCAGGATCAGGCCGCTGCGGCGATCGCCGCCGCCGGCATTCCGGTGTTCGCCGTCAAGGGCGAGACCCTGGAAGAGTACTGGGACTACGCCGACAAGATCTTCGACTTCCCCGAAGGCGCCAACATGATCCTCGACGATGGCGGCGATGCCACGCTCTACATCCTGCTCGGCGCCCGCGTCGAGGCCGGTGAAACGAGCCTGATCGAGAATCCGACGTCCGAGGAAGAAGAGTGCCTGTTCGCGCAGATCAAGAAGCGCCTGGCTTCCAACCCGGGCTGGTTCACCAAGCAGCGCGACCTGATCCAGGGCGTTTCCGAGGAAACCACCACTGGCGTTCTGCGTCTTTATGAAATGCAGAAGAAGGGCCAGTTGCCGTTCCCGGCGATCAACGTGAACGACAGCGTCACCAAGTCCAAGTTCGACAACCGCTACGGCTGCCGTGAATCCCTCGTCGACGGCATCCGCCGCGGCACCGACGTGATGATGTCGGGCAAGGTCGCCGTCGTCTGCGGCTACGGCGATGTCGGCAAGGGCTCGGCCCAGTCGCTGGCCGGTGCCGGCGCGCGCGTCATCGTCACCGAAATCGACCCGATCTGCGCCCTGCAGGCCTCCATGGATGGTTATGAAGTCAAGACCATCGAGCAGGCGCTGCCGGAAGGCGATATCTATGTTACCGCGACCGGCAACAAGGACATCATCACCTTCGACCACATGCGTGGCATGAAGGACATGGCAATCGTCTGCAACATCGGCCACTTCGATAACGAGATCCAGGTTGCGTCCCTCAAGAACACGCAGCGCCGCCCGGTCAAGGACCAGGTCGACATGTATGTGTTCCCGGATGGCAAGCGCATGATCCTGCTCTCCCAGGGCCGCCTCGTGAACCTCGGCAATGCGACTGGCCATCCAAGCTTCGTCATGTCCGCCAGCTTCACCAACCAGGTGCTGGCGCAGATCGAACTCTTCTCCAAGGGCGACCAGTACAAGAACGAGGTCTATGTCCTGCCGAAGCACCTTGATGAAAAGGTCGCGCGCCTGCATCTGGAGAAACTCGGCGTGACGTTAACCGAATTGTCGGACGACCAATCTCAATATCTGGGGATTAATAAGTCCGGTCCGTTCAAGTCGGAACACTACAAATACTGATTGCGAAATGGGGTGCCACTAGATGTGGTGAGCGCCCCGATTCGGCTCTGTGAACAAAAAAACGCAGGACCCTTCAATTTTAAGGGTCCTGTTAACTTTTCAATAACGGACTCTTCTGCGTGATTCTCAAAAAGGTTATGGTTTAGACGAATCAAAGGCCAGGAGGCGAATGTCTTTGATTTGCTCCCAGAATCCGGGAGCTGCGGCCCGCAAGAACAGGGCAAGGCGGCACAAGGGGATCATGAAATGCCGATAGGCGGCAGGGACGACGCGCGGTCACGCGCGGCGTGGCGAGATTGGAGTCTGAAATCGGTCAAGCTCGGTGGAACCGCGCTCGCGGGCTGGACCCTCTCCGGCAGTTCCGCGGCGGCCGGCATCCTCGCCGATACGACCGCAGCCATTTCTCCCGATAGCATGATTCTCTTCGGTGCGTTAGGCGGTATGTGCGCCTTCGCCATCACCGCCGCCGTGGCGCTCGTACGCCTGCGCGGTCAGTCCGCCCAGCTCACCGGGGAGCTGGAAAAGGAAAAAAGCGATCTCAAATTCCGCGTCGATCGCCTGGAGGCCATGCTCAACACCGACGAGCAGCGGGTGATCGTATGGACCGGCAACGGCGCCATGCCGCAGATCTGGGGCATCCTGCCGGAAAAGTCCGGCGTGCCGCGCCCGCCCGCGCAACTGCTTGCCTTCGGCAGCTGGCTGACCGCCAAATGCGCCGGCGATCTTGAGCGCCACCTCGACATGCTGTTCCGCACCGGCGAAGCATTCACCACCACATTGAAAACCCGCACGGGTACCTATGTCGAAGCGCTCGGACGTACCACCGGTGGCGCAGTCGTGCTGCGCCTGCGGGACCTGACCGGCGAGCGGCAGATGCAGGCGGAGCTTGCCGCCCGCAATGCCCGGATCTCCGGCGAACTGCACATGCTGCATGCACTGCTGGACGCGATGCCCGCGCCCGCCTGGCAGCGTGACGCGGAAGGCAATCTCATCTGGGCCAACCAGGCCTATGCGGACGCCGTGGACATGGCGGACGCCGAGAGCGCCATCAGGGAAGGCGCGACCTTTCTCGACGCCGCCGCCCGCACCGCCATGGCCGTGCAACGCACCGAGGACGGCTGTTTCAACGCGCGCATTCCGATCGTCGCCTCCGGCGAGCGCCGGGTGTTCGAGGTCACCGATGTCAACGCCAATGTCGGCGGGGCCGGCATTGCCGTGGACATCAGCGAACTGGAACAGGCCCAGAAGGAACTCGGCCGCGCCGAAGATTTCCACGGCCGCACGCTCGATCAGCTTGCCGCCGCCGTTGCCATTTACAGCGCCGACCGCAAGCTGCAGTTCTACAATGCCGCTTTCCAGCAGCTCTGGGATCTCGATCCGGCCTTCCTGGAAAGCCGGCCGGAGGACGGTGCGGTGCTTGACGCGTTGCGGGCCGCCCGCAAGCTGCCCGAACAGGCGGATTACCGCGTCTGGCGCAACAAGATGCTGGACAGCTACCAGTCGCTGGAAGCCCGCGAAAGCTGGTGGCACCTGCCGGACGGCCGCACGCTGCGCGTTATCGCCAATCCGCACCCGCAGGGCGGCGTCACCTATATCTACGAGAACGTCACCGAACAGCTGGATCTCGAAAGCCGCTACAACGCGTTGACGCGGGTCCAGGGCGAAACCCTCGACAACCTGTCGGAGGCAGTTGCCGTGTTCGGCTCGGACGGCCGCCTGCGCCTGTGGAACCCGGCTTTCGGCCGCATCTGGGGTCTGGAGGAGGATCAGCTCTCCGAACTGCCGCATGTCAAGGAAGTGGTGTCTGCCTGCACCCTCAGCGATCTGGAACGCGAGGCCTGGGATCAACTGGCAGGCAACGTCACCGGTCTCCTGGACAATCGCACGCAGAAGGTCAGCCGGCTTGAGCGCCACAATGGCGACGTTCTGGACTACGCGACGGTGCCGCTGCCGGATGGCGGCACGCTGGTGACCTTTGTCGATGTGACCGACAGCGTCAACGTGGAACGCGCACTGCTGGAAAAGAACGAGGCTCTGCAGCAGGCCGACCAGATCAAGAACGCCTTCATCCAGCACGTCTCCTACGAGTTGCGTTCGCCGCTGACCAACATCATCGGCTTTGCCCAGCTGCTGGCCGATCCGAAATTCGGCGAGCTGTCGGAAAAGCAGGGCGAATATGCCGACTATATCCAGTCGTCCTCCTCGGCACTCCTTGCGATCATCAACGACATTCTCGATCTTGCGACCCTCGATGCCGGCATCATGGAACTGGATCTCGGCGAGGTCGACGTCGCCTCCACCGTTTCTGCCGCGGTCGAGGGCCTGAAGGACCGGATCGCCGAGGCGCGCATCAATCTGCGCACCCACGTGCCGGATGATATCGGCATGATGGTTGCCGACGAGAAGCGCCTGCGCCAGGTGTTGTTCAACCTGATTTCCAACGCGGTGCGCTATTCCGAACCCGACGGCATCGTCGACGTCAGCTGCACGCGGGAAGAGGATCAGGTCACCTTCATCGTCAAGGACCACGGCTACGGGATCCCTGCCGAAATCCTCACCCAGGTCTTCAACCGGTTCGTCGGCCATGATACCGGCTCCCGCCGCCAGGGCGCGGGCCTCGGCCTTGCCATCGTCAAGAGCTTCGTCGAGCTGCATGGCGGTACCGTCGACATCCAGTCCGCCGAAGGCAAGGGCACCACGGTGACCTGCGTCTTCCCGGCACGGCCCGAACTGGCGGACCGGGCAGCGGCCGAGTAGGCGCCAGATGGCCGACCACACCTTGCTGCCCCTCAACGGTGTTTTCAGGACACTGGAGATCGCGGACGAAGCCGGCACCCGGCAGCTTGCCGGCGATATCGCCGTGGCGTTGAGGCGCGGCGACACGGTCTGCCTCTCCGGCGATCTCGGGGCCGGGAAATCAACCTTCACCCGCGCCCTCATCCGCGCCTTTGCCGGCATTGCGGATCTGGAGGTGCCGAGTCCGACCTTTACCCTCGTCCAGACCTATTCCTTCGAGCGCTTCGACCTTTCCCATTTCGACCTCTATCGGCTGGAAGAGCCGGAGGAGCTGGAAGAGCTCGGACTGGACGATCTCCTGGAAACAGGGGCGGCGCTGATCGAGTGGCCGGAAAAGGGCGAGGGGCTTCTGCCGGGCGGTGCCCTCTGGATCCGGATCACGCAGCCTGACGAGGAGAGCGACCGGCGCCGTTTTGTCTTTGCTTCTGAAGACCCCGCCTGGGCCGACCGCATCGATCAGACCCTCGCGACACGCGCCTTCCTGCAGTCGTCCGGATTTGCCGGCGCCGCCCGGCGGTTCCTGGCGGGCGATGCCTCCTTGCGCAGTTTCGAGACGGTCGAAGCGGATGACCGCACCGCGGTCCTGATGCGATGGCCCTTTCAGGGCCCCGCGGTTTCCGAAGCCGTTCGGGCCTATATGGCAAAGGTGCACCTGGCGCAAAGCAGCCGGGCCGTTGCTGCCATCGGCACGGAACTGCGCCGCCACGGCCTGCTGGCCCCGGAAATCATGGCCGCCGACCTGGAAGGCGGCTTCATTCTCTCTGCCGACCTCGGCCGCGAAACCATTGTCGTGGACGGCAAGCCCGTGCGGGAGCGTTATCTTGCCGCGGTCGAGGTTCTGGCAAAGATGCACACCGACACCTGGCCGGAAGAGGTTTCGCTTGACGGCGGCGGCATCTATCGCGTGCCGGTCTATTCCGAGGAGGCCCTGGTCGCCGAAGCCTCGCTCTTTACCGAATGGTATGTGCCGGAGAGAATCGGCAAGGCCGCGGATGCTGAATTGGTCGGCGAATTCGAGACGCTCTGGAAGTGCGCACTTCAATCAATCGACGATGCGCAGACCGGCTGGGTGCTCCGGGATTTTCATTCGCCCAATCTCCTCTGGCAGGAGGGAGCGGCCGGCACAGACCGGATCGGTCTGATCGACTTTCAGGATACGGTGATCGGCCCCATTGCCTATGACGTCGCGGCATTGTGTCTGGATGCGCGCACGGATATCTCCGAAGCTCTGGAAACGGAGCTCTGCGATGCCTATGTCTGCGCGAGAAAAATGCAGACGCCGGACTTCGATGAAGACGGTTTTGCCCGGGCCTATGCCATCATGGCGGCACAGCGGATTTCCAAGATCCTCGGCATCTTCGTCCGCCTTGCCCGGCGGGATGGTAAGCCGGCTTACCTTGGCCATCTGCCCCGCATGGAAAGCTATCTGGACCGGGTTCTCGACAGGCCTGGTCTGTCGGATTTGAAAAGCTGGTATGCTCGTTTCCGGCCCTGAGTCGCAGGCCTGAGTCGCGTATCTGAATCGCCGACCCTCGGCCGGTTGCCAATTTGAGAAACGAAATGACAGAAACGCCGTTCCGCCCCTCCAAAGCCATGATCCTGGCCGCCGGCCTCGGCAAGCGCATGCGCCCGTTGACGGCAACGACACCCAAGCCCCTCATCGAGGTCAACGGCCAGGCCCTGATCGACCATGGCATGGACCGGCTCGCGGCCGCGGGCGTGAAGACCTGCGTCGTCAATGTGCACTATCTCGCCGATCTGGTGGAGGTGCATGTCCGCCGCCGCAAGGACATGGAGATCCTCATCTCCAACGAGCGTAAACAACTGCTGGAAACCGGCGGCGGCATAAAGAAAGCGCTGCCGCTTCTGGGCGACGAGCCATTCTTCCAGCTGAATGCGGATACCTGCTACTGGATCGAGGGCGTCAAGCCGAACCTGGAGCACATGATCGCGGCCTGGGACGAAAGCCGCATGGACGCGCTGCTGCTGGTGGCCGAGACCGTCAAGGCGGTCGGCTACTCCGGCCGCGGCGACTTCGACATGGCCCGGGACGGCGCTCTGACCCGCCGGCAGGAAAAGGGAGTGACGCCCTTTGCCTATGCCGGCGCAACCATTCTCCATCCGCGCCTCTTCGAAGGTGCGCCAGACGGACCTTTTTCCATGAACGTGCTCTTCGACCGGGCCATCGAGAAGGGCAGGCTTTTCGGCGTCCAGATGGAAGGTCTGTGGCTGCATATCGGCACGCCGGAAGCGATCCGTGCCGCCGAATATGCCGTGCGTGAGAGTGCCGCCTGAGGATGCCTGCCCAAGCGCATCTCTGGTCCGTTCCCCCGTCCGTTCCCTTTCTGAAGACCCTTGTCGACACACTGGTCGACGGAACGCTGATACCGGGTTTCCGCCCGCTCGACGATCCGCTGCTTCTTGCCGATGCAACGCTCTATCTGCCGACGCGCCGCGCGGCGCGCCTGCTGCCGGAGCTCTTCCAGCAGCGCTTCGGCGGACGGCCCGTCCTGTTGCCGGCGATCCGGCCTGTCGGCGATGCCGACGAGGATGCGCAGGGCCTCACCGGCACTGCCGACCTGGAGCCGCTGCCGCCCGCCATGCCCCTCCTCGAGCGCCACCTGGCGATGACCAGACTGGTCAAGGCCTGGAAAG
>ENA-ORCZ01000306-ORCZ01000306.1-marine-metagenome-genome-assembly--contig:-NODE-306-length-26881-cov-2.869311_pt1 | contig 26881 bp, 25 predicted proteins | sample MGYA00237785_ERZ508519 | MGnify/ENA primary metagenome ERZ508519 (study PRJEB26189, sample SAMN06268790) | marine metagenome | isolation source: Bioluminescent Bay, La Paraguera, Puerto Rico | place...
GGCTTGCCGCGCGTGATCGCCCTCGCCCGGCAGCTGCGCAGCCGCTGGCGGGCCGCGCAGCTGCTGTTTCTCAGCGAGGACGCGCACGTCGAGCGGCTGCACCGCGAACTCGGTCCGGCGCCTCTGTTGGGGCCGTACTGGTCGATCGTCGCGCTCGACAGCGACACGTTGTGTCAGCGGCTCGATCAGGCGCTGGCGAGCGTGCGCCGCCGGGCGCGCCTGCGGACCACCCTGGCGCGGGCCAATGCCACGGTCAGCAGCAGCCAATCGAGCAGGCGTCCGCAGCCGACGGCAGAACTCTATCTGCATCACTTCATCGATGCGGCGCGCGATGCCATCGTCGGGCTCGACCGGGCCGGCGCGGTGCTCTACTGGAGCGCCGGCGCGGCCGAGCTGTTCGACCTGACGCAGACCGAGGTGCTCGGACAGGCGGTGAGCGGACTGCCGTTCTGGAACGCCGACCTGGCGCAGGCACTGGCGCAGGCGCTGGATTGCGACTCGACCCAGACGTTGCAGTTCGAGGAATCGACCCAGGGGCGCGTGCTGGAGGTCGTCGTGGCCGCGGTCTGTGCGACCGATGGCGCGGTGGTGGGGGCGGCCCTGACGTTGCGTGACGTCTCGGCGCTGGTCGCCGAGCGGCGCGCCAGCGAGCTGTACGGGCGCCGACTCGTCGAGGAGCGCGCACACCTGCAGCGGCTGTTCGACCAGGCGCCGGGCTTCATTGCCATCACCGAAGGGCCGCAGCACGAGCTGAAGATCGCCAATCGCGCCTTCCATGAGCTGGTCGGCGCCCGTGAGCTGCTCGGCCTGCCTGCCTACAAGGCCTTTCCGCAGCTGGAGAGCCGTGCGCTGTCCGACCTGCTGCAGCAGGTCTATGTCACCGGGCGCCCCTACCTCGGCCGCCACCTCGCCGTGCGCGTGCGTCCGCAGCCCGGCGGCAAGGCCGAGCGGCGCTACGTGAATTTCATCTTCCAGCCGGTATTCAGCGAGGACGAGCAGGTCAGCGGCATCTTCTGCCAGGGCCATGACGTCACCGCCCAGGTGCTGGCGCAGCAGGAGCTGCAGCGCACCAGCGAGCGCCTGCAGGAGCTGGTCGAGGAACGTACCCGCGAGCTGGAGCTGAGCCGGCAGGCGCTGTACCAGTCGCAGAAGCTCGAGGCCATCGGCAAGCTCACCGGCGGCGTGGCCCACGATTTCAACAATGTGCTGCAGGTCATCGCCGGCAATCTGCAGTTGCTGCAACCGCTGACCGAGGACAACCGTGCCGCGGCCAAGCGCGTCGATGCCGCCAGTTCGGCCGTCGAGCGCGGCGCCAAGCTGGCCCGGCAGCTGCTGGCCTTCGCCCGCCGCCAGCCGTTGCGACCGCAACCGACCAATCTCGGCCGGCTGCTGCGCGACCTCGACGAATTGCTGCGCCAGGCCATCGGCGAACACATCGAGATCGAAACCGTGGTCGCTGGCGGCCTGTGGACCACCATGGTCGACCCGCACCAGCTCGAGCAGGTGGTGCTCAACCTCGCGATCAACGCCCGCGACGCCATGCCCGAGGGCGGCAAGCTGACCCTGGAGCTGGGCAACGCCATGCTCGACGAGCATTACGCCGCAACCCAGGCCGACGTGGCACCGGGTCAGTACGTGCTGCTGGCGGTGTCCGACACCGGTGTCGGCATGCCGGCAGAGATCATCGAGCAAGCCTTCGAGCCCTTCTTCACCACCAAGCCCGAAGGCCACGGCACCGGCCTGGGGCTGAGCATGGCCTACGGCTTCGCCAAGCAGAGCAGCGGGCATATCCGCCTCTACAGCGAGCAGGGTAGCGGCACCACGGTCAAGCTCTACCTGCCGCGCACCGAGCAGCCCGAGGTGCAGGCGTTGCCGGACATCGTCGGCCCGGTGGTGGGCGGCAGCGAAACCATCCTGGTGGTGGAGGACGACCTGCCGGTGCAGGCCACCGTGATCGAGCTGCTCAGCGGGCTCGGCTATTCGGTGCTGCGCGCCAATGATGCGCAGAGCGCGCTGAGCATCCTGCAGAGCGGCATCGGCATCGATCTGCTGTTCACCGACGTGGTCATGCCCGGCCCGCTGCGCAGCACCGAGCTGGCGCGGCAGGCGCGTGTCCTGCAGCCGGACATCGCGGTGCTGTTCACCTCCGGCTACACGCGCAATGCCGTCGTGCATGGCGGGCGCCTGGACCCCGGCGTGGAGCTGCTGAGCAAGCCGTATCGGCAGGAAGACCTGGCGCGCAAGGGGCGTCAGCTGCTGAGTGCGCAGCGCGGCGATGGCCAGGCCCCCGTGCAACGCTGGGTGATGGTGGTCGAGGACCAGCCACAGCTGCTGGCGCTGGCCTGCGAGATGGTCGAGGAGCTGGGTTACCGCGCCCGGGGTTACCCGAATGCCGAGCAGGCGGCGCAGGCATTGCACGAGCAGCGCTTCGACCAGCTGCTGCTGGACGTCAATCTGCCCGGGCGCTCAGGCCCCGACTTCGCGGCCGAGGCTCTGGAAACCCAGCCGTGGCTGAAGCTGGTGTTCGTCTCTGGCGAGGGCCGCATCGACAGCGCCCTGCCGTCCCGCTCTTTGCCCAAACCGTTCAGCTTCGACCAGCTTGCCGAGGTTCTGCAGATGTGAGCAGGCGCGACCGGGATCGGCCACGGTAGCGACACAGACCGTGCACGCCGATCACTACCGGTGCGGTGAGGGCCAGCCAGCTCAGCCAGTCGCCAGCGCCTTCGGAGACCAGGCCGGCGACCAGTCCGATGATGGACGCCACGGCGACCACCAGCGGCCAAAGCCAGATGCGCATCATGCCCGCACCTCCGCCGTCGCACCGCGCTTGAGCCACAGGTACAGCCCGTTGCCCAGTACGACGATGGTGAGGATATCCAGCAGCGCCCAGAGCACCTTCAGCGGCAGACCGCCGTAATCGCCGAAATGCAGCGGTTCGGACAGTTGCAGCGCGGTGACGTACCAGGGCCGCGCGCCGGCTTCCAGTACCTCGCCATTGGCCGGATCGACCAGCAGCGCCTGAGTCAGGCGCGAGGTCAGCGGCGTGTCGCCGCGCAGGATCACCGCGACATGCTCCGGCGTGGCGCGCAGCGTGCCGGGGTAGGCAATCATCGACACCGCCATGCCGGGTGCGGCGGCCAGCACGCGGTCGACGGCGGTCTGCAGTGAGCCGTCGGCAGCGGGCGCCTCGCTGGCGTCCGCCGCGAGCAGCACGTGGGTCTCACCGGCTTGCAGTGCGGCGACCTGTTCGGCCTGCCAGGCCTGGAAGATCAGGTCCGCCCAGGTATTGATCACCCCGGTGAAGCCCACCGCGAGGGCCCACACCAGGGTGACGATGCCGAGCAGGTTGTGCAGGTCCAGCCAGCGGGTGCGCGCGGTGCGTTCCTGGCGCACCTCGCCGAAGCGCAGCTTGCGCATGAAGGGCGCGTAGAGCACCACGCCGGAGACGATCGCCACCATCAGCAGCAGGCCCATGAAACCGAGAAACAGCTTGCCGGCGAGCCCCGCGTAGAGGTCCACGTGCAGGCGGTACATGACGCTCATGAAGCCTTCGTCGAAGTTCGGCGCGCCGAGCACCTCGGCCGTGCGGGCGTCGGAGAGGATCAGCGTCGACTCGCTCTCGTCGGTGTCGACGCGGGTATCGAGCTTGACGTACCAGACGTCCGGCGCGTCTTCCTCGGCGAAGAAGTACAGCGGCACCAGACCGGGGTAGGCCTTCACAGCTTCGGCCGCAACCCGGTCGACCGCAGCGCGCGGCGTGCCCTCGGGCATCGCTGGCGCCTCGATCTCGTTGCCGGTGAGGTGATCGATCTCGTGGGAGAAGATCAGCGGCAGGCCGGTCAGACACAGCAGCAGGATGAACAGCGTAGAGACGAGGCTGGACCACTTGTGGACCCAGCCCCACCGTCGCAGGGTGACTGCCTGCATCAGAAGTCGACCGTGGCGCTGACCGAGAGCGTGCGCGGGGCGCCGAGGACGAGGTAGCCCCGATCGGTGTAGCCACCGGCTGATGCCCAGTAGTCGCGGCCGGTGACGTTATCCAGTCGCGCGCGCAGGGTCACGTCACGATCTTCGATGACCATGCGATAGCGGGCGCCAAGATCGAAGCGAGTCCAGGACGGGACTTCCAGGTCGTTAGCCGCATCGGCGTACTGGCGACCGGTATAGATCACCCGGCTGGTCAGGGTCAGCCCGTCTAGGCCCGGTACATCCCATTCGCCGCCCACGTTGGCTTGGGTGCGTGGAACACCGATCGCACGATTACCTTCGTTGACGCCATCCTGGGTGCTGGTCAGCTCGGCATCGAGCAGCGTCAGACCGCCAAGCAACCGCACGCCGTAGGTCGGCTCGCCGAACACCGACAGCTCGATGCCGCGGTTGCGCTGTTCGCCGCCGTCGGTAAACACCGAGTTCTCGACGGTACTGAATGGCCGTTCGGTGGTGAACAACGCCAGGCTGCCGCCGAGGTTGCCACCGTCGTACTTGATGCCGACCTCTGTCTGTTCCGAGACGTACGGTTCCAGAGCGTCGCCAGGATTGCTGATCGCCACGCCGCCGCTGATAGCCGGTGCAATATCGCCCTTGACCAGCCCTTCGATGTAGTTGGCGTAGACAGACACCTCATCGGTCAGCTGATACACCACGCCCGCGACCGGGCTGTTCTTGTAACGGTTGTAAGAAGACAGGCGATTGCCACTGTTGTAGTCGTAGGTTTTGGCTTCGATGCCCTGACGGCGCGCGCCGAGGGTGACCAGCAGGCGGTCATCCATGAAGCCCAGCGTGTCGGCAAACGCGAGGCTCTGCGTATGGGTGCGCTCGGTCACATGAGGATCGGACATCGAGCCACCGACGAAGAAATCGGCCGCGGGCATGGCTGTATCGTAGGGATCGTGAAGATCGCCTGCGAAACCTGAGAAGCTGGAAAATGCATAGGCATTGCGGGCCTCGATATCGAACATTGCCGCCGACATCACCAGTTCATGCGAAACCGGGCCGGTAAAGGTGCGCGCCCGAACACCCACTTCGCTGGTGAATACCTCTTCTTCGCGGATGTTGTCGAAGCGATAGGCAGAGGTCGCGCCCGACGCATCAGCGGTCGGATTGGCCAACCGGTTCTGCTCCTCGCCTTCACGCACGCCGGCCGCCAGCCAGCCGGTCACGGCGTCCGAGAAGTCGTATTCGGCACGGAAGGTACCGAAGGTCTGTTTTTCCTTCGAGTAGGTCCAGGATTGGGCGAAATTGTCATCGGCATCCGGTGCACTGGGCACTCCGCCGCTGGGGGTGACGTTCGGCCGTGGCTGGTCGATGAAGTGGTACTGGTGACCGATGTCACCGGACAGGCGGAAGTTGTCGCCCTGATAGTCGAGGCCGAGGGCGAACATGTCGAGGGTGCGATCCTCGTCTTCGACGGTAGTCTCGCCGGCACGCTTGGCGGCGTTCAGACGCACGCCGAAGCGCTCCTCTTCGCCGAAGCGGCGGGCGATGTCCGCGTGGGTCATGGCCTGGCCACCGTTTTCGGCACCGACGGTCAGGCGCGTCAGCGGCTCGTTCGGTGCGCGCTTGGGCAGGATGTTGATCGCGCCGCCAATGCCGCTGCCGCCCGGGGCTGCGCCGTTGAGGAAGGTGTTGGCACCGCGGAACACTTCCACGCGCTCGATGAACTCGGCGGCCACGTACTGGCGCGGCAGCAGGCCATAGAGGCCGTTGTAGGAGATATCGTCGGAGTACACCGGGAAGCCGCGTACGACATACACCTCTTGGAAGTTGCCGAAGCCACGCGCCACGCGCACCGAAGGATCGTTCTGAACGATGTCGGACACGCTGCGCGCCTGCTGATCCTGGATCAGCTGCGAGGTGTAGGACGTCGAGGTGAACGGCGTTTCCATGTAGTCGCGGTTGCCGAGAATACCCACGCGCCCACCGCGGGCGACCTGTTCGCCAGCGTAGGGTTGGGTCAGGCCATCGGCCGAGGCGTCGGCGCTGGCGGTGATCTCCACCGACTGCAGTTCGACCGGCTCGGTGGCAGTGCCCTGAGCCTGCTCTTCGAGTGGTTCCTGGGCCATGAGCGGTGAGCCAGCGAAGCTGGCGGCAAGGCAAACGGGCAGCAGTGCGGTTTTACGCGGGAAGCGAAGCGTGGGCATGGCGGACCTGACCGGACGTTGAACTGTAAGGGGTGAAGGGGACGGCTCGGCGGGCAATGAGAGCCTGTGCCATCTGAGAGCCACTATCGTAAATAAAAGATAACAATTCGCAACTTTATTCCGCCTAGCGGTGTCGCGGCGCGGTGGCGTGGTGGCGGTACCAAGCGCTCTGGCACGCGGTCCGTCGCGCTCCCTTCTTCTGCAAAAAAAAAGTTTCGCCCTGCCTGTCGATTCATGAACACGCCGGACGACTACTGGCTGAACCCCCGCTCAACCAGAAGACAGGAGACGGACATGAACAACACAACCCGCCAGGACGAAACCGCCATTCGCCAGCTGCACGACGCCTTCGAGCAGGCCATCGGGGCCAAGGATCTCGACCGGATCATGGCGCAGTACGCGCCGGACGTGGTCGCCTTCGATGCAGTGGGCGCGCTGCAGTTCAAGGGCGTCGCCGAGTACCGCGCGCACTGGCAGCGCTGCTTCGAGTTCTGCCAGGGCGAAGGCTTCTTCGAGACCCACGAGCTGCACGTGGACGTCGGCGGCGAGCTGGCCTGTAGCCGCATGCTCAGCCATTGCGGCGGGCCGAACGCCGAAGGCGAGATGCAGACGGCGTGGATGCGCGGCACGCGGGTCTGGGCGCGGCGCGACGGCGAGTGGAAAGTGATTCACGAGCACTTCTCGATGCCCTTCGACATGGAAACCGGCCAGGTGTGCATGTCGTCGACCCCTTCGGCGACGCAGCAGGTCGGTTGAGCGCTGCGCAGCTTCGTCGTTCGTTCAGGCAGGCTTCGCTCCCGGCTGCTAGCTTTTCTGCGTCCCTGGCAGCCGGAGCTTGTGCATGAAATACCTGTGCCTGATCTATTACGACGAGCAGCGTGTGGATGCGCTGACCGATGAACAGTGGCAGGCGCTGGTCGCGCGCTGCCTGAGCTGCGGCGAGGAGCTGCGCGCCAGCGGTCATATGCTCGCCGGCGAACCGCTGCAGTCGGTGCGTACCGCACGCACCGTGCGCGTGCGTGATGGCATCACCTCGGTGGTCGATGGCCCCTTCGCCGAAACCCGCGAGCAGCTGGCCGGCTTCTACCTGATCGAGGCGGCGGACCAGCAGGAGGCCGAGGCCATCGCGGCGAAGATTCCGCCGGCCAGCCTCGGTTGTGTCGAGGTTCGGCCCTTGCGCCAGCTGCCGCAGCGCTGAGCATGCCGCTCACCGGAGCCTTCGCGGCGGCGCAGGTCGAGGCGGTCTATCGCCGCGAATCGCGTCGGGTCCTGGCCACGTTGATTCGTCTGCTGGGCGATTTCGATCGTGCCGAGGAAGCCCTGCAAGACGCCTTCGCCGCCGCCCTGCAGCAGTGGCCACGCGACGGCGTTCCGGACAACCCGCGCGCCTGGCTGGTATCCACCGGTCGCTTCAAGGCCATCGATGCCCTGCGCCGGCGGGCGCGCTTCGATGCCTCGCTGCGGCTGCTGGCCGAGCAGCTGGAAGATGCGGCCGAGGCAGCGGAGGTGGACGAGATGGAAGACGATCGTCTGCGGCTGATCTTCACCTGCTGTCACCCGGCCCTGCCGGCGGATGGTCGCGTGGCGCTGACCCTGCGCGAGGTCTGTGATCTGACCACCGAGGAAATCGCTCGGGCCTTTCTGGCGCCGCCCAGCACCATCGCCCAGCGCATCGTGCGGGCCAAGGCGAAGATCCGTGACGCCCAGCTGCCCTATCGGGTGCCCGAGCGCGCCGAACTGCCGATGCGCCTGGAGAGCGTGCTGCGGGTGATCTACCTGGTGTTCAACGAAGGGTATTCGGCATCTGCCGGGGTGGCGCTGACCCGCGCCGATCTTTGTGTCGAGGCCATTCGCCTGGGTCGCCTGCTCTACGAGCTGCTGCCCGACGTGGAGGTCGCCGGGCTGCTGGCGCTGATGCTGCTGCATGATGCTCGGCGCGCCGCGCGCAGCGATGCTTCCGGCGAACTGGTGCGGCTGGACGAGCAGGATCGCAGCCTGTGGGATCGGCAGCAGATCGCCGAAGGTGCGCTGCTGGTGCAGCGTGCCCTGAGCACGCGCGCCTTCGGCCCCTACGCGTTGCAGGCGGCCATCGTTGCCGTGCATGCCGAGGCGCCGAGCGCCGCGCAGACCGACTGGGCGCAGATCGTGCGGCTCTATGACGTTTTGCTGCAGCTCAGCCCGTCACCTGTGGTGAGGCTGAACCGAGCGGTGGCTGTGGCCATGCGCGACGGTGCCGAGGCGGGCTTATCGCTGGTGGACGAGCTGCTGGCGCAGGGGGAACTGCAGGACTATCACCTCAGCCATGCCGCCCGCGCCGATCTGCTGCGCCAGCTGGCGCGCCCCGACGAGGCCCGCGAAGCGTACCGCAGCGCCTTGCGACTGGTGCAGCTGGAGCCGGAGCGGCGTTTGCTGCAGAGGCAGCTGGATGGGCTGGACAGTTGACTCGACGGGTTCGACGCTTGCGGATGCAAGCGCTCAACGCCCTGCGGGGCTGCCATCCGCAGCTGACATTCGGCGGAGGGTGGGCTTCAGCCCACCGCTTGCGGCAGCGCGATGCTTACCGTGTCGCGCCATGCCACGTCGTAGCGCGATGGTGGGCTAAAGCCCACCCTACGGAGCGGCGTCGCGCTGCGGCGACGAGAGCGGCGGCATGATCAGTTGTCGCAACTACCAGCCGGCAGATAGTCGCTGCGGCTCAGCCCGTGGCGCTGCATCTTCTCGTTGAGGGTGCGTCTTGGCAGCTGCAGCTGAGTCATGACCTCGGCGATATTGCCTTTGCACTGCTGCAGGGCGTTGTGCAGGCACTGCGCCTCGAAGGCTTCCATCTGTTCGGCCAGTGACTGCCCGCCACTGCTCGCCGGGGCCGGTGCGCTGAGGCCGAGGGCGTGGCGTTCGGCGGCGTTGATCAGTTCGCGCACGTTGCCCGGCCAGTCGTGGGCGAGCAGCTGCGTCAGCTCGCCGGGCGTCACCGGTGGCGCGGCACGGCCGTGGCGCTGGGCGGCCTGGCTGGCGAAGTGTTCGAACAGCAGCGGAATGTCCTCACGGCGCTCGCGCAGTGGCGGGATGTGCAGCTCGGCGACGTTCAGCCGGTACAGCAGGTCCTCGCGGAAGCGTCCGCCGCGCACCTCTTCCAGCAGGTCCGGCTTGGCCGCGCTGATCACCCGCAGGTCGACCTCTATGCTGCGGTTCGAGCCGAGCCGTTCCAGGGTCTTTTCCTGCAGCACGCGCAGCAGCTTGACCTGCTGCGCCAGCGGCATGCTTTCGATCTCGTCGAGGAACAGCGTGCCGCCGGCGGCATGCTCGATGCGGCCGATGCGCTTGCCCTGGGCACCGGTGAAGGCGCCGCTCTCGTGGCCGAACAGCTCGCTTTCGAAGATGGTTTCCGGGATCGCCGCGCAGTTCAGCGCCACGAACGGCCCGCCGGCGCGCGGGCTGAAGTCATGCAGGCAGCGTGCGACCTGTTCCTTGCCGCTGCCGGTCTCGCCACGGATCAGCACGTTGACGTCGGTACCGGCCAACTCCAGCACCTGCCGGCGCAGATTGACCATCGCCCGTGATACGCCAAGCAGCTGCGATTCGATACGTCCCTTACGGGCGAACTGCTCGCGCAGCTGGCGGTTCTCGCAGACCAGCCGGCGCTTGTCCATGGCGCGGCGTACGCTGTCCAGCAGGCGTTCCGGGGTGAAGGGTTTTTCGATGAAGTCGTAGGCGCCCTGGCGCAGCGCCTGCACGGCCATGGGCACATCGCCGTGCCCGGTGACCATGATCACCGGCAGGTCGGCGTCCAGCGCCACCAGCTGTTCGAGCAGGCCGAGGCCGTCGAGATCGGGCATGCGCACGTCGCTGATCAGCACGCCGGGAAAGTCGCGATCCAGCGCCGTCAGCGCCTCGCGAGCGCGGGAGAAGGTACGCACCTGAAAGCCGGAAAGCTCCAGCCACTGCTGCACGGCCTGACGGATCGCCGCCTCGTCGTCGATGAAGATTACCTGCCCGCTCATTGCCTGCTCCTCGCGGTCGCGTCGCGGCAGTTTACTCGGCGGCGCGCGCTTCGGCAGCCGGCAGCGTCAGGGTGAACACCGCGCCCTGCTCGTCATTGCTGACTTCGAGGGTGCCGCCCATGTCGCGCACGATGCCGTAGGAGACCGCCAGGCCCAGACCGAGCCCCTGGCCCACCGGTTTGGTGGTGAAGAAGGGCTCGAACACCTGATCCAGCTGCTCACCGGGGATGCCGCCGCCGTTGTCGGCAACGCTGAGCTGCCAGACGTCACCGGCGCGCTCGCAGAGGATGCGCAGGCGCCGCTGCGGTCGCTCGGCCATGGCGTCCAGCGCGTTGTGCAGCAGGTTGATCAGCACCTGCTCGAGGCGGATCGCATCGCCATTCACCCTGGCCTCGGCCGGCACCTGGCGGAACACCTCCACCTGCTCGCTGCGGATGCGCGGCGAGAGCAGTTGCAGCGCCTGCTCCAGCACATCGGCCAGCGCCAGGTGCTGCTGCAGCCCGGCCGGGCTTTTGCGGGCGAAGGTCTTCAGGTGGCTGGTCAGCGCGGCCATGCGCTCCAGCAGGCCTTCGACATGCCCGAGCCCCTCGCGCACCTCTCCCTCGCGGCCGCTGTCGAGCAGCAGGCGCAGGCTGGCCAGCTGCATGCGCAGCGCGGTCAGCGGCTGGTTGATCTCGTGGGCCAGCGCTGCGGACATCTGCCCCAGCGCGGCCATGCGCGCGGCATGCACCAGCTCGTCCTGGGCAGTGTGCAGCTCGCGGGTGCGCTCCTGTACCAGGCGCTCCAGTTCGCTGCGGCTGCGCAGCTCGACACGATGGGTCTTGCGCCGCTGTGCCAGGTAGAGCAGCAGGAACGCCAGGGTCATCCACACGCCGGCCGCAGCCAGGCGGTAGCTGCGCACGCTGGCACTGACCGACTGCGGGTCGTGCAGCAGGTGCAGGGTCCAGTCTTCCTCGGGCAAAGCCAGACGCTGCCAAAGGTACTCGCGGCGGCCATCCGGGCCGTCCACCAGGCGTCGCTCGCTGCCTTCGCCGAGTTGCTGCACCTGGCTGCTCGGCAAGGGTTGCAGGGTCTGCTCGGCATAGCGGCGCACATCCACCAGCCGGCTGCGCACCTCGTCGCTCAGTGGGCTCAGGTAGCGAAAGCGCCAGGCCGGGCGGTTGGTGAGGATGACGATATCCAGCGAGTCGGCGATCAGCAGGATGCCCGGCTGGCCGACCCAGTCGCGCTGCATGTCCTCCAGTTCGAGCTTGACCACCAGCACGCCGAGCAGCTCGCCGGCGGCGTTCTTCACCGAACTGGAGAGAAAGTAGCCGGGAATGCCGGTGGTGACGCCGACCGCGAAGTAGCGCCCGCTGCCATTGGCCACGGCATCGCGGAAGTAAGGGCGAAAGGCATAGTTGTTGCCAACGAAGCTGCTCCAGTCGCGCCAATTGCTGGCGGCGATGGTCTCGCCGCTGCGGTCCAGCAGGTAGAGCACTGAAGAGCCGGCGGCATGATTCTGCTGCTCCAGGCGCTGGTTGAGCTGCCTGCGCAACTGGCGATTGCCCGGGTCGGCGAGCAGCGCCTGGATGTCGCTGTCCAGCGCCAGCAGCGCGGGCACTGAGCGGAAGCGCTCGACCTGGGTATGGATCGCCTGGGCATACAGTTCCAGCTGCCCCTGCGATTCCTGCCCGCGCTCGGCCCAGGCGCGCTGCTCGGCCAGCCGCCCGGCCCAATACATGCTGAGCAGCAGGCCGACGAGAATCAGCGCCACGATCAGGCTGACACGGAAGCGGTTGGGAAGGGCAGGCATGGCTTGGCTCGCGAGGGGACGCGTCGATGGTAAGCGATAGTCGGCAGCGGTGGCGCATTGGCGAGCCTCGGGATAGCACCAAAGTCTTGGTCTACCCGATAGAGGCATAGTGCCATCATCGTTATACTGCGGGGCGTTACCGTCAGCTCAGCAGGGATCGCTAGTACGGAACGGCCAGCCGCTCCAGTCGAGGTCCGCCTTGCTCAGAAAAATCCTTGTCAGCCAACTCCGCTTCGGTATGTACGTCCATGGGCTGGACGGCAGCTGGTTCGATCATTCCTTCTGGCGCAGCAAGTTCCTGCTCACCGACCCCGCCGACCTGCAGGCGCTGCGCAGCAGCGGCGTCAAGGCGCTGTGGATCGATACGGGCAAGGGCGTCGATGTCGAAACGGCAACGCCCCCGGCCGCGGAGGCTCCACAGCTGGTCTCCGACGCCATGCCGATAACACCTCGGCCTGCCGCACAATCGGCGCAGCAATGCAGCGTTCAGGAGGAGATGCAGCGCGCCGCGCAGGTGCTCAAACGCTCCAAGCAGCAGGTGACCTCGCTGTTCAACGAGGCGCGGCTGGGCAAGGCGGTCGACCCGCAGCAGTGCCTGCCACTGGTCGAGCAGATTTCCGCATCGCTGGCGCGCAACGGCTCGGCACTGCTCAGCCTGGCGAGGCTGAAGACCAAGGACGAGTACACCTACTTGCATTCGGTGGCGGTCTGCGCGCTGATGGTCGCGCTCGCCCGCCAGCTCGGCCTGCCCGAGGACCAGGTGCAGGAAGCCGGCATGGCAGGGCTGCTGCACGACATCGGCAAGATGGCCATGCCGCTGGATGTGCTGAACAAGCCGGGCAAGCTCAGCGACGATGAATACGCCGTCATGCGCAGCCACCCGGAGCGTGGTCACGCGATTCTGCTCGGTGCGGGAGCGGCCGTGTCCGAGGCGGTTCTGGATGTCTGCCTGCATCATCACGAGAAGATGGACGGCACCGGCTATCCGCATCGGCTGGCCGGCGAACAGATCAGCCGGCTGGCGCGCATGGGCGCCATTTGCGACGTGTATGACGCCATCACCTCGAATCGCCCGTACAAAACCGCCTGGGACGCTTCGGGCTCGCTGGCGCGAATGGCGCAATGGCAAGGGCACTTTGATACCCAGATACTGCATGCCTTCGTGCGCACGGTGGGCATCTACCCGCTGGGCTCGCTGGTGCGGCTGCAGTCTGGGCGGCTCGGCGTGGTCATCGAGCACAATGCGCAACAGCTGACAGCGCCGCGCCTGAAACTGTTCTATTCAACCCGCACCCGCGCACCGATCGTGCCGGTAGAACTGGACCTCTCAGCCCCGCAGTGCAACGACCGCATCGTCGGCCGCGAAGACCCAGCCGCCTGGGGCTTCAGCAATCTGGATGCGCTCTGGAGCTAGATTGGCGGTCGTAAAACGCGGGCAATGCGACTAAAATGCCGCCCCCGAACGCGGCTCGCCCGGCGAATCGCTCAGCAACAGAGCCCGTATTGCCCATGACCTGGCTGCCTGGTCCGCCATAGCGCTGTGCCCCCTCGCGTCATCCTGCGACTGCCTGTCATGGGGTAGTCGTACGCTGCTGTCCGCGCGTATTGCCCAGCGACAGCTGAACCATTCAAACCAAAAAACTCGCCTTGTATCGCTGCCGACCGCCCATGGTCTGCATGGTGGTGCTTTTGCTCTGGATAGTCCGATGCTGCAAACGATCAAACAAAACTGGTTCTCCAATCTCCGTGGCGATCTGCTGTCCGGTCTCGTCGTCGCCCTGGCGCTGATTCCCGAAGCCATCGCCTTCTCCATCATCGCCGGGGTCGATCCGCGGGTCGGCCTGTATGCCTCGTTCTGCATCGCCGTGGTGATCGCCTTCGTCGGCGGGCGCCCCGGGATGATCTCCGCCGCCACCGGCGCCATGGCGCTGCTGATGGTGACCCTGGTGCGCGAGCACGGCCTGCAGTACCTGCTGGCAGCGACGCTGCTCTGCGGCCTGTTGCAGATCGGCGCAGGCTACCTGCGTCTCGGCTCGCTGATGCGCTTCGTCTCGCGCTCGGTGGTCACCGGCTTCGTCAATGCGCTGGCCATCCTGATCTTCATGGCCCAGCTGCCGGAGCTGACTGGCGTCACCTGGCACGTCTACGCCATGACCGCCGCGGGTCTGGGCATCATTTACCTGTTCCCCTATGTGCCGAAGCTCGGCAAGGTCATCCCGTCGCCGCTGGTGTGCATCCTCAGCATGACTGCCGTGGCGATGTACTTTGGCCTGGATATCCGCACCGTCGGCGACATGGGCGAGCTGCCCGATACCCTGCCGGTCTTCCTCTGGCCGGAAGTGCCGCTCAACCTCGAAACCCTGGCGATCATCTTCCCGTACTCGGCAGCGCTGGCCGTGGTCGGCCTGCTGGAGTCGCTGATGACCGCGACCATCGTCGACGAGCTGACCGATACCAGCAGCGACAAGAACCGGGAGTGCAAAGGCCAGGGCGTGGCCAACATCGTTTCCGGTCTGTTCGGCGGCATGGCCGGCTGCGCGATGATCGGCCAGTCGGTGATCAACGTGAAATCAGGCGGCCGCACCCGGCTGTCGACGCTCGTCGCCGGCGTGGTGCTGTTGCTGATGGTGGTGTTCCTGAGCGACTGGGTCGGCCAGATTCCCATGGCCGCGCTGGTGGCGGTGATGATCATGGTTTCGATCGGCACCTTCAGCTGGGATTCCGTGCGCAACCTCAAGCACTACCCGCTCTCGACCAACATCGTCATGGTGGTCACCGTGGTGGTGGTGGTCTTCACCCACAACCTGGCCTACGGTGTACTGGCTGGCGTATTGCTCGCGGCGATGTTCTTCGCCAACAAGGTGGGACACTACCTGAGCATCGACTCGGAGCCGGATGCCGACGCCAGCGGCCGTCGCTATCAGGTGGTCGGCCAGGTGTTCTTCAGCTCGGCCGACAAGTTCACGGCTGCCTTCGACTTCAAGGAAGCGCTGAGCCGGGTGACCATCGACCTGTCGCGGGCACATTTCTGGGACATCACCGCGGTCTCGGCACTGGACAAGGTGGTGCTCAAGTTCCGCCGCGAGGGCACCGAGGTCGAGGTGCTGGGTCTCAATGAAGCCAGCGCGACCATCGTCGACCGCTTCGGCGTGCACGACAAACCCGACGCCATCGACAAGCTGATGAGCCACTGACCAGGAGAACGACAATGACCCACGTAATGGCCTGTATCGACGGCTCCCCGCAAGCAGCCGCGGTCTGCGATTGTGCCGCCTGGGCCAGTCAACGGCTGGGCGCGCCGCTGACATTGCTGCACGTGCTGGATCGCCGGCAGTTCCCGGTGTCGGGCGACCTGAGCGGCATCATCGGCCTCGGCAGCCGTGAATTCCTTCTGCAAGAACTGGCCACCCTGGACGAGAAACGCGCCAAGCTGGCGCTGGAGGAGGGCCGCATGATGCTCGATGCGGCGCGCCAGCGGGCGCTTTCCGCGGGTGTCGCCCAGCCCGAGTGCCGTCAGCGTCACGGCGATCTGGTCGAGACCCTGCGTGATCTGCAGAACGACACTCGGCTACTGGTGATCGGCCGCCAGGGTGAAGACAGCGGCGACGACATCCAGCACATCGGCAGTCAGCTGGAGAGCGTGATCCGCACCATGCACCGGCCGATTCTGGTCACCGTCGGTCAGTTCACGCCGCCGCGCAGCCTGATGCTTGCCTTCGACGGCAGCGCCACGACACTCAAGGGGGTCGAAATGCTGGCTGCCAGCCCGCTGTTCAAGGGCCTGCCGATCCATCTGGTGATGGTCGGCAGCGAAGACGACGCGGTGCTGACGCAGCTGAACGCTGCGCGGGACGCGTTGGCCGCTGGTGGTCTCGAGGTACACACCGCCATCCGCGCCGGCGAAGTCGAGCCGACCTTGCATGCCTATCAGGCCGAGCACGGCATCGACCTGCTGGTGATGGGCGCCTACGGCCACTCGCGTATTCGCCAGTTCTTCGTTGGCAGTACCACCACCAGCATGATCCGCACGACCCGCACGCCGCTGCTGTTGCTGCGCTGATCAAGCCCCTCGTGCCGCCGAACAGCGGCGCTCAGCGGTAAAGGTCGGCACGGGTCCAGGGCAGTTCGTGGCCGCCATCGGGCAACGGTTTGGTGGCGAGAATCTGATGCAGGTCGATCCAGTCGCGGCGAAAGCCATAGGAACAACCTGCCAGGTACAGTCGCCAGATCCGCAGCGCCCGCTCCGGCACCAGCGCCTGGGCCTCCGCCAGCCGCGCTTCCAGCCGTTCGCTCCATAGTTGCAGCGTGCGCGCGTAATGCAGGCGCAGGCTTTCCACATCGACGATTTCCAGCCCCGCCTCGCTGATGCAGCTGCTGATGCCCACCAGGTGCGGCAGCTCGCCGTGGGGAAACACGTAGCGATCGATGAACTCGCCAGCGCCATGGGCCACCGGGCGGCCGTCCAGGTGGCGCGAGGTGATGCCATGGTTGAGCACGAGACCGCCAGGCCGGACCGCGCCGAACAGCCGCTGGCAGTACAGCGGCAGGTTGGCATGGCCGACGTGCTCGAACATGCCGACGCTCACCACCTTGTCGAAACGGCCGTCCTGCGGCAGGTCACGGTAGTCCATCAGCTCCAGCTGCACGCGGTCCTGCAGTCCCTCGGCTGCCACCCGCTCGCGGGCCAGCGCCAGTTGCTCGCGGCTGAGGGTGATGCCGAAAACCTCGGCACCGAACTCGCGCGCGGCGAAGCGTGCCAGCCCGCCCCAGCCGCAGCCCACGTCGAGCAGGCGATCGCCGGGCTTGAGCCGCAGCTTGCGGCAGATCAGGCGCAGCTTGGCCTGCTGCGCCTGATCGATATCCTCTTCGCCGCTCTCGAAGTACGCGCAGGAGTAGACCATGTCGCGGTCCAGCCAGAGCCGGTAGAAGTCGTTCGACAGGTCGTAGTGATAGGAAATGGCTTCGGCATCGGTGGCCTTGTCATGCGCCTCGCGCGTGGGCGTCGCGAAGTCATCCACGGACAGTGCGCGACTGATTACGTCGCCGATGTAGATGACCTCTTCCACCGGTCCGAGCAGGTCGATATGCCCCTCGACATAGGCTGCGCCGAGCACATCCAGGCTGGGGCGCGCCAGTTGCGTGACGAGGTTGGGGTCTTTTATGACCAGCGTGACAGAGGGGGCGGGGCCGATATCCATCTCCTTGCCGTCCCACAACTGCAGCTTCAGCGGCAGGCCGAGGTCTTTCAGGGCCGGTAGCAATGTCGCCAGCATGCTTAGATCTCCTATCTGTGCATTGTTCAAAAAATGCTAGACCATGAGTTCCAAACTGTAGGCTATGGTCATGATAGTTTCCTGCTATAGCCGGATATGAGCGCAAATGCGCCGCTTCGCGCGCAGTTGCGAGCGCGTCCGCAAGGAGATGCTTGATGAGCGAACCGAGTCCCCGGCGCGTACTGATTCTGGTCGCCAGCGGCCCCAGCACTCCGGCGCGCTGTGCCGCACCGTTTCACATCGGCACGCTGCTCGCCTGCATGGATGCCGAGGTGACGCTCTACCTAACGGGCGAGGGCGTGCAGCTGGCGCGCCGTGAAGTGGCCGAAACGCTGCGCGCAGTGGATGGCGGCGAGCCCTTGCTGCATTTCATCCGCAACGCCAAGCAGGCCGGCGCGCGGCTGCTGATGTGTCGCCAGCCCGGTGTCCAGCTCGACCCCGCCCCGCTGATCGCCGAGCTGGATGAAATCTCCAGTGGCGGCGAGCTGGCGCAGATGATCCTCGAATACGAACGGGTGCTGACCCTATGAATCTGCACGGCCTGGAGTTCCCCGACTCGCTGCGCTACGCCCCGGAGCACAGCCTGTGGTTGCGCGAAGAGGCCGACGGCAGCGTCACCCTTGGCCTGACCGCTTACGGTTGCGCGCTCTATGGCGAGATCTTCGCCTTCACCCCCAAGCGCGTCGGCGCCCGCATCGAGCGTGAGCGCAGCTTCGGCGTGGTCGAGTTCGCCAAGGCTGCGTCCTCGGCGCGTAGCCCGTTGGCCGGCGAGCTGCTGGCAGTGAACGAAGCGCTACTCGAGCGACCGGCGCTGATCAATCAGGACTGCTACGGCGATGGCTGGATGGTCCGCCTGAAGCCGGAGGGCTGGGCCACCGTGCGCGAGGAGTTCCCGCTGGGCAAGGCAGCCGAAGCCGCCATCGACGAACGCATGCGCCTGGACAACTTCGACCCGGCCAACGCCCATGTGCAGGCGCTGCAGTGGAAATAAAGGTGCTGCAGCCTGGGCTTCGGCCCACATCCCAACAAGATGCCGAGGTGCGATCCGATTGCGCCGCGATAGCGCTCAGGATTTGTCCGGCGTCGAACTGTCCAGCACCTTGTCACAGCTTCGCTTGATCGCGTGGTCCAGCTGCCGAATGCAGATATCGATCGCCAGATCGCGGGTGCGCTTGTTCGCCCACTCCAGCTCGGCCAGCGTCTCGATCAGATCCTGATGGCCGTTCTCGTTGAGCAGCATGCCGTGCTGAACGATCAGCGTCCTGCCCTGAAAACTCAGCTGCACCGGATCGCGCCCCACAAGGGATGCGCCAGCAGCCAGCAGACAATCGATATGGTCCCGTAGCGCATGCAATGCACGACGCTCATCGATCCGGTCACTCAAAACGTCTCTCCTGTCCCTGGAAAGAAAAGCTGCGATTGTGACGCGCTTCGCACGATATGGCGATAGCGTTTTGATATCGCCTGATAGGTCAGACTGTCGCATTTCGAACTGGCAGCTGGCGGCGCAGGACAACGGCAGAAGAGGTGGAACGGTTGGCGGAAGGCAGAGAGAGCCAGGCGTCGGACACTGATTCAGCTGAACGACGCGCGCGCTATGCTTCGGCGCAGCAGGGGGGCCCGGACAAAGGACACGTAGCTTTTTAGGAAAGCCCTGCAGGTGAGCGCCCATACTCCCTCTACCCGAGGAGACTGCCATGTATCGCCCCGAAGATTTTCGTCTTGATGGTCAGGTTGCGGTCGTTACCGGTGCCGGTGCGGGGATCGGCCTGGCGATCGCGCAAACGTTCGCCGCCGCAGGTGCGGCAGTGCTGGTCAGCGATTTGTCGTTAGCAGCTGCCGAAGGGGTGCGTGACGAGATCGTCGCTGCCGGTGGTCAGGCCGCCGCCTGCGCCTGCGATGTCACCGACGAGACCCAGCTTGCGCAACTGGTCGAGCACTGTGTGGCCGACTTCGGCAAGCTCACCTTGCTCGTCAGCAACGCCGGTGGCGGCGGCCCGAAGGCCTTCGACATGCCGATGGCAGATTTCCGTCGAGCCTACGAGCTGAACGTGTTTTCTCTGTTTCGCCTGGCGCAGCTGGCGGCTCCGCATATGGAGCAGGCCGGTGGCGGAGCGATGCTGGCGATCACCTCGATGGCCGGAGAGAACCGCAATCAGCACATGGCCTCCTACGGCTCTTCCAAGGCCGCGGCCAATCACCTGATCCGTAACATCGCCTTTGACCTGGGACCGCGCGGGATCCGCGCTAACGGCATCGCCCCAGGCGCAACGCTCACCCATGCGCTTAAAGGCGTGCTCACCGAGGACATCGAACGCCAAATGTTGGCGCATACGCCCCTTCAGCGTTTGGGTGACCCGCAGGATATGGCCAACGCGGCGCTGTTTCTCTGTTCACCTGCGGCGGCCTGGATCAGCGGCCAGATCCTCACGGTTTCCGGCGGTGGGGTGCAGGAGCTGGGCTGAATACTTCCGGAGGCGGGCCGGCCATCATCAAGCCCAACCGGGCTTTCCGGCCGAGCATCTTCATCGCAGCCGACAACGTCAGCGCCCGCCGGGCTCTCTTTGAGAAAAGGGGGCAGATTTATCTGGTTAGGCCTTCTTGAGTAAATTGGCGGAAGGCAGTGAGAGTCGAACTCGTTTTTTTGCCTTGCAGTGATCGGCTATCGTCGGCTTTGCTCGGCCTGCGGCATGTGCGTTCCAGCTTTGTTTCGCTCTGGACCGCATTGATTTCGACACTTTATCGACACGCCAAGGTACAAAGACGCTTGAGGTCTTAGGTGGTGCAACCTATGGATTGAATCAATTCAGAGCTCTCGAAGCCGGTGTATATACACCTCCTTTGGTAGGCTGGGTCTCAGGTCTCGGAAGAAAAGAGCGCGGAATTTATACACCACGCCCGTTCGGCGTTTTATCTAAAAAGCGGTGTCTAAATATAGTAATACCGTCTAGGAGAAAAAATTGAGCAGAGGGCTGTTTTCTTCCATTGCTGATAATGAGCTATACAAGCAATCTGAAAAGGAGTGGATAGTTGAACTCCAGCGATATCATAGATATTGGTATGATTTAGTGGTCAACCCTGGCGACGTGGCTGATTACTTCGACACAAGAAAACTCATAGTTGAATATCTCAAGGAAGTAAAAAAACAAGTAGAAGAAAACTTAGAAAAACGCTTTATATATTTCATTTGCTCAAGAACAAAAGTCCGTTTCAATACCAAAAAAAAGCCTTCTTACAATCCGATAACAAAGAGCACAAAGCTGCATATACTAATCGGGAAGGAAAGAGTTAAAAGAAAAATAAAATGCAAGTTCTTTGATGTTAATCAGAGAGAATTCTGCCGTCCAAAAATTGATCTTACCGAAAAATATATAACGATTACTGACTCTGGAGGGAATAAAAACACAGCCTCAATACACGATTTTCTTGAGAGCGCGAAAATTAGTTTGGGTATTGATAGTAAGGTTGAATATGTCGGATACACGAAGAATCCTCATACAAGACCAACAAACGGGGCTCATACCGGATTAAGCGATGTGCTTTATAAGATAGCAGATGAAAATCGTGACTCCTTGATATATTTTAATTTGTTTAAGGTGACCACTCGCTCTATTAGCGGAAACTTCATGGTCGATTTCGCCATCGCGAATGCGATGACTAACGAAGTTGATGCTGAACTTGAAGGAAAACTGTTAGAAAAGTGTTTCATATTTTACTTTGACGCAATCAATCAAAGCAGAAACAAAGATAAAGAGCTACTAGAGCTTAAGAGAAACTTGCATAAGATTTCGGTTGAAAACAAGATTCACGCAGTTCATGTATGCTATGAATTTGAAGAGCCAAATGAATATGGTTTGTTTTCGTCATCACGTGTACCTCCACAATCAGAACACATTTTCACTGTTAAAAAAAATGAAGACGATGTTGAGATTACGAATTGCTCAGAAATATTCGAAACTCTGGTGTAGCTATTGGCACGAAAGTCGTGCGCTTCGCTCACTCGTGAAGGCTAAAGTCGGCCCCTTCGCCAAACGTTGTACGTCTATTGAATTGAAGGTACCCCAATGCAGGAGGTAATCGCTGATGGCGCTATAAGCTCTATTACTAAAATACTCCAAAATAGCGCAGGAGAGTTCAAGGTCACTTGGTTTCGTGGTCAGCCAAACTATGAACATAAACTAATCCCGAGCATATTTAGGCAGGGAGTAAAATATGGGGTCATATTTGACGAACGAAAGATGCTTGAGGAATTTCAACGGCGTTATCCTGATCAGTCGTCAAATCATAAGACAGTTTATGAATGGCTAACATTAATGCAGCATTATGGACTTCCAACGAGGTTGCTTGACTGGTCAAGCAACCTTTTGGTTGCTTTGTATTTCTGCTGCATTTCAGGAGAAGACTCAGATGGAGCTGTATATGTATTCGACCCAACCTACATGGAGAGAGATTATAGATTTAATGAGCTTCTCGAAATGCAGTTGCAAGAGAAAACCAAAAGTGATTTTTTTAGTAGGATAATATATAGGATGTCGGATTTAATTGACGATGATACTCTTTTGAACGGCATTCGCATCGGTCATATAAAGAATAATCCGTTTATAAATAGCCGATTCACAGGTCTCTCTACTGGCAGCAGCGAAAAATTTGAAAGCTTAGCGATCCGCATCAACTTGCCAAACACAGTGGATCACGAGGGCAATCCTTTAACCTGCATCCATCAAGACATCAAAAGAGCTTTTTCCAATATTGTCCCATTCAAAGCGCCGCACTTAAATCCTAGGATTAGGCAGCAGCACGGTTTCTTTACTTTTCATGGTGGTATGTTCATTGATGGCGAAGAATTCATTAAAGTTGAAGATATGGAACAGAATCACTATGCCGGAAATTCTCTTTTGAAAATAAGAATACCAGCAGAAAATAAATTATGTCTTCTCAAAGAACTTGAGTATGTTGGCGTTCGGGAAGCAACTTTATTTCCCGAAATGGAGTTTCAAGCAAAAGAAATCAAAAAGTTGTTTTCACTGCCGCATGACTTATGACGATTTACTCAAACCACTCACTGGGCAGAGCAAAGTCCGCCTCTTAACCAAAGTGTAGTGCTGCTACTTCCACCTGGCTCCCTGCGCTCGGGCATACCATCGCCTAGCGAGTTTCCGTGTGATTGCTACCCCGCGCTGGGTTGGCTCAAGTTTCGGTTGGCTTCGTCGTAATCGGGGCTGGTCTGTCCAATCTCTGGGGCGATCTGTCCGTTCGCCAGCCATAGGGCGTACTGCGGGAATATCTGGATCAGTACGTCGATTTCCTCGGTGCTTACCCGCACCGCTCCCTTGCTCACGCTCAGCCAACGGTCGTGGCTGACCCCTCCTGCTTCGCTTGCCTTCTTCGGGCCGATTTTCTTGATCAGTAGCCTTGCTCTATCAGCGCTTGAGTTCATATGCAGATTATTCATCAATCCACGGCAAGGAAATAATTGCTTAGCCTGGCTGTGTGCGGTAATAATTTCCGCCAAGGAAATAGCTTCCTTGGGCTGGTCCCAGAAAATTGCCGAATATAGTGAAGTAAAGCGGATGGATACGGAAGGTTTTGACCCGCAAAAGCTGCACGGCGCCCCGCCCCTGATGCCGTGGCCGAAGTTCGCCGAGTGGATCGGCATGGGCGACGAACCCATCGTGGTGCGCACCTGGTTAGAGCGCGGCTACCTGCCTTCGCAGAAGGTCGGCAAGCGCACGATGGTCAACGTGGCCCTGCTGCATCAGCAGCTTCTCGAACAGGAGTGGACGCTATGAGCAAGGCAGACGACAGCCTCGACCTTTGCAGCCTCAAGACCTTCGCCGAAATGAGTGGGGTATCTGTCGAAGAGGCCGCCGACTGGGCCGCCACCGGCACCATCCCGACGATGCGCCTCGCCGACTTCCGCATGGTCAACCTTGCGCGCCTGCGGGCTGACCTGAAGAAAGGCAAAAAGGAGTTTAAGGAAGGAGACTACAGCCATGCGTAAGCCCGGCATCACCCTGGATACCCAAGCCGCAATGGCCTACATCGGCGAGTCCGTGCTGATGGAACTGTACATGGATGAAGGCGAGCCACCGTACTGGTGCTGCGTGCACATCGTCGGCGTGGTGCTGGAGAAGGAAGGCGTCTGGGATTATCCGTACTTCATGGCCATGAGCTTCACCAGTGACGGGCGCACGCCGAGCGAGATCCCGTTCATGGACATTCTCACCATCAGGGTGATGCGGCACCGCGACCGGCATGGTTCCGGCAACGTACTGGACCGTATCGCCCTCCCTAATGCTGGGAGGTCAGGGGCCGCGCTCCCGGCTCGTCGGGACAGCTTCACCGTCCCGTCGAACGGAAGCACGGGCGCAGCGCACCCTTGACCCTGCACGACCATGAACAGCCTATCGCTGGGAGTGTGGGGTAGCTTTTCCACCCCACGCTCCCGAGCCCTCGGCGGCAAGAGCGGGATGACAAGGGCAGCGCCCTTGGTGTTATTCGTCCTCGCGCGCCGCGCCTATCCCTGCCTTCCGCACCTGCTTCTCGGGCTGGCCAGCCTCGTGCTCTGCGTTGCCCTTGCCGGCACGCCGCCACCCGACCGTCCCTACCTCCCGCCGTTCACCCAGGATCAACCCTGCCTGGAAGACCCAATCGAGTTCTTCATCGACGCCGTTACTGCATGGCAGCTAATGAGCGCGCGCACGGCAGCACAGTTCTACGCCGAGCGTAGCGAGCGCGTCGCCTGTGCCGGCGTGCGCGCGCCCCCGCGCTGACGTCCCTGTAGCACGTCAGATAGATCCAGATTAACTACCGCATTAGTCAGCATTAGGAAGTAAACCAAATGAGCAAACCAAAGGATTTTCTTCGCCTGGACATGCTTGCCCGTGAAGATCGCAACGGGCGCCTGTTCGTCGATCCGGGCACGGCAGCATTCGTGGATCTGTCCAAGGTCCGTTTGCTGCGCTGCGGCGTCGATACGGTCCGCCAGCTGTACCGCGGACTGATCCGCCCCGAAATCATGGCGCTGTTCGAGAAGCCGGGTGCGATGGTCGAGTTCGCCGGGGAGATCTGGCACGCCGGGCGTGTGGGCCGGGACTCGGGCTACCAGTACAAGCTGCAGAACGCCGATCTCGGGTTCGTGCTGCTGATCAAGAACTTCAACGCGAAGCTGGAACAGATCGGCCCACACCTGAAAATCGAAGTGTCACCGCACGCCATCGATGCGCTGTCGCCGGAACGGCTCCAGGAACGCATGGACTATTACGCCGCTGCCGTGATGACCCACCGGGAGCGCAACCAGTGTGCCGTCCACCTCGCCCTGGATCTGCAAGGCTGGACACCTCCGTCTGACCTGACGGCCCGCATGCACTGCCGCGCACGTGCCAACCGCGATATCTCGGGCATCAAGGAGATCCAGTGGACCATGGAAGCGGCGACCTACGGCAAGGGCCAATCCTTCCTGTTCGGCTCAGCCGGTGGCGTACAGCTCGGGATCTACAACAAGACGCTGCAAGCCCGCGCCCATGACAAGCTCGACTACTGGGAAAGCGTGTGGCGTCGCCGGGACTCGTTCGATGCCAAGGACCCGGAGAACTACAACCCAGCCCAGGACGTGTGGCGCGTCGAGCTTCGTTACCACCATTCGGTTATTCAACAGTTCGCCAGCGGCTCGACCGACGTGAAGACCGGCCAAGCCATCGACACCGATTCGTTTGCTGCCTTCTCGGCCCATCTGGAAGGCCTGTGGCGCTACGGAATGAGCCAATTCAAGCTGCTCGCCCGCCCTGGCTACTTCGAACCCATCTGGACGCTGCTGAGAGAGGACGCACGGGTTGATCTGCCAGTGGACTCCCTGGTCGATGAGACGGAGTACAAGCGCTACTACAAAACCTCTCGAGGCTTCTCCGGCAAGAACGTGGAACTGTTCCTGGGAAACTTCGTAAGCCTGCTGGCAAGGGAGCGAGTGGGCGCTAAGACCGCATTTGATCGACTGAAGCAATGGGAATGCTGGCCGGTCATCCGCGATCACTACGCCGCCAAGGACATGACCGAGCGGGATCTCTATAAGCACATCAAGAACCTGCTCGAGGAGCGGCATGTGAGGTGGGGCAGGGCGATCTGATGTTTGTTTGTCAGACACACAAACAAGCCAAACAGACTGCCGTAACTGCTCCCGGCCAAGGCGGTGATGGCCATGGCGATTGAGCAACTGCCGGATGGCCGCTGGAAAGTCGATGTAGAGCCGATCAAGGGCAAGCGCTTCCGCAAGACGGTGAAGACCAAGGCCGAGGCGTTGCGATTCGAGGCGACCTGTCGTGCCAAGGTGATCGACAAACCAGACTGGGCGCCCAAGCCCAAGGACAGACGCCGATTGCTGGATCTGATCGACCGTTGGCGGCTGCTGCACGGCCATGCGTTGAGCGATGTTGACCGTACGGAGCTGGTCTTGAAACGGATGGCTCGGGAAATGGGCAATCCGATAGCCAGCCAGCTTACCGGCGCAACCTATACGGCCTATCGGGCGGCCCGTCTTGCCTCCGGTATCAGCGGCAAAACGGTGAACATCCAGTTCGGTCACCTGTGTGCTGTGTTCAACATGCTCCGCCAGTTGGGCGAGATCGACTACGAGAACCCGCTGGCCTCGGTGAAAACGCTCAAGCTCCAGGAACGCGAACTGACGTACCTGAGTGATGCCCATATCGACCGGCTGTTTCGCGCCATCCAGGAACACTGCCGCACGCCTCACACGTACATGGTCGCCACCGTCTGCCTCGCTACGGGCTGCCGCTGGGGAGAAGCACAAGCGCTCAGGCCGGAACGGGTGAGGGATGGGCACGTACTGTTCGTGAACACCAAGGGCAAGCGCCGACGCTCCGTGCCGATCGATCAGGCATTGCATGACCGCATTCACCAGCACTTCCAGGAACACGGCCTGTTCACCAACTGCCGCGACAGCTTCGACTACGCGGTGAAAATGTCCGGCCTGAAGCTACCGGTCGGCCAGAAGACGCACGTCCTTCGACACACGTTCGCCTCTCACTTCATGATGAACGGCGGCAACATCCTCACCCTGCAAAAAGTCCTCGGCCACGCGTCGCTGAACATGACGATGCGCTACGCACACCTCGCGCCGGACTACCTGAAGGATGTGATCAAGCTCGGCCCGATTCGGGGTTTTCGACACTTCTTCGACACCCAAGCCGATGCCGCTCCGGTGGAGTAGCTGGAGGCCGCGTAGTTCGGGGGTTTCAGAGCGAGAATTGGCGGAAGGCAGTGAGAGTCGAACTCACCCGGGAACGGCTGCCGTCCCCAACCGGGGTTGAAGCCCGGCCGCACCACCGGGTGCGATTGCCTTCCATCACGATTGCCAGGCAACGTGGTAATTCCTGGCGCCACCGTTACGCAGGCAGGACGAAAGCTAACACGTCTGCAGCGATTAGTGGCAGCATCGGCCAACTGCGAGGTCGGTCACACACAGGCCAACCGATCGCCAAGGAAGTGACTAGGCGCTGGTACGCCCGAGTACATGGAACAAGGTACGGTTAGAGGACAGATCACATGGATAGGCGTGATATTGACGAGCAGCTGAGCAATCTCAGCTTCGACATGGATGAGGAAATCGACGATCGCAACGAGCGTCGCAGCTGGAGTCGATCCAGCGTTCGACACGCCCAC
>ENA-ORCZ01000307-ORCZ01000307.1-marine-metagenome-genome-assembly--contig:-NODE-307-length-26680-cov-2.953464_pt1 | contig 26680 bp, 23 predicted proteins | sample MGYA00237785_ERZ508519 | MGnify/ENA primary metagenome ERZ508519 (study PRJEB26189, sample SAMN06268790) | marine metagenome | isolation source: Bioluminescent Bay, La Paraguera, Puerto Rico | place...
CATCGATGTCAGGGCCAATGCCTTTCTCCATCACATGGTGCGCAATTTTGCCGGTGTGCTCATGACCATCGGGGCCGGTGAGCGACCGGTGGAGTGGGCGTCGCAAGTGCTTGAGTCGCGAGTTCGCCGCACCGGTGGGGTAACGGCACATCCCTATGGTCTCTATCTGGTCGAAGTGGACTACCCGGAAGAGTTTGAGCTACCGAAGCGCTATCTCGGGCCGCATTTTCTTTCCGGCCTGCCAGATGTTCGATGCTGACGAATGCCCGTGGCGATTCGCTTGCAGCTGACATGGCTTTTGTTACCATCCTGTTTTCCCGTTGACAGGTAGAGTTCCGTTGCCAATCGTTCGCAGCAAGATATGTGGCATCACCCGTATCGAGGACGCCCTGGCCGCTGCGGCGGCGGGCGCTGATGCCATCGGCCTGGTCTTTTATCCCAAGAGTCCACGGGCGGTCAGCCTGCAACGGGCGCGCGAGATCATCGCAGTCTTGCCTCCTTTTGTTACGACGGTCGGGCTGTTCGTCAATGCCAGTCGCTGCGAGATCAACGAGACGCTCGATGCGGTTCCACTGGATATGCTGCAGTTCCATGGGGACGAATCACCGGGCGCATGCGAAGGCTTTCACCGCCCGTGGTTCAAGGCGCTGCGAGTCGGTAACGGCGAGGATGTCGCTGCTCAGATCGCTCGCTACGGCAATGCTAGCGGCATCCTTCTGGATACGTTCGTGGCTGGCGTGCCGGGCGGAACGGGCGAGCGCTTCGACTGGTCACTTATCCCCCCTTCATTGCCCAAGCCGTTGATTCTTGCTGGAGGGCTTACCGTAGAGAATGTCCAGCAGGCAATAGCCCAGGTCCGGCCATATGCCGTGGACGTCAGTGGCGGTGTGGAGCAGGGCAAGGGCATCAAGGATGCGGCCAAGGTTGCAGCCTTTATCGAGCGTGTGCGGTCGACTATGTGACGCCTGGATGGTCGTGACCGTCCAGTAACGAGTCGCTGGTGAGCCCAGCGCACCGATTGTTGGTGTTCTCTTTCGGCAGGAAGAGATCGAATATGGCGGTTGCGCTCATGCGCATCGCTTACGCGTCTGGCGAGCGTTTGCATGCTCCGGTCGCAACGATGAATCTACCTGTGGCGCGGGTGCGCGGCAGGAATGAAGCTTTGGAGAACAAGAGCATGAGCAACTGGCTGGTAGACAAGCTGATCCCTTCGATCATGCGCTCGGAGTCGCAGAAGAGTTCGGTGCCCGAAGGCCTCTGGCACAAATGCCCATCCTGCGAGGCGGTTCTGTATCGTCCCGAACTGGAAAAGACGCTTGATGTATGCCCCAAGTGCCAGCATCACATGCGCATCGATGCCCGTACTCGTCTGGACATCTTCCTCGATACCGAGGGGCGTGAAGAGATTGCCGCCGATCTCGAACCGGTCGATCGTCTCAAGTTTCGTGACAGCAAGAAGTACAAGGATCGCCTGACCGCCGCTCAGAAACAGACCGGTGAAAAGGACGCCCTGGTCGCCATGAGCGGCAAGGTGGTCAATGTCCCTGTGGTTGCCTGTGCCTTCGAGTTCTCTTTCATGGGCGGCTCGATGGGTGCGATCGTTGGCGAGCGTTTCGTTCGTGCCGCCAACGTGGCGCTGGAAAAGCGCTGCCCGCTGATCTGCTTCTCCGCATCCGGCGGCGCCCGGATGCAGGAGGCGCTGATCTCGCTGATGCAGATGGCCAAGACCTCTGCAGTCCTGGCTCGCATGCGCGAGGAAGGCCTGCCTTTCATCTCCGTCCTGACTGATCCGGTCTACGGCGGTGTTTCCGCCAGTCTGGCCATGCTGGGTGATGTGATCGTCGCAGAGCCGAAGGCCCTGATCGGCTTCGCTGGCCCGCGGGTAATCGAACAGACCGTGCGCGAAAAGCTGCCGGAAGGCTTCCAGCGTAGCGAGTTCCTGCTGGATCACGGCGCTATCGATCTGATCATTCCGCGTTCCGAGTTGCGTGCTCGTCTGTCGCGCCTGTTGGCGCAGATGCAAAAACTGCCGTCACCGAGCGAACCTGCCCAGGTAGCGGCTACTGCATGACCACCCGGAGCCTGGCCGACTGGCTCGCCTATCTAGAGCAACTGCATCCCACTGCCATCGACATGGGCCTGGACAGGGTTCGTGCGGTGGCAGCGCGGCTTGGTCTGACGCGGCCGGCTCCGCTGGTAATTACCGTTACCGGCACCAATGGCAAGGGCTCCACTTGTGCCTTCCTCGCGTCGCTGCTTCGCAGCGAGGGTCTCGAAGTCGGCGTTTACAGCTCACCGCATCTGCTGCGCTACAACGAGCGCGTACAGCTCGGGAGCGTGAACGCGAGCGATGAGCAGCTCTGCGAAGCCTTTGCCGCTGTGGATGGCGCCCGTGGCGACATATCGCTGACCTACTTCGAAGTCGGGACCCTGGCGGCATTCTGGCTCTTCGAACGGGCAGGGCTGGACGCGGTGGTACTGGAAGTCGGCCTTGGTGGCCGACTGGACGCGGTCAACATCATCGATGCCGACCTGGCGGTGATTACCAATATTGGTCTCGATCATTCCGACTGGCTGGGTGATAGCCGTGAAAGCGTGGCGTACGAGAAAGCCGGGATTCTGCGCGAAGGTAAGCCAGCGCTGTGTGGCGATCTTGAGGTTCCAACACCATTGCTTGAGCGCGCCAAAGCGCTGATGGCGCCGTTGTTCGTGCGTGGGCGTGATTTTGATCTGGCGATCGATGCTCGGACCTGGCATTGGCGCGGCGTGGATGCAGCGGGCAAGCCGCTAGAGTTACACGGGTTGCCGCAGCTGTCGTTACCCATGGAGAACGCGGCGCTTGCGCTACAGGCCTTTGCCTTGCTGGGGCTGTCCTGGGATGCCGAGCGCATTGCTGGTGCGCTGCAACGGACGCACGTGACCGGGCGCTTGGACCGGCGGTACGTCATGCAGAACGGCCAGCGCATCTCGCTATTGCTGGACGTAGGACACAACCCTCACGCTGCCGGCTTTCTCGCTCAGCGGCTCGGACAGCGACCGATCACGGGGCAGCGGTTGGCTGTGTTCGGCCTCCTTGCAGACAAGGATCTGGCTGGCGTGCTCGATGCCCTGAGCCCGCAGATCGCACAATGGGCGGTCGCGCCGCTGCCTACCGCCCGTTCGCGGTCAGCGGCACAGCTGGCTGCGGCACTGGTTGAGCGTGGTGCTTCGGTCAGTCAGTATGAGAGCATCGAACAGGCTCTCGTCGCGCAGTGCAGTAAGGCTGATTCTGGCGATGAAGTGCTGGTCTTCGGATCGTTCTTCTGTGTCGCTGCGGCGCTCGAATGGCTGGAACAACAGGCAGGGGAAAGTGGGCATGGCATTGCTGGATAAAGGATTGCTGCAACGCATGGTCGGCGCGTTGGTGCTGATCGCCATAGCGGTCATTTTCGTACCGATGCTGTTCAATCGGCAGGACGACCTTCGCCATGTCACAGTCGATGCGCCCAGCATTCCCGCCGCACCGGTTGTTGCCGATATCGAAATGCAGCCGGTCGAGGTGCCAGAGGCGAAATCGGCCCCCGAGGGCTTTGAAATCATCGAGGAAGAGGGCGACGCGACTGCCGCCACGGCTGAAGACCCGGTGCCAGCTCCGGTCGAGCCTCCTGCTCCGGCTGATCCTGCTCCGGCTCCTGCGCCATCGGCACCATCGGCACCATCGGCACCAGCGGAGCCGCAGAAGCCGGAGCCGCGGCTGGACCACAATAACCTGCCGGTCAGCTGGTCGATTCAGCTGGCAAGCCTATCCAATCGCGCGAGTGCGGAAAGCCTGCAGCAGACGTTGCGTTCGCAAGGTTACAACGCCTATATCCGCACCGCTGACGGGATGAATCGCGTCTTCGTCGGGCCGCTGGTTGAGCGCAGCGAGGCGAACCGCCTTCGCGATGTGCTGCAGCGTCAGCAGAAACTCGATGGTTTCGTGGTGCGCTTCAAACCCGAAGAGGGTTGACCTGTAGGGCCGCCTGTCGGCGTTTGATCGGTGTCGCGATCAGCTCACCAGCGTTGACGCAACCAGTGCGTACCCGTGGCGCCTGCGCTCTGCTAAAATGCGCGGCCTTTCCCCCTTTGTAGAAGACATCGTGGCATTCACCTGGGTCGATTGGACCATCATTGCCGTCATCGCTGTTTCCAGTCTGATCAGTCTCAAGCGTGGTTTCGTCAAGGAAGCGCTATCGCTGGTCACCTGGATCGTTGCCGGCGTGATCGCCTGGATGTTCGGCGGCGCCTTATCTCACCATCTGGCCGAGTTCATCAGCACGCCCTCGGTGCAGGTTATCGCAGCGTGTGCCCTGTTGTTCGTGGCGACCCTGCTGGTGGGCGCGCTGGTGAATTTCCTGATCGGCGAGCTGATCAGGGTGACGGGGCTGTCAGGGACCGATCGTTTTCTCGGAATGGTATTTGGCGCCGCACGAGGTGGTCTGTTGGTGGTGGTGCTTGCAGGGCTGCTCAGCCTGGCACCGGTCCAGCAGGATACCTGGTGGCGCGAATCGGCATTGCTGCCGCATTTTCTACTGATCGCCGATTGGTCGAAGAACCTGATTCTCGGGTTCAGCGGCCAGTGGGTCGCCGGTTCGCTCAACCCGGCCGGTTGAGTATTTTTCCCGGATGCTCGGTCTGCCTGCGCATTCGGCCAGCTTGTAATAACTGAGGGGTTCCTTGCATGTGTGGCATTGTCGGCATCGTCGGTAAGTCGAACGTCAATCAGGCGCTGTATGACGCGCTTACCGTACTGCAGCACCGCGGCCAGGATGCAGCCGGTATCGTGACCAGCCACGACGGTCGTCTGTTTCTGCGCAAGGACAACGGCCTGGTGCGCGATGTATTCCAGCAGCGCCACATGCAGCGCCTGGTTGGCAACATGGGCATCGGCCATATCCGTTACCCCACAGCCGGCAGCTCCAGTTCGGCCGAAGCCCAGCCGTTCTATGTGAACTCGCCGTACGGCATCACCCTGGCGCACAACGGCAACCTGACCAATGTCGACCAGCTGACCAAGGAGATCTACGAGTCGGATCTGCGCCACGTGAACACCAGCTCAGATTCCGAGGTGCTGCTCAATGTGTTCGCCCACGAACTGGCCGTGCGCGGCAAGCTGCAGCCGACCGAAGAAGACGTCTTCGCCGCCGTCAGCAAGGTCCACGAGCGTTGCCGCGGTGGTTACGCCGTGGTGGCGATGGTGACCGGTTATGGCATCGTCGGGTTCCGCGACCCGAATGCAATTCGCCCGATCGTCTTCGGCCAGCGCCACACCGACGAAGGGGTGGAGTACATGATCGCTTCGGAAAGCGTGTCACTCGACGTGCTCGGCTTCACCCTGATTCGCGACCTGGCGCCGGGTGAGGCGGTGTACATCACCACTGACGGCAAGCTGTTCACCCGCCAGTGCGCGGACGCGCCGAAGCTCGCGCCATGCATCTTCGAGTACGTCTATCTGGCGCGCTCCGACTCCCTGATGGACGGCGTTTCGGTGTACAAGGCGCGTCTGCGCATGGGCGAGAAGCTGGCCGACAAGATTCTGCGCGAGCGTCCGGACCACGATATCGACGTGGTCATACCGATCCCGGATACCAGCCGCACCGCGGCGCTGGAGCTGGCCAACCGGCTCGGCGTGAAGTTCCGCGAAGGATTCGTCAAGAACCGCTACATCGGCCGCACTTTCATCATGCCCGGCCAGGCTGCGCGCAAGAAGTCGGTCCGCCAGAAGCTCAACGCTATCGATCTGGAGTTCCGCGGCAAGAACGTCATGCTGGTGGACGATTCCATCGTGCGTGGGACCACCTGCAAGCAGATCATCCAGATGGCCCGCGAAGCCGGGGCGAAGAATGTCTACTTCTGCTCGGCGGCGCCAGCGGTGCGCTACCCCAACGTCTACGGCATCGACATGCCCAGTGCCCACGAGCTGATCGCGCACAACCGCACCACCGAGGAAGTGGCCGAACTGATCGGTGCCGACTGGCTGGTCTACCAGGATCTGGAAGACCTGATCGATGCGGTAGGCGGCGGCAAGGTCAAGATCGAGAACTTCGATTGTGCGGTGTTCGACGGCAACTACATCACAGGCGATATCGACGAGGCCTACCTGCAGAAGATCGAGCAGGCACGCAACGATCTGAGCAAAGCCAAGACCAATGCGGTCAGCGCGATCATCGATCTGTACAACAACTGATCCATGCCGGTTGCGGCAAAGCTGCGCCGGCTGAGGCAAGACTATGACCATTGAATGGGAAGCCGGACGGCTCGATAGCGATCTCGAAGGGGTCGGGCTCGATACCCTTGCAGTGCGCGCCGGCCAGCGCCGCACGCCGGAGGCCGAGCATGGTGAGCCGTTGTTCTTCACCTCCAGTTACGTGTTCCGCAGCGCCGCCGACGCGGCTGCTCGCTTCGCCGGCGATGTGCCGGGCAACGTCTACTCGCGCTACACCAATCCGACCGTGCGGGCATTCGAGGAACGAATCGCCGCGCTGGAGGGCGCCGAGCAGGCCGTCGCCACCGCTTCCGGAATGGCAGCGATCCTCGCCACCGTGATGGGCCTATGTTCGGCTGGTGACCATGTACTGGTTTCGCGCAGCGTGTTCGGCGCCACCGTCTCGCTGTTCGAGAAGTACTTCAAGCGCTTCGGTGTGCAGGTCGATTACGTGCCGCTCACCGATTTCGCTGCATGGGAATCCGCCTTCAAGGAGAACACCAGGCTGGTGTTCGTCGAATCGCCGTCCAACCCGTTGGCGGAGTTGGTGGATATCGCTGCGCTGGCGCAACTCTGCCATGACAAGGGCGCCATGTTGGCAGTGGACAATTGCTTCTGCACGCCGGTGCTGCAGCAGCCGTTGGCGCTGGGCGCGGATATCGTCATTCACTCGGCGACCAAGTACATCGACGGGCAGGGTCGCTGCCTGGGCGGCGTGGTAGCCGGGCGCAGCGAGCAGATGAAGGAAGTGGTCGGCTTTCTGCGCACGGCCGGGCCGACGCTCAGTCCATTCAACGCCTGGGTGTTCCTCAAGGGGCTGGAAACACTACGTCTGCGCATGCAGGCCCATTGCGCCAGTGCTCAGACGCTTGCCGAGTGGCTGGAGCAGCAGCCGGGCGTGGAGCGCGTGTACTACGCTGGGTTAGCGAGCCATCCCCAGCATGAGCTGGCCAAGCGTCAGCAGAAGGGCTTCGGCGCGGTGCTGAGTTTCGAAGTGACCGGAGGCAAGGCGGGCGCCTGGCGTTTCATCGACGCCACCCGGCTGATCTCGATCACTGCCAACCTGGGCGACAGCAAGACCACCATCACCCATCCCGGCTCGACCACCCATGGTCGGCTGTCGGCCGAGGATCGCGCGACCGCGGGCATCAGCGACAGCCTGATACGCGTTGCGGTGGGTCTGGAAGACGTGGACGATCTCAAGGCCGACCTGGCCCGCGGGTTGGCCGCACTCTGAGCCACCGCACCATCCCATAGCGGCACCGTTCGACTGCCGCTGTGGGGTTGATTGCCTCATCCCCTGCTGAACACGCAACGCCGCCAGGTGCCGTCGGTTACTGACGTAGATCGATGGCCGGTGCGGGCTCGCCACGGCCATCGAACAGCTGCGTAGGATTGGCCGGAAGGATGGTCGGACTGGCCGAATCGGTCTCGATCACCCGGATATCGCTGTACTTCTTCCCGGAGAGCGCGGCGAGCCCGGCGCGATCGCGTATCACCGTCGGCCGCAGGAAGACCATCAGATTGCGTTTGATATGAGTCTCCTGTGTGGAACGGAATAACGCTCCGAGCAGGGGGATATCGCCGAGCAGCGGTACCTTGGCATTGGTGCGTGTCACGTCGTCCTGGATCAGGCCTCCAAGGACGATAACCTGGCCATCCTCGGCGAGGATGGTGCTCTTGATCGAGCGCTTGTTGGTCACCAGATCGACGGCCTGTGCCGTCAAACTGGCACTTGGGGCGATAGACGATATTTCCTGCTCGATCTGCAGGCGCAGGGTGGCCCCCTCGTTGATGTGCGGTGTGACCTTGAGCGTCACACCGATGTCCTGGCGCTCGATGGTGGTGAACGGGTTGTTCGCTCCCGCCGAGTCGGTGGTGTAGGAGCCGGTCTGGAATGGCACATTCTGGCCGACCAGGATCTCCGCTTCCTGGTTGTCGAGGGTCAGCAGGCTGGGTGTCGACAGCAGATTGCTCTTGCTGTTGGAGGACAGTGCGGTGATCAGGGCACCAAAACTGCGCGTACCGACGCCAATGATCGCGCCGTCTGGCAGCTCGCTGGGGATTTCGTTCTCATTGATCGCATTCAGTACGCTTCCGACCGAAATGCCGGTGTTGCCGAAGCTTACGCCGCCGGCGCCGCCAGTACTGCCGCGGGCGTCAATGGCCCACTGCACGCCGAGCGCATCGGTGATGTCGCCCGAAACTTCGACGATGGCCGCCTCGACCATGACTTGCGCGCGCGGAACGTCCAGCTGCCTGACGATGCTTTCCAGCGTACCGATCAGCTCGGGATCGGCCAGCAGCACCAGCGCATTCAGGCTTTCATCGGCACGAATCAGGATGTTCTGCGACCGCCCAGTACCGCTGCCAGCCTCGCCAGTGTCCGGGTTCTGCAGGCCTTCGGAGATGTCGCCAAGTGTTTCGGCAAGGGATTTCGCATCGTTGTGGCGCAAGCGGATGACGCGAGTATTGGCCGAACGGGTGGCTGGCGTGTCGAGTGACTGAGCCAGTGCGGCGAGTTTGCCCCGTGCCTCGCGTGGGCCGATGAAGATCAGTCGATTGGTGCGCGAATCGGCAATGATCTGCACGCCCGGTGCACTTTTGGCTTCGCCGCGGATCATCGCGTTACGTAGGACCTCGGCAATATCGACCGCCCAGCCATGGCGCAGGTTGAGCACGCTGTAGTCGTTGCTTTCGGCCTGGTCGAGCTGGTCCACCAGATCCTGTATGCGCGCGATATTGGCGCTGCGGTCGCTGATGATCAGCGCGTTGGCCGATGAAACGGCTGCGAGATGGCCGTACTGCGGAACCAGTGGGCGGATCAGGGGAATCAGCTCGGCGGCGGAGGTGTGTTGCACCTGGATTACCCGGGTCTCCAACTGGTCGCCGCCGGTCGGCCCACCGCCGGCTTCCGCCTTGGCTTCGGCGTTCGGTATGACCCGCGCGACATCACCTTGAGTCAATACGCTGAATCCATGCGTCGCCATCACCGAAAGGAACAGCTGATAGACCTCGCTCAGCGACAGGGTCGCATTGGATACCACGCTGACCTGGCCCTTCACCCGCGGATCGACGATGAACGTCTGGCCGCTGAGCTGGCTGATCTGATCAATGAACGCGCGGATGTCGGCGTCCTTGAGGTTGATGGTCCAGCCGTCTTGCTGATTCGGACTCGGTTCGATACCCGGTTCGGCTGCGATCAAGGGCAGCGGGGCGGCCAGCAGGCCGGTGGCTAGCAGGGCAAGCAGTGAGCGCGAGAAAGGCTTCGGCATCGGTCAATCGTCTTCCATGGGCTGGTCGTTGGAGGGTGCGGCGTCAGGCTGGATGACGGCTTCTTCCAGCTGCTGGCGCAGGGCGTCCATCTGTTGCTGCATCAGCTGCGACTCGTCCGTCGCGAGTTCGCCATTGGCTGTTTCTTCCGGATAGGTCGGCTCATTCGGAACGTAGGCTGGCGATCGAGTTTCGGGAAAATGCAGCACCTCTACGGTGCCGTTGCGCAGCAATTCCACATGGTTGGGATAGACCTTATGCAGGCTCACGCCATCCTGCAGGTCCTGTCCCTGCCAGTACAGCTTCGGTGGCTGCCCATCGACCTGGATGATGGCGCTCGATCGCTCTGGCTCGATGTGCACGAAGCTGCCACGTAGGGTGAAACCGCTGGCGGCTGCCGAGGGCGCATAGGCGTCGGAGGGCGCGGCCGAGCCGAACAGGATCTCCAGCCGCTGCATGTCTGGTCCGCTCGCGCCGCCGACGTTCTGCTCATAGATATCTGCCGGCGCTGGCGCACGGCTCAGATCCAGCCACTGCTCGAGCCGGGTGGCCAGATAAACGGCGTAGATACAAAGGAGCACGATGCTGGCAAGCAGTGGGACGTGTTGACGGTAATTGCGCAGTTTTCCCGGCAATGGCAAGCGAAATACTCCGTGGCGCTCTTGTTGTAGGTTCCCTGGGCGCGGGGCTGTTGTCAGGCGTTACAGCATTTCTAGATCACTTTTGACGATACCGCAGCCGAAATTTCAGACAATCCGGGTGAGCGGATGGTGCCCGAACAAAGTTACAAAGCGATGCGGCAGTCTCAGTTGACCACGCTTGGGTAAAAAAAATTCAATGCTGCTGTTGACTTAGCTTAGGGGGGTGAGTAAATTGCGCGCCTCGCAAGGCGATCGGCTGATTAGCTCAGCTGGGAGAGCACCTGCATCACACGCAGGGGGTCGGCGGTTCGATCCCGTCATCAGCCACCAACCTTTGTGAGATTTCGGACGAAAGTCCGGCCGACGCGCAGCGGTAGTTCAGTCGGTTAGAATACCGGCCTGTCACGCCGGGGGTCGCGGGTTCGAGTCCCGTCCGCTGCGCCATATTACTCAGTTCACTTCCTATGGACGTGATGAGACAAGAAAAGCTGCCCTAGGGCAGCTTTTTTTGTGTCCGCTGTTTGGCCCTTGCGTAATTCTTGCGGCAGATCTTTTATCGTCAGTGCTCGCGTCGGCGGCGTATGGCCAGCAGGGCCAGCGTACAACCATCGTTGCGCTCGAAGTGGCTGGCCGCGGCAACCAACAAGATCCAACTCAGCTACCGAGCGCTCTATCGATGCCGCTGCCGCTGTCTGCGGACAGCCTGTGCCCCACAAAGTCGGTTTGAGCAGTGCTCCAGTTCGATGAATGGTGCGTCTCTCGTCAATAGCACGCGCATGATCCAGTCCGTCCGTCTTGGCTCTGAAAGATCGCGGTCTCACCGGTTATAGCGTACGGCCAAAGGCGCCACCGGCTCTCGCTCGATCAGACAATACAGCCCCTGCAGCGATCAGTCTGCACATAATTCAAGAATATAGATAGTCGACTAACTAGAAGATCGGTTAGAGCTGACCAATAGCGTTTTGCCTCGCCTGCCTAGATTACTTTTTTGTAAGGTAACTATTTGTTGGCAACTATGCGCCGTGTTGTTTTGTCTATGCCTCAGGCGCCGCTGATTAACCTAGAGGCATAATCACTTATGCAAAAAACTCAGAGTTCCTTGCTAAAAGGCTTAGTGGTTGGGCTTGTATTGGCCGCTTTGCTTGTTTTGTCGCTGGTATTGCTAGTTGCATATACCGGTGCATACAACGTTGCCGCTTCTCAAGATCACTCACCCTTTGTTCGCTGGGTATTGACCACCACCATGGAGAACTCAGTGGCAGCCAGAGCGGAGGGCCTGGACGTGCCGGAACTCTCCGAGCAGCAGATCGCGGCCGGTGCAGAGCATTACAAGGCGATGTGCCAGCACTGCCATGCAGGCCCAGGCGTGGAACGCGCCGAGTGGGCTCGAGGCCTTTTACCGCAACCACCGCATCTCGTCGAGGAGGCAGCACATTGGCAGCCGAACGAGGTGTTCTGGCTGATCAAGCATGGCGTGCGTATGTCGGCGATGCCGGCTTTCGGCGAAACGCATGACGATGGAGAGCTCTGGAATATCGCCGCTTTCGTGAAACAGCTGCCTGGCATGTCTGCCAGCGAATATGCCGCGCTAGGTCAGCAATCAGGTACGCACGGGAACTGAAAGGAAAACGATGATGCAGATGTCTTATTGGCGCTTCGCCGCCATGATCGCAACTTCTACAGTCGTCATGTTCGGCTTGATGTATTTGAATACTTACGCATTCGAACATGTATTTTGGAGCGAGACCCGCGCCTGGATGGCGCTGTTGATGGGTGCTGTCATGGCCGTCATCATGCTGAGTTTCATGCTGAGCATGTATCAGAAAAAGCGGATCAATATCGCTATATATATCGGCAGCGTCGTTGTATTTGCCCTGACGCTCTGGTTGGTCCGTAGCCAGGCTACCGTTGGTGATGCCGAATATATGAAAGCCATGATCCCCCATCACTCGATTGCGATCATGACCAGCGAGCGCGCGCAAATTACCGACCCGCGGGTTCGCAAACTGGCCGATGAGATCATTGCGGCTCAGCGTCGTGAAATATCGGAAATGAAGTATCTGATCAACGAACTTGAGAGGGTCGACTGATGCGTCTTCATCTGCACCGGAGCGGCCAGGGTTCGCTCGCTTGTAAATTGCTTGCGCCTCTCGCGGTTCTGTCGCTGGCCGCCTGTGGCGATCCCGCGCCTGGAGAGGGTGTTGAAAAGCCGCTGATGAGCGACCCGTCACCGAAGATGGTCGGTGCGCGTGAAGCGGTGGGCACGCCCGACATCCCAACCATCGATCCGCAGACGCTGGACGCTGCCGAAATCGAGAAAGTGCTGGGTGTAGGCCCGCGGTGTGCTTTCGCCTACACAGCGGAAAGCAAGCCCGTGGCGGTTTTTCAGGTGACTGGCGATAACGCCGGCCAGGGGGTAGTGAAGATCCATGGCCGATTGGTAAAGCTTGCGGGGCATGAGGCTGAAGTCGGTGGTTTCACACTGAGTGGTGACGGTATGTCGGTCAGGATCGAGCCAGCGGGCGAAGGGGGCGATTCAAGGCCGGCCGAACAGCGTGAGGCCGACATGCTGTTCGAGCTGGAGCAGGGCCTGCACGTCGGTTACCGTGGCTGGTATCGCTGTACCAGCCCCTGACCGATGCGAGCCCGCGATCGGTACCAATGCCAGCCATACTTGCAACGAGCAGCCGGAGTTCACCAAGCACCGGCTGCTCGCTTGTGTTCGAGCGGTAACGACCGGTAACGGCCATAGCCACTTCGCCTCATTGCTCGGTCTGCTTGCCACTGAACCTGGTGATCGGTTTTTCCGCGTCCTTGTCCAGACCGCCCGCGAAGCTCTTGAGCCCCTCGATGATGGGCGTCAGCGCCGCCCACAGTTCATCGTCGTGGAGCATCTTGTAGGCGCCGGTAACGCCTGGCGCCTCGTCGTGCTTGCCGTCGGGTTTGTAATGCCCGACGGCATGGAAGGCCTCTTGGAAGGCAAACACCACTTTGCAGAATTGCGCGGGCTCGATGCGCGACAGCGCCATGCCGAGGATCGACAGGTTCTGCACGGCATTGAGCGAGCCTTCCTTACTCATCCCATCGACCAGTACCTTGAGCACGCGGTCATGCGAGCCCGCCAGGTCGTTGGCAAAGCGCAGCACGCCACGTTGGTGCAGGGTTTCGAGCAGGGTATCGAGTTCCTCGCGCGCGCTGGGGCCGATCGGCGTCGGCTTGACGTCGTAGTTGATTCGCTGGGCCATCAGAATCTCTCCGGATGCGGGGCTTGGGCGGGCGGGGCGACGTAGTCGTCGCGGTACCACTTCACCTCGACGGGCACACCTTCGTTGGGGGTGCGCTTGGCGTGGCGGAAGCTGTTGGACGGCAATGGCGGTTCGCCTTTTTCGGCCAGCACTTCCAGCTTCACCGCGGTTTCCTTGTAGGCCGGCGTGTTCACGTCGGGATCGTGGTGCTCGCCGGTCAGCAGGTTGAGGCCAGGCTTGCCTTGGTGGATGGGCATGAACAGCGTCTTGCCGGCGACTCGCTCGGTCACGGTGGCACGCACCTCCACCGAGCCGCGGCGGGAGCTGATCTTCAGCCAGGTGCCGTCCTCGATGCCGCGCTCGGCGGCCAGTTCCGGGCTGACCTCGACGAACCAGTTCGGCGCTTGCGACCAGATGCGTGGGCCGCGCCCGGTCTGATTGGTGGCCTGGAACTGCTCGAGCATGCGGCCGTTGTCGAGCATGATGTCGTACTCGTCGTCGGCGGCTTCGGCCGGCTGCTTCCATTCCAGCGGGAACAGCACGGCCTTGCCGTCGTCGGTGTGGAAGCGCTCGGTGTAGAGCAGCGGTGTGGTGCTGCCGTCGCTCTGCATGGGCCAGAACAGCGATTGCCAGCCTTCGAGCCGCTCGTAGCTGATGCCCTGGAACATTGTGGCGATGCCGGCCGCCTCGTCCATGATCTGGCTCGGATGGGTGTAGCCCCAGTCATGACCCATGCGCTTGGCCAGGTCAGTGAAAATCTGCCAGTCCGGCCGGCTGTTGCCCAGCGGCGGCAGCACCTGGTAGAAGCGCTGGATGCGCCGCTCGGTGTTGGTGAAGGTGCCGTCCTTCTCCACCGAGGGGCAGGCCGGCAGCACCACGTCGGCGAACTCGGCGGTGCGGCTCATGAAGATGTCCTGCACCACCATGAATTCGAGGTGTTCGAAGCCGCTGTGGACGTTCTTGCTGTCGGCGTCGGAGAAGGCGGTTTCCTCGCCGATGATGTACATCGCCTTCACCTCGCCTACGTCGGCCTTCTGCACCATGGTGAAGTTGTCGTTGCCTTTCTCCAGCGGCAGGCGATCCTTTGGCACGCCCCAGGCCGCGGCCCACTTGTCGCGGTTTTTCTCCTCGGTGACCTTCTCGTAGCCGGGGTACATGTTCTTCAGGCAGCCGAAGTCGCTGGCACCCTGCACGTTGTTGTGGCCGCGCATCGGGTAGCCGCCGGTGCCGGGGCGGCCGTAGTTGCCGGTGACCAGGAGCAGGTTCGACAGTGCCGTGCTGGTGTCCGAGCCGTGACTGTGCTGGGTGATGCCCATAGCCCAGAGCAGGCAGACCGATTCGGCCTGGCCGATCAGCTCGGCGGCCTCGATCAACTTGTCCTTGGCGATGCCGGTGACCTCGGCAGCGAAGTCCATGGTGAAGGGCTCGAGCGACTTACGGTATTCCTCGACCTGATTGACCCGCGCGCGGAGAAATTCCTCGTCTGCATAGCCGTGGTCGAACATGTAGCGCGACAGCGCCGAGGCCCAGACCAGGTCGGTACTCGAGTTGGGCCGCAGGTGCAGGTCGGCACGCTCGGCCATCTCGTGGCGGCGTGGGTCGAACACCACTAGCTTCTGGCCACGATGCTTCTTCTGCGCCTTCAGTTTGGAGGCGATTACCGGGTGGTTCTCGGACAGATTGCTGCCGACGATGACGATCAGGTCGGCCTTTTCCATGTCAGCGATGGTGCCCGAGTCACCGCCGTAGCCGACGGTGCGGAACAGGCCCTTGGTCGCCGGGTTCTGGCAGTAGCGCGACGAGTTGTCGACGCTGTGGGTGCCGATAATCGCGCGGGCGATCTTCTGTGTCAGATAGGCCTCTTCGTTGCTCGCCTTGCTCGAGCCGATGAAGCCGATGGCGTCCGGCCCGTGGGTGTCGCGGATCTGCAGCAGGCGATGGGCGACCAGGTCCAGCGCCTCATCCCAGCTCGCTTCGCGGAACTGGCCGTTCTCGCGGATCAGCGGCGTGGTCAGGCGTTTCGGGTCGTTGACGAAGTCCCAGGCGAACTTGCCCTTGATGCAGGTAGAAATGCCGTTGGCCGGGGCGTCGACCACCGGCTGCACCTTGAGGATGTGCCGGTCGCGTGTCCACATCTCGAACGAGCAGCCCACGCCACAGTAGGTGCACACCGTCTTGGTGCGCTTGATTTCCGGCTGGCGCCAGTGCATGTCCATCTTCGAGAGGGCGGTGATCGGCCGCGCGCCGATGGTCTCCTCGAGCGTCTTGACCATGTTGATCATCGGCCGCTTGACGTCCTGCGGCAGCGCGGTGAAGGGGCCGGCGTCCGGCTGCATGGTCTTTTCCAGCAGCGCGTTGCACGGGCATACGGTGACGCAGTGGCCGCAGCTGACGCAGCTCGACTGGTCGATCGGCTTGCCGCCGTCCCACAGCACCCGCGGGTGCTCCATGGTGAAATCGATCGACAAGGTCTCGTTGACCTCGACGTTCTGGCAGGCCTCGACGCAGCGCCCGCAGAGGATGCACTGGTCCGGATCGTAGGTGTAGAAGGGGTTGGAGTGGTCTTTCTCGTAGGGCTTGCGCTTGAATTCGTAGCGCTGGATCGGCGGATTGATCTGCGCGTAGGTGTTGTGCAGCGTGCAGTCGCCGGTGTTGTGCTCGCACAGCGTGCAGTACAGCTCGTGCTTGGCCACCAGCCGGTCCATGCCTTCCTCGCGTGCGGCCTTCGCCTCGGCGATCTCGCTGGTCACCTGCAGGCCGTCGCGTGCCTTGAGCGTGCAGCCGCGCACCAGTTCGCCGTCGACCTGGACCCAGCACACGTCGCAGGTTTGCGGTGAGCCGAGCGCCCGGTGGTAGCAGACGTGCGGCAGGTCGATGCCATGCTTGGCGAGAAAGTCGATCAGCGGGGTGTCGGCCTTACCGACCAGGGCTTTGCCGTCGTAATGGATCGTGCAGTCGCTCATCAGGCCTCCGTCTTGTCGCGGTGGTGGGGCGGGCCGGCGTTCCCTGGCCTGGTGCCGGCACGGTCCGGCGGGTCCTGTCGGCGCTCGTTCCGCCGTGGGTGCGGCGGTCGAGGCTATCTGTTGTCCATAGCTGACTGACCGGCCTCTGGAAACGTTCCCCGCCGATTTGTATGGATTTGGCCGTAGCGTTGAACTCATGCCGTGCGCACGGGCCAGAAACAGACGGATACAAAAACCAAACGACCCGGATCCCGTTCGTCTGATGGCCCAGCTCTTCCCGCGCTCTGCCGACATGTGGCTGCGCCTGGTCCTGCTCCTGCTGTTCCTGGGGCTGGTCGGGGTTTTCGTCGCGTTCGTCATAGTGTCGCGTTCGTCCTATGTCACCGGCGTGGGGCTGACGGTGGATCAGCCTGTGCCCTTCAGCCACGAACACCACGCCGGCGCGCTACAGATCGATTGCCGCTACTGCCATGACGTTGTCGAGACGAGCGCCGTGGCCGGCCTGCCACCGACGCACACCTGCATGAGCTGTCATTCGCAGTTGTGGACCGGCGCCGAGATGCTCGCGCCGGTACGCCAGAGCCTCGCGCAGGGCGAGCCGCTGCACTGGAACCGAGTCAACGAGCTGCCGGACTACGTGTTCTTCCACCACGGTGTGCACGTGAACGCCGGCGTCGGCTGCGCCGAATGCCATGGGCAGGTCGACAGCATGCCGCTGATGCGCAAGGCCGAGCCGTTCAGCATGAGCTGGTGCTTGGACTGTCATCAGGATCCGGCGCCGCGGCTACGACCGCGCGCCGCAGTGACCGACATGAGCTGGCACTACGCCGGTGACCGGCGCGCCCTCGGTGAGGCGCTGATGCGCAAGCGACGCATCGCCGAGGGCGACCTGACCCACTGCTACACCTGCCACCGGTAAGCCATGGACATTCGAGACGACGCCAACCCGCAGCACCGCACACCACTCGATTGGACGGCCATCCGTGCGCGTCTGGAAAACGAGCGCGGCCCGCGCTACTGGCGCAGCCTCGAACAGCTGGCCGACGAGCCGGCGTTCGCCGAATTTGTCGAGACCGAGTTTCCCTCGGTTGCGCCGCAGATGGACCGTCGCCGCTTCCTCCAGGTGATGGGCGCCTCGCTGGCAATGGCCGGCCTGGCCGGCTGTGGCAAGCCGGAGAAGGGTGTGCCCTATGTCCGCCAACCGGAAAAACTCATCCCCGGCGAGGCGCAGTGGTATGCCAGTTCGGTAGCCTTCGCCGGCTACGCACAGCCGGTGCTCGGGCGTACCCACGTCGGCCGTCCGACCAAGCTCGAAGGCAACCCGCAGCACCCGGTCAGCGGCGGCGCCACTACCGCCATCATCCAGGCGATGATTCTTCAGCTGTATGACCCGGACCGCTCGCAGGTGCCACGCTTCAAGGGTGTCGACACCACTTGGGACAGCTTTCAGCACGAGGCCAGCGGCGCTGCCGAGCGCCTCGATCAGCAGCGCGGCCGTGGCCTGCACCTGCTGCTCGGCGCCAGCAGTTCACCGACCTTGCAACGCCAGCTCGGCGACCTGTTGCAGCGCTGGCCCGAGGCCCGTCTGTATCGCTTCGAGCCCTTTGAAGGCGACGGCTACCGTGCCGCCGAGCGTGCCTTCGGCCGAGCGCTGGAAACCCATTACCGCTTCGATGCGGCCGAGTGGGTGCTGAGCTTCGAGCACGACTGGCTCGGCACGGGGCCGCGCGAGCTGCCGCACGCCGTGCGCTGGGGTGAACGCAAGCGCGCCGCAGCGAAGGGGGAGGGCGAGGCGCGGCTGCTGATCGTCGAATCGGTGCCGACGCTGACCGGCGCCAGGGCCAGCGAGCGCAAGCGCATCGAACCCGACGAGCTGCCGCGTTACCTGCAGGCACTGGCGGCCGCGCTCGGCGAGGGACGCGGTCCCGCCGAGCCATTGCCGGCCGAACGTCAGCGCTGGATCGAGGCCGTCGCCCGCGGGCTCGAGGCGCGGCGCGGCCGTTGCTTGATCACCGCTGGCGAGCGGACCCCTCTGGACGTGCAGGCCGCCGTGCACCGGCTCAACGCGCTGCTCGGCAATGTCGGCCATACCCTCGATTACAGTGAGCCGGTGCTCTGGCTGGAGGCCGGCGGGCAACGTCTGGCCGAGCTGCCGGCGCTGGTCGAGGCGATGCATGCTGGCCAGGTCGAGACGCTGCTGATGCTCGATTGCAACCCGGTGAACACGGCGCCGGCCGATCTCGCCTTCGCCGAGGCGCTCGACCGTGTCCCGTTGCGCATCCATGCCGGGCTCTATTACGACGAGACCGCTGCCTTCAGCCACTGGCACCTGCCGTTGACCCACGACCTCGACGGCTGGCACGACGGCCGCGCCGCGGATGGCAGCGTCTGCCTCGGCCAGCCGCTGGTGCGCACCTTCTACAGCAGCCGCACGCTGTCGGAGATCCTCGCGCTGCTGCAGGGCGATCTCGACCCGAGCGGCCGTGCCGAGCTGCGCAAGACCTGGCAATCGCTCGACGAAAGCGCCTGGCGCCAAGCCCTGGAACGCGGCTTTCTGTCCGACTCGGAACTGCCGCCGGTGAAGGTCGATGCACGACCGCTGGCTTGGGGCGCGCCGCCCGCCGCGGCCGAAGGCCTGTCCCTGCGCTTCCTGCCGGACCCCTGCGTGTGGGACGGTCGGCTGGCCAACCTCGGCTGGCTGCAGGAGCTGCCCAAGCCGATCACCAAGCTGACCTGGGACAACGTCATCGGTGTTGCGCCAAAGCTCGCCGAGGAGCAGCGGCTTTCCAACGGCGACGTGATACGGGTCACGCTGGGCCAGCAGGTGATTGTCGGCCCTGTGTGGATCATGCCCGGCCACGCCGAGCGCACGCTGAGTCTGTACGCCGGCTACGGCCGCTCCCGTGCCGGGCGGGTAGGCGATGACCAGGGTTACGACATCGCGCCGCTGCGCACGGCTGACGAACCCTGGCTGCGCCGCGGCGCAACGCTGGAGAGTACCGGTGAGTACCTGCCGCTGGCGACCACCCAGCCGCAGCACATTCCGCACGGCAAGCAAATCATCAGGAGCGAGCCACGCGAGACGGCCTACCGCAAGGTTGCGGCAAAACCGACGTACCCGGCCGAGCCGCGCAAGACGCTCTACCCGCCGACGCCGCCGAGCGAACCGGTGTGGGGCATGACCATCGATCTGGACCAGTGCATCGGTTGCAACGCCTGCGTGGTTGCCTGCCAGGCCGAGAACAACGTCCCGGTGGTGGGCAAGGAGCAGGTCGCCATCGGCCGCAACATGCACTGGCTGCGGGTCGACCACTACTACCAGGGCGACCCGGCCGAGCCGGAGACCTCGGCCTTCCAGCCGGTGCCCTGCATGCACTGCGAGCAAGCGCCCTGCGAGGTCGGCTGCCCGGTCAACGCCACCGTGCACGGCCCGGACGGGCTGAACGAGCAGATCTACAACCGCTGCATCGGCACTCGCACCTGTTCGAGCTACTGCCCGTACAAGGTGCGCCGCTTCAACTGGTTCGACTGGACCGGCGACGACGAGCCGTCGATCCAGCATCAGCGCAACCCCAACGTCACCGTGCGCTCGCGCGGTGTCATGGAGAAGTGCACTTACTGCGTGCAGCGCATCAGCGAGGCCGGGATCGCCGCGCGCATCGAAGACCGGCCTGTGGCTGACGGTGAGGTACAGACCGCCTGCCAGCAGGCCTGCCCGACTCAGGCGATCGTCTTCGGCGACCTGTCCGACCCCGTCGCGCGGGTGCGCGAGGGCCGCGACACCCGGCGTCACTACGCCTTGCTGGAAGAGGTCGGCACGCGACCGAAGACCACCTACCTGGGGCTGGTCGAGCTGCCGAAGGTCGTGGAGGGCAACTCATGAGCCACGCCGAGGTCGACCCGCGCTATCCGGGTGCCGACACTCCGCACTTCCTGCCGCGCCAGCTGCCGCTCGGCGAGGTGTCTGACCGTGTGCTGACCATTCCGGTGGATTTCGCCCGTTATCGCCGCGCCTGGTGGGCGCTGTTCATCGTCAGCTGCCTGCTGCTGGGGTTGTTCGTCGCCTCGGCAGTGGTGGTGCTCTGGCGTGGCGTCGGCGTGTTCGGCAACAACATCCCGGTCAACTGGGGCTTTCCCATCCTCAACTACATGTGGTGGCTGGGGATTGGTCATGCCGGCACCTTCATTTCGGCGATGCTGCTGCTGCTCAACCGCCCGTGGCGCAATTCGCTCAACCGCCTGGCCGAGCTGATGACGATCATGGCGGTGGTCTGCGCCGGCATCTACCCGATCCTGCACCTGGGCCGGCCGTGGCTGTTCTACTGGAGTGCTCCCTACCCGAACACCATGGAGCTGTGGCCACAGTTCAAGAGCCCGACGGCCTGGGACTTCTTCGCCGTGCTCGGTTACCTGTTCGTCTCGCTGATATTCATCTACATCGGTTCCATTCCGGATTTCGCTTCGGCTCGCGACCACGCCCGCAAGCGCCGCTACAAGGTGTTCTACGGCCTGCTGGCGTTCGGCTGGCGTGGCGCCTCATCGCACTGGGCGCACTGGCGCCGGGCCTACCGTTTCGTCGCGCTCCTGGCGATTCCGCTGGTGTTCGCAGTGTCCAGCGGCTACTCCTTCCTGCTCGATCTGGCGCCGGAAACCGGGTGGCACTCGACGGTGTTCCCGCCGTATTTCGTCGCTGGTGCGATCTTCTCCGGCTTTGCCCTGGTGATCGTGATCGCTCTGGGCCTGCGACGCTTCTTCGGCTGGCACCTGCTGATCACGCGCAAGCACCTCGACGTGCTCGGCGTGCTGTTGCTGGCCAGCGGCTGGATGACCGCCTACGGCTATTTCGCCGACACCTTCATCGCCTTCTATTCGGGGAAGGAGCATGAGATCACCGTGACGATGGAGCGGCTCAGCGGGCCGATGGCCTGGAGCTGGTGGACGGCGATCTTCTTCAACCTAATCTGCCTGCAGGCGCTCTGGTGGCCGCAGGTGCGGCGCAATGGCAAGGCCTTGCTGGCGATCGCCGTCGGCGTGCTCATTGGCATGTGGTGCGAGCGCTGGATGCTGATCGTCGTGCCGGCGACCCGCGACTACCTGACCTCGTCCTGGCAGAGCTATAGCCCGACGTTCTGGGACTGGTCGCTGTTCATCGGTACCTTCGGCCTGTTCCTGGTGCCGTTCTGCCTGTTCATGCGCCTGTTGCCCATGATCTCGACGTTCGAGGTGAAGGAGGCGCTGCACCGCTATCGGGGAGACGGCGATGACTGAGCGCTGCTACGGCCTGCTCGCCGACTACGCCCATCCCGAGCGGCTACTGGAGGCCGCCCGCGCGGCCCGCGAAGCCGGCTACACCCGGCTGGAGGCGTACAGCCCGTTCCAGCTGCCCGAACTCGAGCCGATACTCGGCCAGCGCAACAACCGCGCCTACTGGGCCGGCATCCTCGGCGCGCTGGTCGGCGGCGGGCTGGGACTGGCCATGCAGCTCTACGCCAACTGGAGCTATCCGCTCGATATCGGCGGCCGGCCGTTGATCGCGCTGCAGGGCTTCGCGGTGATCGCCTTCCTGCTAACGATCACCGGCGGGGCAATCGGTGCGCTGCTGGGGTTGCTGGTGCTCTGCCGGTTGCCGCTGCTGCACCATCCGTTATTCGAGATGGAGGCGTTTCAGCGCGCCACGGACGATCGCTTCCTGCTCTGCATCCGCGCCGACGATCCGCTGTTCGACCCGGTCGGCACTGCCCTGTGGCTCGCTGAGCGCGCGGTGTCGGTGAGCGAGGTGCCTGCATGATCACGTACCGCTGGCGCCACGATGTCCGCTACTGGGTCGGCCTGTGCCTGACCGCTTCGATCCTCGCGCTCGCCGGTTGCGACCAGATGGCCCGGCAGCCGCGCGCTGATGCGCAGGAGGCGAGCCAGTTCTTCCCGGACGGCAAGGTCAACCAGGCGCCACCACTGGGCACGGTCGCCCGCGGCGAGATGGCCCGGGAGGCGGTGCTGACCAGGCGCCCGCCGCTGACGGCTGCGCTGCTGGCACGTGGCGAGGAGCGCTACCGCATCAACTGCATGCCCTGCCATGGGCTGGCCGGCGATGGCCTCGGCACCGTGGTCAATCGCGGCTTTCCGCAGCCGCCCGATTTTGCCGAGGCGCGCTTGCGGCAGGCGCCGGATCGGCATTTCCTCGAGGTGATCGAGCACGGCTACGGCGTGATGTACAGCTATGCCGCGCGGGTCGCACCGGCCGATCGCTGGGCGATCGTCGCGCATATCCGCAGCCTGCAGCTGGCCCGGCACGCTGTAGCCGCGGCGTTGCCCCTGGCCGACCGCCAGGCGCTGGAGGCGCAGCCATGAGCGGTCGAAAGCCGCGCACGCTGGCCTGGTCCGCGTTCGCCCTGGGCGTGCTGGGCGTTGGCGTCGGGCTACTGTGGGCTCCGCGCGACACCCTGGCGGCCTGCGTCGCCAGTGTGCTCGGGCTTGCCGGCCTTCCGCTCGGCGGGTTGGCGCTGGGCCTGGCGCTGGCGCCTGTCAGCGGCAGCGCGCGCGACCAGCTCTGGCCCTGGGCATTGGTGGCGAGCCGGGCCATGCCGGCGCTAGTGCTGATGGTGCTGCCCGGCCTGCTCGGCGCCGGGTTGATCTACGAATGGATGCACCAGTACAGCAACGGCTTTCGCGCGCTCTGGTTGTGGTGGCCGAGCTTCGTCGTGCGTGGGCTGCTGTACGTCGCGCTCTGGTGGGCGCTGGCGCGCTGGCTGTTGCCGACCACCTTGCGTAACCCCGCCGGCGCCGGGCTGGGGCTGATCGCGGTGGTGTTGAGTGTGTCCTTGGCCGCGATGGATTGGGCGCAATCGATGGCGCCGCACTTCGCCTCGAGCATCTTCGGCCTGCTCTGGCTCGGTCGGCTGCTGCTGTCGGGCATCGCCGCCTGCATCCTGCTGTGCCTGATGGCTGGCGCGTCGCGCCCGGGCGTGCTGCGCGGGCTGCTTTGCGCCGCGACGCTGGCGTGGATCTACCTGCATTTCATGCAGTACCTGATCGTCTGGTACGGCAACCTGCCGGAGGAGGTGCACTGGTACGAGGCGCGCGGGCGCGAATGGCCGCTGTTGACCTGGCTGGTGTCGCTGCAGAGCCTGGTCTTCTTCGCGACCTGGTGGCCATTTTCCGGACGGCACCGACCGCTGGCCGTGCTCGCTGCCGCCACGCTGCTGCTGGGGCTGGCCGAAGGTGCCTGGCTCAGCCTGGCCAGTCTGGCCGGGCTGAACGCGCTCTGGGTTGGGTTGGCCATGGCCGCCGCGGTGGCAGCGGGCGCAGGGGCGATGGCCCTCCAGGTCCTGCCGAGGAGGTCCGCATGAGCGTGCCGGTCGATCCACGTTCGCGCGAAGACGGTTTCGAGCATCAGGATGCCAACGTCAAGGCGCTGCTGGTGATCGGTTTTGGTCTGCTGGCGACACTGGTGGCCGGGCTGCTGGGTGTCGGCATGCTGATTGGCTACTACAACTCAGAACCCGAGGCTCGGGTGACGGCGCTGGAGCGCGACACGATCATCCCGCCTCGGCCGCGCCTGGAAAGCGACGCGCACCGCAACGCCAAGCGGGTCATTGGCGAGGCGGAGGAGCGCCTGCGCCACTACGCGTGGGCCGACCGCGAGGCCGGCATTGCGCGCATTCCGCTGGAGCGCGCGCGTGCGCTGCTGCTCGAGCGCGGCTGGCCGGCGCCGGTGGAGGCTCGCGGCGACGAAGACATCCGTTTGCAACAGGCCAAGCGGAGGGCCGAGCCATGACGACCCGCCTGCTGCTCGCCGCCTGGCTGCTGATGCTGGGTCTGATCGCACACGCCGACGAGCCCTTCGATCCCTTCGCCGCCGCCGGCATCGATGCTCGCCCCGGCGCGCAGGTGCCGCTGGACACGCGTTTCACCGACGACAGCGGCACCCCGGTGACCCTCGGCGATTTGCTCGACGGTCGGCCGGCGGTGCTGGTGCCGGTCTATTACAACTGCCCGAACGTCTGTGGCACACAGCTGGCTAGCCTGTTCAATCTGCTCAGCGCGGTGCCTTTCGAGCTTGGCAGGGATTATGTGCTGATCGTCTACAGCTTCGACCCGCGCGAGACGCCGGCTGACGCCCGCGCTGAGCGCGACAGACTGGCCAGGCGCTGGCCGCGGCTTGCCGGGTCGGATGCGGTCCATCTGCTGACCGGGCCGGAGACATCGAGCGGCCGCGTCAGCGAGGCGCTGGGTTTTCGTTACCGTTGGGACGCGCAGATCGACGAGTACGCCCATGCCTCGGCATTGGCCGCGCTGAGCCAGGCCGGCGTCCTGGTGCAATGGCTCTACGGGCTCGGCTATCAACCCAACGACCTGCGCCTGGCGCTGACCGAGGCCGGGGAAGGGCAGGTGGGTGATTTCAGCGATCAGCTGCTGCTGCTCTGCTACCACTACAACCCGCGCACCGGTGGCTATGACAACTGGGTAATCGGGGCGCTGCAGGTCGCCGGTACCGGCACGGCGGCGCTGTTGCTCGGTTTCATCGGGTTGTCGCTATGGCGCGAACGGCGCAAGCGGGAGGCCGGCGATGAATGAGTTCATGCGCTTGTGGCCGCAGACGGCCTCGGAGCATGCGCACAGCATCGACGCGCTGGTCTGGTCGTTCACCGGAATGATGACGATCTTCGTGGTGCCGGTGTTCGTGCTTACCATCCTGTTCGCCATCCGCTATCGCAAAGGCACCAGAGTGCCGCGCGACCACCGCCCGCGCGGCAGCATGAAGGTGGAGATGACCTGGATCGTGCTGCCCTTCATCGGTTCGATGATCATCTACCTGGTCTCGGCCAAGCTGTACTACGAGGTACGCACGCCACCGGCCGATGCGATGGAGATCCAGGTAGTCGCCAAGCAGTGGATGTGGAAGTTCCAGCACCCCGGCGGGCAGCGCGAGATCAATACGCTGCATGTGCCAGTGGGGCGCCCCGTGCGGCTGAACATGATCTCCCAGGACGCCATCCACAGCCTGTATTTCCCGGCCCTGCGCATCAAGCAGGACCTGCTGCCCGGGCGCTACACGCAGCTGTGGTTCAACGCTACCGAGGCTGGCCGCTATGAGGCGTTCTGCGCCGAGTACTGTGGTACCGACCATTCGAAGATGCTCGCCACGCTGATCGTGCAGCCGCCGCAGGAGTATGAGCGCTGGCTGTCGCAGGCCGGTGCCAGCGAGTCGCTGGCCGAGCAGGGCGCAGTATTGTTCCGCCAGTTCGGCTGCAGCGGCTGCCACGGTCCGGCCTCGGTGGCCAAGGCGCCGAATCTGCAGGGACTCTACGGGCGCCGGGTAGCGCTGGACGACGGCAGCTCGGTACTTGCCGATCAGGCCTACATCCGCGACAGCATCCTGTTGCCGCACAAGCACATCGTTGCCGGTTACGAGCCGATCATGCCGAGCTTTGCCAACGTGATCGACGAAGAGGGTGTACTGCGCCTGACCGCATACATCCAGTCGCTCGGGCAGGTCGGTGAAGGCGGGCAGGGCGAACCGCATGCCGACAGCCCGCGCAGTCCGACTTCAGAGGAGATGCAGCCTTGAGCCAGAAGAACCCTGCCGCCGACCGCGCGCCCAGTTACCTCGCCGACGAGCACGGGTTGCGTACCTGGCTGCTGACCACCGACCACAAACGCATCGCGATTCTCTACCTGATCGGCGTTACCGCGTTCTTCTTTCTCGGCAGCCTCGCCGCCAGCCTGGTGCGTATCGAGCTGGTCACACCCGAGGGCGACCTGCTCAGCCCCGATGGTTACAACCGCGCCTTCACCCTGCATGGCGTGGTGATGGTCTGGTTCTTCCTGATCCCGTCGATCCCGGCGGTGTTCGGCAACTTCCTCATCCCGATCATGATCGGCGCGAAGGACATGGCTTTTCCCAAGCTCAACCTGTTCAGCTGGTACCTGCTGGTCGGCGGCGGGATATTCACCCTGTACGCGCTGCTGGCTGGCGGCGTCGACACCGGTTGGACCTTCTACACCCCGCTGTCGACGATGTTCAGCAACGGTCATGTGGTGGCGGTGATCCTCGGTGTGTTCATCGTCGGCTTCTCGTCGATCCTCACCGGCTTGAACATCATCGTCACCATCCACACCCTGCGCGCGCCGGGGATGACCTGGTTCCGCCTGCCACTGTTCTGCTGGTCGCTGTACGCCACGTCGGTGATCCTGGTACTGGCTACGCCGGTGCTGGCGATCACGCTGCTGCTGGTGGCGGGTGAACACCTGTTCGGCATCGGAGTGTTCGACCCTCGCCTGGGCGGCGATCCGCTGCTGTTCCAGCACCTGTTCTGGTTCTACAGCCACCCAGCG
>ENA-ORCZ01000308-ORCZ01000308.1-marine-metagenome-genome-assembly--contig:-NODE-308-length-26531-cov-4.064149_pt1 | contig 26531 bp, 23 predicted proteins | sample MGYA00237785_ERZ508519 | MGnify/ENA primary metagenome ERZ508519 (study PRJEB26189, sample SAMN06268790) | marine metagenome | isolation source: Bioluminescent Bay, La Paraguera, Puerto Rico | place...
CCTGCTGATCGGCCAGGACTGCGGCGCGCATACGGTGCCCTATATCGAGAGCAAGAACGCCTCGGCCCAGTTCGAGCACGAGGCCACCACCTCGAAGATTTCGGACGACCAGATGTTCTACTGCCTGCAGCGCGGCCTGTCGGAAGAGGAAGCGGTGGCGCTGATCGTCAACGGCTTCGTCAAGGACGTCATCCAGCAGCTGCCGATGGAATTCGCCGTCGAAGCGCAGAAGCTGATCTCGATCAGCCTGGAAGGATCCGTGGGCTAAGGACCCGGTCAGCATTTTGTTTGTTGGGCTTAGAGTGCCCATTGATTTACGAGGAATGTCTCAATGCTTGAGATCAAGAACCTGCACGCCCGCATCGCGGAAGACGAAACCGAGATCCTGCGCGGGGTCAACCTGACCGTCAAACCGGGCGAGGTCCATGCCATCATGGGGCCGAACGGATCCGGCAAGTCGACGCTGTCCTATGTGCTCGCGGGCAAGGACGACTATGAGATCACTGAGGGCGAGGTGCTCTTCAATGGCGAAAACATGCTGGAGATGGAACCCGACGAGCGCGCTGCGGCGGGCATGTTCCTGGCCTTCCAGTACCCGATCGAAATCCCGGGTGTCGCCACGATGGAGTTCCTCAAGACGGCGATGAACGCACAGCGCAAGGCGCGGGGCGAAGAGGCGTTGTCGATCCCCGAATTCATGAAGCGCGTCAAGGCTGCTGCAGCGCACCTCAATGTATCGATGGACATGCTGAAGCGACCGCTGAATGTCGGCTTCTCCGGGGGCGAGAAGAAACGCGCCGAGATCCTGCAGATGTCGCTGCTGGAACCGAAACTCTGCGTGCTCGACGAGACGGATTCCGGTCTTGACATCGACGCGCTCAGGATCGTCTCCGAGGGCGTCAACAAGCTGCGTGCTCCGGACCGCGCTATGGTGGTTATCACCCACTACCAGCGCCTGCTGGACCATATCGTGCCGGATGTCGTTCATGTCCTCTCCAGGGGCCGCATCGTCAAGACCGGCGACAAGGACCTGGCGCTGGAGCTGGAGAAGAACGGCTACGCCGACTACATCGACACGGCTGCCTGAGGGACGACAAGCGACATGAACGCGAACGCACCCATCAAACATACGCAGGCCGAAAACGATCTGCTGGATCGTTTCGACAGCACAAAGGCGAGCCTTGCCGGTTCCGTCGCCGTTTCTGCCCTGCGCGAAGCGGCATTCGGACGGATCCGTGACCGTGGCCTGCCGCACCGGCGCGTCGAGGAATACAAGTATTCCGACCTGCGCGCCTATCTGAAATCCGCTGCTCCGCTCGCAGGGGCGACCGATGCGGCGTCGGCAAAGTCTGTGCTGGACAACCTCGACAGCTATGGCGAACTCGACCGCCATCGCATCGTGGTTGCGAACGGCAGCTTTCTGCCCGAACTCTCCGACGTCGCGGCGCTTGCCGAAGAGGGCGTGACGCTGACGGATTTCTCCGAGGCCCTGGCAAAAGAAGGCGGCGCGCAACTGCTGACCGCACCCAAGAGCGGCGAGAGCGATGGCGTTGTCGCGCTCAACACGGCCTTCGTGCAGGGCGGCGTCGTCCTGACCGTGCAGGCAGGCGTCGAAGTGTCGAAGCCTGTCGAACTGGTGCAGGTCGCAGGGTCTTCCGGCGCTCAGGTCACCCGCAACCGCGTGGTGCTCGGGGAGGGGTCACAGCTGCGACTTCTGGAAACATTCGCCGGTGACACAGGGGAAGGCGAGCTGAATGCTGTCTTCGACTATGATCTGGCCGACAAGGCAACGCTCGCGTCGACCCGTCTTATCGTCGGCAAGTCCGATGCAGCGCGTCTCTTCACGACGATCGCGACCCTGGGCGCTGAAAGCCTGTTCAAGTCGCTCGGCTTCATTGCCGGCCCCCGGTTTGCCCGGAACCAGCAGTTCATCAACTTTACCGGCGAAAATTCTAACGCGAAGATTTACGGCGTGACCATGGCGGGCGGCGATGCGCTGGCCGACCAGACGCTGGTCGTCGACCATGCCGTTCCCCATTGTAACAGCCGCGAGTTCTTCAAGACCGTGCTCGACGGCCGGGCGAAGGGTGTCTATCAGGGTCGCATCAATGTCGCCCAGCACGCCCAGAAGACCGACGGGGAGATGATGACCCAGGCTCTGCTCCTTTCTGAGGACGCGGAGATGGCCAACAAGCCGGAGCTGGAAATCTTTGCCGACGACGTCCTCTGCGCCCACGGGGCGACCAGCGGCCAGATCGACGAGGATCTTCTTTTCTATCTTCGCGCCCGCGGTATTCCGGAAGACGAGGCCAAGACCCTGCTGGTCCTGGCTTTCCTGTCGGAAGCGATCGAAGAATACGGCGAAGACGACGTGACCGAGGGTCTGGAAGAGCGTGTGCGCGACTGGCTCGCCGCGCACTGAACCCTTCCGGACCGATTGGAATCAAGGAGCAGCAACCGCATGACGGTCGCCACTGCAGCACAGACAACCGGCAGCACCGGTTACGATGTCGAGGCAATCCGCCGGGACTTCCCGATCCTGTCGCGGGAGGTCTACGGCAAGCCGCTGGTCTATCTCGACAATGGCGCATCGGCGCAAAAGCCGCAGGCGGTGATCGACGCGGTGACGAAGGCCTATTCGGAAGAATACGCCAACGTTCACCGCGGGCTGCATTTCCTTTCGAACACGGCAACCGACAACTACGAGGCTGCGCGCGAGAAGGTGCGCCGTTTTCTCAACGCAACGTCGGTGGACGAAGTGGTCTTCACCAAGTCCACGACCGAGGCCATCAACCTGGTTTCCTATGGTCTCGGGCCTGACTATTTCGCAGATGGCGGGGAGATCGTCCTGTCGATCATGGAGCACCACTCCAACATCGTGCCCTGGCATTTCCATCGCGAACGACATGGCGCAAAACTGAAGTGGGTCTACGTGCGCGAGGATGGCTCTTTCGACCTCGACGCCTTTGCCGACGCCTTGAGCGACAAGACAAGACTTGTCGCCATCACCCACATGTCCAATGTGCTCGGCACTGTAGTGCCGGTGAAAGAAGTCTGCCGAATTGCTCATGAGCGCGGCATTCCGGTGCTGGTCGACGGAAGCCAGGCAGCGGTGCATCTGCCGGTCGACGTTCAGGAAATCGACTGCGACTTCTACGTCTTTACCGGACACAAGGTCTACGGCCCGTCCGGCATCGGCGTCCTGTGGGGCAAGCCGGAGCGGCTGAAGGCGCTTCGCCCCTTCAATGGCGACGTCCAGGATCATCTACATGGACGCGCTTGGCCGCGAGAACATCGCCCGCCACGAAGCGGATCTGAAGGACTACGCCCACCAGAAGCTGCGCGAGATCAATTCCATGCGCATCTTCGGCGACGCCCCGGGCAAGGGGGCCATCGTTTCCTTTGAACTTCAGGGTGCACACGCGCATGATGTGGCGACGATCATTGACCGGGCAGGCGTCGCGGTGCGCGCCGGCACCCACTGCGCACAGCCGCTCTTGGCAAGATACGGCGTGACCTCTACATGTCGGGCGAGTTTCGGGCTTTATAACACGCGCTCGGAGGTGGATGCGCTTTATGAAGCCTTGTTGAAAGCCCAGAGCTTTTTCGGGTAAGGACCGACCCCATGGAAAACGCGACCACAATCGATACCGCCGCCGACGGCGAGGAACTCCGGACCGAAATCTCGGCCGAGAGCGCCATTCCCGCGGACGAACTGGACCGGCTGACCAGTGACATCATCGGTGCGCTGAAGACGGTCTATGACCCTGAAATCCCGTGTGACATCTACGAGCTCGGCCTGATCTACAAGGTCGATATCGAGGACGACCGCTCGATCAACATCGACATGACCCTGACTGCGCCCGGCTGTCCGGTCGCGGGCGAGATGCCTGGTTGGGTGGAAAATGCTGTTTCGGCGGTTGCAGGCGTCGGGCCAGTCAATGTCGACATGGTCTTCGACCCGCCCTGGACGCCGGACCGTATGTCCGACGAGGCCAAGGTCGCCCTCAACTGGTATTAGGCTTCAAGCCTTTTATCCGATAAGCTGAGACCCTATATCAGGTTTAAGTAACCGGAACTCCAAGAGGGAAACATGGCTTCCGCCGGAAAATTCCAGGTGATGACACTGACAGACGCTGCCGCCGGCCGCGTGAAGGAACTTGTCGAGAACTCCGACAAGAGTGCCGTCGGATTGCGCGTCGGCATCAAGAAGGGCGGATGCGCCGGCATGGAATACACCATGGACATGGTGGAAGAGGCCAAGCCGGGTGACGACCTGATCGAGGACAAGGGCGTGAAGCTCTTTATCGATCCGTCCGCGGTCCTGTTCCTTCTCGGCACGCAGATGGATTTCGAAACAACGAAATTTCGTTCAGGGTTCGTGTTCAAGAATCCGAATGAAGTGTCCGCCTGCGGCTGTGGCGAATCCGTGTCCCTGCAGGCGGCCGATCTCAGCACCTTTGCCCGCTGATTGATACCGCCGTTCCGGCGCGCTGTCGCTGCGCGCCGGTCAGACCCGCCAGAAGTAGACCTTCCAGAGAGACACCATGACCCTGTTCGACCGGCTGAAGGCCGACGCGGCACCGCAATGGGCCGCCTACACTCGTCATGCTTTCGTTTCGCAGTTGGGTGAGGGGACGCTGCCGCAGGCGTGCTTCAGGCACTATCTCGTGCAGGACTACCTGTTCCTCATCCAGTTCGCCCGCGCCTATGCGCTGGGTGTCTACAAGAGCCCGTCGCTTGCCGACATGCGCCAGTCCCTGCTTGGCGTCAAGGCGATCCTGGATGTTGAGCTGGATCTGCATTTGGAGATGTGCGGCGGCTGGGGCATGAGCCGGGAGGAAATCGAGACTGCACCCGAGGACACACCGACCATGGCCTATACGCGCTTCGTGCTCGATGCGGGCATGGCCGGTGACCTGCTTGACCTGCAGGCAGCACTCGCGCCCTGCGTGATCGGTTACGCGGAAATCGGTGCCCGTCTCGCAGAAGACGGATGCGCGCGCGGGGAAAACCCCTATTCCCGTTGGATCGAGGAATATGCAGGCGATGCCTATCAGGAATTGTCGAAGGGCTTCATTGCCTGGATAGACGCGACGGCCGGACAGGTCCTGACGGAGCAGCGCTATCCACGGGTCCTGTCGCTGTTCGAAAAGGCCTGCCGCCTGGAGAGCGATTTCTGGCAAATGGGCCTCAACGCCAAAAGTTGAGTGAAGGCATTCCACTCAGCCTCTGGCGTTGGTGCGTGTCGGGCTGCGAAAGGCGTTGGGCCTCAGGCGACTTCTTCCTGCTTTTGGCAGTTCTCCAGATCCCGCTCGGTCTTGACCAGGTTCCTGCCCGCGTTCTTGGCGAGATAAAGCGCCTCGTCTGCGCGTGATACGATGGAATGGACCGTATCCATAGGTTCGAAAATCGCGACGCCGACGGAGATCGTCACGCGGCCGAGGTTTTCTCCGGTAGACCGCTTCACAAGTTCCTTCGACATCACCGCCGTGCGGATGCGTTCGCTGATTTCGGCGGCTTCAGCCAGTTCGACATGCGGCAGGATGATGGCAAACTCCTCGCCGCCATAACGGCAGGCAATGTCCTGCGCCTTGATATTCTGCTTCACGGCCAGCGCGACGAGACGCAGCACCTGATCCCCGGTCTGGTGGCCATAGGTGTCGTTGAATTTCTTGAAATGATCGATATCGGTCATCAGAAGCGCGAAACCGCGACCGCTTTCCTTGGAATGTTCAATGACCCGCTCAATGGAATTCTCGAAATGCTTGCGGTTGTTGAGCGTCGTGAGTTCGTCGGTCAGGGACTCGTAACGGATTGCCTCGAGTGACGACTGCAGGTTCTCGATGTGTTTCTTGGATTCCAGCAACTGACTTTCCAGTTTGCGGTTGGAAGCAACCGCGTTCTGGGTCGATTTCACCAGATGCGTGACATAGTTCTGCAGCTTTTCCGGATCCGTGACAGACTTGATCTTCTCACCGGCCTGTTCCAGCGCGGTGCCGTAGTCCGAGGTCGCATCGGCGCTGAGCTTCAGTGTTCCTACGAGCTCTTCGACTTCCCGGGATACTTTCGAACCGACTTCATCCAGCCGGTCGCCAAGGCGCGTCGGCGACAGGAAGCGCCCGTAGAGCGTCAGCATTTCGTCGGTGCTGACACGGCCGTTGGCTTTAATGGTTTCGTTGATGGCCCGGTTCAGGCCCTGATTGTATCCTGCTGCGTAGGTGTACCAGAGTTCGTACGACCGCGGATAGGCGGGCAGGATGTTCTTCTTGATGTAACTGATTGCGGAGTCTCCATACTGGATCGTCCGCTTATGGTCGTCTTCGTCGGCCATCAAGCTTCTCTCAAAACTGTCCTGCGAATCCGCCCCACACGGCACAGGATCTAGTTGTTAACCTCGGCTGTAAGGCTTAAGGAGCCGTTAAGCTTAAGGCGAAACATTGAGAGAATTCGAGCTCAAGAAGCCTTTTTCGGCCGGGGTTCGCGCAGCAGAAAGGCGGGAATGTGTACGCCGGCGCCAAAAGCCGGTTCCAGCCTGTCGGTTCTGGGTCTCTTGCCTGCCGCCCGCTGCGGCAGAGCCGAAACCGCGGTGGTTTCTTCCTCGACCGTGGCGGTCTCGACCTGCTCCTCGACTGCCTCTCGTGCCTTGGACGGTGCACGGCGGCGGCTCGAAGGTTTCGGCTGGTCCGCCTCGTTGTCGTTGCTCGAACGGGAAGGCTTTCCGGATTTGCCGGCCTTGCGGCGAGCCTTGCGCTCCTGTGCGGCGGCTTCGAAGTCGATCGGATCGCCGAGCCAGTCGATCGTCTTCTTGATGAGACTTTCGATTGCGCTGAGGTTCTTCTGATCTTCGCCGGTCACAAGCGTATAGGCCGTGCCCGAACGTCCGGCGCGGCCGGTTCGACCGATGCGGTGCACGTAGTCTTCCGCGTTGATAGGCACGTCGAAATTGAAGACATGGCTGACTTCGGGAATATCGAGACCGCGTGCAGCGACGTCACTGGCGACGAGGAGCTTGATGTTTCCCTTGCGGAAATTGTCGAGCATCATCATGCGGGTTCGCTGATCCATATCGCCGTGAAGAGCGCCAACGTTGTATTCGTGGCGTTCCAGCGAGCGGAACAGGGTGGTCACGTCGCGCTTGCGGTTGCAGAAGACGATCGCGTTCTTGAGATCCTCGGCTTCCTCGAGCAGTTCACGCAAGGTGGCGCGCTTCTCGTAATCCTTGGAGTCGGAGGCTTTCAGGAACTGGGCGACGTTTTCGGCCGTCGAGGAGGTCGGGGCCACTTCGATCCGTGCCGGGTTCTGCAGGAAAGTTTCCGTCAGGCGCTGGATTTCCGGCGGCATGGTGGCCGAGAAGAACAGCGTCTGTCGCGTGAACGGGATCAACTTGCAGATCCGCTCGATATCGGGAATGAAGCCCATGTCCAGCATCCGGTCGGCTTCGTCGATGACAAGAATTTCGACGCCCTGAAGCAGCAGCTTGCCGCGTTCGAAATGGTCGAGAAGGCGGCCTGGAGTGGCGATCAGCACATCCGTGCCGCGATCCAGCTTCTTGTCCTGGTCGGAGAAGGAGACACCGCCGATCAGCAGCGCGACGTTGAGCTTATGGTTCGTGCCGTATTTGGCGAAGTTTTCCTCAACCTGGGCGGCCAGTTCGCGCGTCGGCTCCAGAATAAGCGTGCGGGGCATGCGGGCGCGAGCGCGGCCCTTTTCCAGAAGCGTCAGCATCGGCAGGGTGAAACTCGCGGTCTTGCCGGTGCCGGTCTGTGCGATGCCAAGGATATCCCGGCGTTCCAGCACCTGTGGGATTGCTCCCGCCTGGATTGCCGTTGGTTCCTTATAACCTGCTGCTTCAACTGCAGCGAGGACCTTCTCGCTAAGACCGAGAGTATCAAATGCCATGGAGCGCTTTGCCCGAATGTTGTGATTGTTAATCGGCAGCACCGGGTGAACCGCCGGTGCCAACGTGCGCACACCCTACATTCATGCGCTCAGGTGTCAATGCGTTGACGAGGTAAAATGCCAAGAAATTCGAGTAATTCCGGCTTTGATTTGCCATCTCAGTTAATAGTGCAACTGGAGTGCCCCATGAAACGGGACAGATTCGACCAGTATGTTCAGGTCGAACGGACGCTGCGGCAGGCAAATTGTTTGCAAAAATTCCGCTATAGCACCCTGGGACGGAAGATCGTTTCGCGGATCGGCTGAGATCGAATTTTCTGAAGGCTTGCAGAACAGCCTGTTCGCCGAGCCCGCATGACAGGCATGGGCGACAATTTGTCTTGCCAAATCCTAAATGCTCATGGCCGCGCAGCATGCTGCCGAGTTGTTCGGAGACTTTTCTCCGGCAGCTCTTCAGATATCGAGATCTTCGGCGAATTCCGCATTGTCCTGAATGAAACGGAACCGGGCTTCGGGTTTGTTGCCCATCAGCCGTTCGACCGTGTCATTCGTGTCCGCGACGGCTTCCTCTTCGACAACAACCTTGAGCATGGATCTTTTCGAAGGATCCATCGTCGTTTCCTTGAGCTGGGCCGGAAGCATTTCGCCAAGACCCTTGAAGCGGCCTATCTCGACCTTTCCCTTGCCCTTGAATGCCGTTTCCAGCAATTCGTCCTTGTGGGCGTCGTCACGCGCGTAAAGCGTTTTGCCGCCCTGGCTGAGCCGGTAAAGAGGCGGCACGGCCAGATAGAGGTGCCCGCCGCGGATCAGTTCCGGCATCTCGCGGTAGAAGAACGTGATCAGCAGCGAGGCGATATGAGCACCGTCGACGTCGGCATCGGTCATGATCACGATTTTTTCGTAGCGCAGGTCTGCCTCGCGGTATTGGGACCGGCTACCGCAGCCGAGCGCCTGGATAAGGTCCGCCAGCTGCTGGTTGGCAACAAGCTTGTCGCGGCCCGCATTGGCCACATTGAGGATCTTGCCGCGCAGTGGCAGGACCGCCTGGTTGGAGCGGTTGCGCGCCTGCTTGGCAGAGCCGCCAGCGGAGTCGCCCTCGACGATGAAGAGTTCGGTGCCGTCCGACTGGTTGGCGGAGCAATCGGCCAGCTTGCCGGGGAGACGCAGCTTGCGCACGGCCGTCTTGCGCTGGACATCCTTTTCCTGTCGCCGCCGCAGCCGTTCCTCGGCGCGGTCGATGACCCATTCCAGCAGCCGGTTGGCCTGGTTGGGGGAAGCGGTCAGCCAGTGGTCGAATGCATCGCGGACGGCGACTTCAGTGATGCGCGTGGCCTCGTTGGTCGCGAGCTTGTCCTTGGTCTGGCCGACGAATTCCGGTTCGCGGATGAAGACCGACAGCATGCCGCCGGCTGAAGTCATCACGTCGTCGCCTGTGATGATGGCAGCTTTCTTGTTGTTGGTGAGTTCGCCATAGGCCTTGAGCCCGCGCAACAGGGCATAGCGGAAACCCGCCTCATGAGTGCCGCCTTCCGGCGTCGGCACGGTGTTGCAGTAGGAGTTGACGAAGCCGTCGCCCGCGAACCAGCTGACCGCCCATTCGACGGACCCGTGCTTGCCGGCGCCGTCGGTACGCCCGGCAAAGGCTTCCTCGACCACGCGGCGTTCCTTGGTGAGACGCTCCGCCAGGAAGTCCCTGAGGCCTCCGGGAAAATGGAACACGGCTTCTGCCGGGGTTTCGTCTTTCTCCGTCAGGAGCGCCGGATCGCAATGCCAGCGTATTTCGACACCGCCAAAAAGGTAGGCCTTTGAACGGGCCATCTTGAGGAGACGGGCCGGTATGAACTTGGCACCCTTGCCGAAGATCTGTTCGTCCGGCTTGAAGCGAACCTGGGTGCCGCGCCGGTTCTGGGTGTCGCCGACAAGTTCAAGCGGCCCTTGCGGATGACCGCGGCGGAAGGTCTGGCGATAGAGCTTGCGGCTGCGTGCCACCTCGACCACCAGTTCCTCGGAAAGCGCATTGACGACCGAGACGCCGACGCCGTGGAGTCCGCCCGAGGTTTCGTAGACCTTGCTGTCGAACTTTCCGCCGGCATGCAGCGTCGTCATGATGACTTCGAGCGCGGACTTGTCCTTGAATTTCGGATGCGGATCAACCGGGATACCGCGACCGTTGTCGGTGATGGTCAGGAAGCCGTCGGCACCGAGCGTCACATCGATCCATGTCGCGTGGCCTGCGACGGCCTCGTCCATCGAGTTGTCGATGACTTCGGCGAAGAGGTGATGCAGTGCTTTTTCGTCCGTGCCGCCGATATACATCCCCGGCCGGCGCCGAACGGGCTCGAGGCCTTCCAGCACCTCGATGTCTGCAGCCGAATAGTCTTCGGTAACCGCGACTGGTGCGACCGGACGCGGCTTTTGCGGCACGGGTGCGGACAGGTCCTGTGATAGAGGGGCAGAGACCGCCGCATTGCCAGCAAATAGATCGTCTTTAGCGCTCATTCCGTATCGCCTGCCATTTCGCCTTTTGATTTCGGGTCACCGTTGCCGGGACGTTCGAAGCCGTTACCTACACCGAATCATGCTTCAGTTTGAAGGACAAAGACAGAACAGCAAAGGAATTCGGCCAAAAGCCCCCGTTTTCAACAGACCGCGCGCGAAAAACAGCGCCTGGAAACCGATCGTCAACCCGGCCGTGTTTCAATGATCCTGTTCGAGTGAGACGGGGCGATCTGAAATTGTGCCAATTCCGCAACACTTCATGACAGAGTCATGTGCAAGGGCTCCGAAAGAGGCGGCTGCCCATGTTCGGCCATGTTTGACCGCCACCCGTTAAGCTAATGTCAGTCCTGAAGCAGAAGTGCGCGAACGGCGTTGTCTGCGGCACTCGGCTGGGAACAGACGCGCGAGTCTGGAAATGGTCTTATTTGGGCGTTGAACGGCCCAACTTAGGCCGAAATGATCGGCCATCTTTGGCCAATCCGAAACATAAGCTCCCGATGGCTGCGGCTCAAGGGGGCAGAAACTGCAAATGCGCTTGGCGCGGACAAAAAACAAGAGCGTCCGTCGGGGATCAGGAACGTTGCCGACGGATAATAGTGTAACTGGGATGCAAAAGAACAGCACTATGTTGCAACGCATTAACAGGGCCGGAACTGTGCTCGGCGCGTTGATCTTTCTCGGCCTTGCGGGTCAGGCTTCGGCTTTTGACGGCCAGCCGGCGGCGACCGATGGCAGTCAGGCAAAAAGCCGGACGCCGTTCGAGGCGCTTATTTCCGGGATCGGCCAGTACAAGTCGGGCGACAAGGCCGCGGCGCTGACCTCGCTGCAGTATGCGGCGGAAAACGGCCAGCTTCGCGCAGCCTGGAAACTCGGCAAGATGTACGCCAAGGGGGACGGTGTTCCCGAAGACGACATCAAGGCATTCGAATATTTTTCCCAGATCGTTCGTGATCACGGTGAAGACCATCGCACCGCGCGCGATGCGCCTTTCGTCTCCAGCGCCTTCGTTGCCCTCGGCTACTATTATCTCTACGGCATCGAGGGAGCGCTTCAGGTGGACCGCGCCCAGGCCCTGAGAAACTTCACAACGGCGGCGACCTATTACAGGGACGCCAACGCCCAGTTCGAACTCGGCCAGATATATCAGGAAAGCAATGCTCTTTCCGCGGTCCGCTGGTACAATCTTGCAGCAGAAAAGGGGCATGTCGGCGCCCAGGCGCGTCTGGGCGAGATACTCTACAGCCGCGGCAAGTCCGATCAGAACAAGGCCCTTGGCCTGAAATGGATGACGATCGCGCGCGACCAGGCGGATGCCGCCGACGCATCCTGGGTCAATGCCCTGCATGAGCAGTATTTTGCACCGTCTTCGGAACCTGTGCGCAAGCTGGCCAGATCCATGGCTGATGACTGGCTGGTGAAAAATCGGCCGGACATCAAGACTGCGCAGCAGGTCGCGCCTCAATAGGCCGGATTGCTGAGAAAGTCGCGCCTAACCGGCATTGCTTTTCAACGCAATAGAAGCGAAGTGCGCTTTCCAGTCGAATGCGACGCGCGATAGGTGAACGCCCTAGTCAGATCGAAGATGGCTGGTTGATCGGCCCTTGCCGGTACGTTTGTCGCAAAGCCGGATTCCCGGTTGAATCCGGGGCAGATCTATCGGTTTGCTGAAGCTGTGTAAGCGGGCAGGGCGCATCACTGAACTGCCAGGACGTGTTGTTCAGCACCATTTCGCACGTTGCCATACGCAGTCCCTGCGGACTTTTCAGGCATATGCTTTCCCCGATACCGTATTTCTCCCCCTTGTACCGACAGGTGCAGGAAACGCTTTGCGCCTGGGCAAGCGAACCGGCGAGCATGGAGGCCAGCATCGCCGCCGAGAGAGTTCTCGTAAAAACTGCCAAACCTGTCTTCCCGGCAGAACGGACTGCTGCCGGCGCGAGGTGTCCGCATTTTGCCAGCGCGGACGGGGAGTGGCTTTCGATTACCCCATGATCCGAAAAGCTTACCATGACGTCAGCCGACCGCAAGTCCTGTGCTGACCGTGTCAAGCTCAAGAAACTGCCGACGGCGTGTGTTTGGCAGTTCGGCAGAAAGGTGCAGGCATCTTTCGGCCGAGAGCGAGTGCTGCTCTGGCCGGTGGGGCAATTGCTTTGGGGTGCCTTCCGATGCCCTTGCGATGCACGCAGGCAAAGCGGGAGATCAGGCCGCCAACCGCACCCAGACAGGAACGTGATCTGACGGCTTTTCCCAGCCTCGAACGTGCTTGTCGATCCCGCAGCCGGCGAACCTGTCGGTTGCCTGTGGCGACATCAGGATGTGGTCGATGCGGATGCCGTTGTTCTTTTGCCAGGCACCGGCCTGATAATCCCAGAACGTGAAGGTTTCCGGAGCTTCGGTGCACGAGCGGACAGCCTCGGTGAGACCCAGATGCATGAGGGCACGAAACCGCTGACGGCTTTCCGGCTGAAAGAGGGCATCCCCCAGCCATTTCTCCGGGTTCTTCGCATCGACCGGATCGGGAATGACGTTGTAGTCGCCAAGCAGCAGGAACGGGATCTCTTGCGAAAGGCGTTTCTGCGCCTGGACGATCAGCCGATCCATCCAGTCCAGCTTGTAGGGGAATTTTTCCGTGCCGAGCGGATTGCCGTTCGGCAAATAGAGGCAGCCGACGCGGAGAGCGCCGAAGTCCGTCGAGATGCTGGCCTCGATGTAGCGGGCCTGCTCGTCGCCGTCATTGCCGGGGAGGCCGCGTTCAACGTCTTCCAACGGACGCTTGGAGAGGAGCGCGACGCCATTGAACCCTTTCTGGCCATGGGTCTCGACATTGTAGCCGAGTTCCTCGAAGGGCTGGCGCGGGAAGTTTTCGTCCACTGACTTGATTTCCTGAAGGCAGGCAAGATCGGGCGATGCTTCCCTTAGCCATTCCAGCACCGTATCGATACGGGCCTTGACGCCATTGATGTTCCAGGTCGCAATCTTCATGGCGCAGAAGCCTCGGTTCTTCGATAAAGCGCCGGGCAGCCGGCCGTATGACGACGTATTTCTTTTCGGTTCAGATTGTAAAACTCGTGCCGCAGCCGCAACCGGCAACCGCGTTCGGGTTGTTGATCTGAAAGGACTGGCCGATCAGGTCATCGACGAAGTCGATCTCCGAGCCGCCCATATATTGCAGGGAGACGGCATCGATCAGCACGGTGGCACCAGGCTTCTCGATGACCAGATCGTCGTCCTCCCTGGCGTCGACAACGTCGTATTTATACTGCAGTCCGGAACAACCGCCGCCTTCCACGCTCACGCGTAGCATGCTGCCCGAGGGTTCATTGGACAAAATCGCAGCGATACGCTTGGCAGCGCGGTCGCTGACTGTTACTCGATTTTCAAGTGTTTCGGTCATGTTCTGCCGACTCGCCGGGCTTCCGGATCTCCGGAAGCGTTAAACCTGATTTATCGAGATAAGTAAGTTTTGCAGCCTGCCGCGTCAATGCGTGACCTTGGTTGCATTACCAAAGGACCGGGGAAAGTCCCCGGAATGACTGGCTGGATTGAGATGAAAGCGGATATCGGTTTTGGTGCACAGTCCCGTGCGGTCTACGCGGTAGATCCCTCGAATACCCGGGGCCGGCTTTTTCCGGAGCCCGAAAGCCCGACACGAACACCTTTTCAGCGTGACCGCGACCGGATCATTCATTCCTCCGCCTTCCGCCGGCTGAAACACAAGACGCAAGTTTTCGTCTATCACGAAGGCGATCATTTTCGCACCCGGCTGACCCATACGATCGAGGTCTCGCAGATCGCCCGTTCGCTGGCGCGGGCACTGCGTCTCGATGAGGATCTGGCCGAAAGCCTGGCCCTTTCGCACGATCTCGGGCATACGCCCTTCGGGCACGAGGGTGAGGATGTCATGCATGAATGCATGGCGCCCTATGGCGGCTTCGATCACAATGCCCAGTCGCTGCGGGTCGTCACCCATCTGGAGCAGCGCTATGCCGAATTCGACGGACTGAACCTTGCGTGGGAAACGCTCGAGGGTCTCGTCAAGCACAACGGCCCCCTGACCGGCCCGGACGGCAAGCCGCTCGGCAAGTTCAAGGAAAGCGAGCTGCCGTTTGCAATACGCGACTATGCCAAGCGACAGGACCTGCTGCTGGACACCTGGCCGAGCGCGGAGGCGCAGGGAGCCGCCATCGCCGATGACATCGCATATGACGCTCACGACCTCGACGACGGTCTGAGGGCAGGCCTCTTTGCCATAGAGGACATGAGGGAAGTGCCGTATCTGGCGGATATCCTCAAGGAGGTGGACGGCAAATATCCGGGGCTTGAGGAAAGCCGACGTATTCATGAAATCGTGCGCCGCTCCATTACCAGGATGGTGGAGGACGTCATCCGCCACGCGATGCGAAACCTTCAGGAGGTGTCGCCGAATAGTGCGGAGGACATCCGCACTGCCGGACGCTGCCTCGTCGGCTTTTCGCCGGCAATGGCGGCTGCGGAAAAGGAGGTGAAGCGATTTCTGTTCGCAAGGGTCTATCGGCACGAGGACGTGCTTGCCGTCCGCAGGCTGGTGGCGCGCGTGGTGAAGGATCTCTTCCGCAGGTTCCTGGCGGAGCCCGATCTGATGCCCAAGCCCTGGAACGGCGGCCTGGAGGTGCTGAACGCAAACGAGATTGCTCGGCGCGTGTGCGACTATATCGCCGGCATGACTGACCGATATGCCATTGAGGAGCATCGCAGATTGTTTGACGACACACCGGATTTGGGGTAGGCGCTTGGGCGACTTTTGAAGCCCCGTAGCGCCGAAGGTGAATGCCCTCGCAGCGCGCGGGCGCTTTGTGTTTGAAAAGCAAAACCTGATCGGTGTTCAATGAATATCTTCGCGGACTTCACGCAGCGCGTCAAAGACGCTCTCCAAGAACTTGATCTTAAAGATGTAAATGGAGAGTCGCCAGATCTGTCGCGCGTGGTCGTGGAAGCGCCCCGTGATCCGGCCCACGGCGACCTTGCCACCAATGCGGCGATGGTACTGGCCAAACCGCTCGGCCTCAAACCGCGCGAGCTTGCCGAAACGCTCGTTGCCATGCTCAACAGTGATCCGGACATCCGCGAAACCACAATCGCGGGTCCCGGCTTCATCAACATGCGTGTGACGCCGGCCGTCTGGCAAAGGGTTCTTCTCAGTGTGCTCGAGCTCGGCGAGGCCTTCGGGTCGCAAAAGCGCACGCCGCAGCCGAAGGTCAACGTGGAGTATGTGTCCGCCAACCCGACCGGACCGATGCATGTCGGTCATATCCGGGGAGCAGTCGTCGGCGATGCGCTGGCCAATCTCCTGGAATTTGCCGGCAACGAGGTGGTCAAGGAGTACTACATCAACGATGCCGGATCGCAGATCGACACCCTGGCGCGCAGCGCTTTCCTGCGCTACCGCGAAGCATTGGGCGAGGATGTCGGCGAGATACCGGCCGGACTTTACCCCGGCGACTATCTGAAACCGGTCGGCACGCGGCTGAAAGAGGAATTCGGCCCGTCGCTGAAAGACAAGGACGAGGCGGCATGGATGCCCCTCGTCAAGGAACGGGCGATTGCGGCGATGCTTGACCTGATCCGGGAAGATCTGGCTGCCCTTGGCGTCGAGCACGAGGTCTTCTTCTCAGAAAAAACCCTTCACGAGCGCTCCGGAGCCAACGGCTCGAAGATCGACCACATGCTGGATACGCTGCGGGAGAAGGGCTACATCTATGAAGGCACGCTTCCGCCGCCGAAAGGCCAGGTGCCGGAAGACTGGGAAGACCGCGAACAGACCCTGTTCCGGGCGACGGATTTCGGCGACGATACCGACCGCGCATTGAAGAAGTCGGACGGCTCCTACACCTATTTTGCTGCCGATGTCGCCTATTTTCAGGACAAGTTCGAGCGCGGTTTCTCCGAGACGATCTATATCCTGGGCGCGGATCATGGCGGTTATGCCAAGCGTCTCCAGGCGGTCGGCAAGGCCATTTCAGATGGCAGGACCGAAGTGATCGTCCGCTTCTGTCAGCTGGTCAAGCTGATGCGCGACGGCGAGCCGGTCAAGATGTCGAAACGCTCCGGCGATTTCATTACCTTGCGAGACGTCGTCGACGAGGTCGGACCGGATCCGGTCCGCTTCATGATGCTTTTCCGCAAGAACGATGCGCCGCTCGATTTCGACTTCAAGAAGGTCACCGAACAGTCCAAGGACAATCCGGTGTTCTATGTTCAGTACGGCCATGCGCGGTGCCGGTCTGTGCTGCGGCAAGCGGCGGAAGAACTGGCCGGTACCTCTATGGAGGATCAAGCTCTCACCTCCGCGGATTTGACGCTGCTCGACGACGTCGGCGAACTGGAACTGATTGCGAAGATGGCGGAATGGCCGAAGGTGGTTGAAGCCTCTGCAGAAACACACGAGCCCCACAGGATTGCTTTTTATCTGCATGAACTGGCGAGTTCTTTGCATGGGCATTGGAATAAAGGCTACGAATCGCCGCATTTACGCTTTATTCAGGCCGGTAACTTGAAATTAACCCTAGCGCGTCTTGCTTTGGTTCGTGCAGTCTCTTTGGTGCTCGCATCAGGTCTATCGATTCTCGGTGTGAATGCGCCTGAAGAAATGCGCTAGTTTTATTAAGCGGTTGGCTCCGGTGTTCCGGGTGATCGGCGGCTGAAGTGGACCGGTTTTCGTAAAGCTCATGTCACAAGACTACGAAACAAAGCGATCAGATTTGCGCGCTTCGAAACCCGAAGCGGGAAGTGAGCGACCGGCGGCGGAAGATCCGCTGGTCGAACTGGCTCGCATTGTCCACAGGAACAAGCAATCGGGGGCAAATGTGAGCAGCGGCCGCGTCGGAAGTACGGATTATTTTGCGGGCCTCGACGATGTCGCGGAAGAGCCGCCGGTGCCTTCGAGGCCGGCGCCCGCCCGAGTCGAGCCGACGTTCTCCAGCCTCAAGGCTGTCCGGGATGATGTCGGTGCAGCTTCAAGAGTAGCACCGGTCGCGCCCGAGGTTTCCGTGTCCGCTCCCGTCCGGCCTGCGGCGCAAGCTCCCTACGAAGCTCCGGCCTCCCATGTTTCCTCGCTTTGGCCGAGCGCTCCTTCCGTGGAGAGCGGCAGCGGTGCGGACGAGGACTACGCCAAAGCTGCATCTGCGGACCACGTGTTGCCTTTCCGCACGCCACATGCGGGTACCGCTCCTGCAGATCCGGTGACCGACAATGAAGGGTCCTACCTCGCCCGGGACGTCTCGCTGGATCTGGAACAGAACCTTACCGCGGAACTCGAAGACGAACTGATAGGAGTACTGCGGCAATCGGTCGATGAGACCCAGCCGGTTTCTGCGCAGCCAAGTTTTGACGAACCGGAACCGCAGCACACCGAGCCGGAGCAGGATCAGCCTGCGGATCGGGAACAGCCAGTTGTTGAGGCGCACGGGGAAGAACCACCGCTGAGCGGCCAATCCCAGTCCTATTTCCGAGGGTTTTCAGACTATCGATCCGCTTCGGCCACGCCGTCCGTTACTAAACCGCAGTTTCGTGATCCTCCGGCGCCGTCGACTGTTACCGCAAATGCCGATGACTACCTCACGCGGGCCGGCGCGGATTTCACTTCCGAGCGTGAAATTCCTGCCGAGGTTCCAAGCGACGATGAGTCGCTGTTTGCGGACGAGGCGCCTTACAGTCAGCCGGTGGCTGCACCGAGACCCCGTATCGACGAGAATGATTTCCTGGCAGCGCTCAATCCCGTCGCAGCAGAGCCGGCTCCGAAAGCGCCTGTACCCGCACAGGCAGCGCAACATGGCCAGAGCGGCAATCCGGCAGGGATCGACGCGCTTTTTGCCGATCTCGATTTTCCCGACCCTGTGGACCGCAGAGCCCACTCGACGCCGGTCAGATCGCCGGTTTCGGAAGCCCATGTTGCGGAAGACGAAATCGACGACATGACCTGGCCTGCGGCTGCCGCCTCGGTGCCGCGCTCAGGAGAGGACGAAACCCCGCCGCCGCCGGAAGGCTACGATCTCGATGCCGTTGCACGGGCGATGCAGGAAAGCGATCCGAGCCTTACGGGTGCAGGGGTGTTGCCTCCGCATTCGGCAGCGGAAAGGTCGGCTGTGCCGCATGCCCGCGAAAAGTCCCGCCGCGGGCTCTACGTCGCAGCAGGTGTGCTTGGCGTTGCTGTCATCGGCGGTGCCGCTTTCTTTTTTGCCGATGGCGACGCGGTGCCGGTACCGAGCGGGCCACCCCCGGTGATTGCCGGCCTGGAACAACCGCTGAAAATCTATCCGGAGCAGGGACAGACGGCGACGGACGATCAGCAGTCCAAACTGATCTACGACAGGGTTGACGGCAACGGCGTTGCGGGGCCGGAGCGGCTCGTGGGGACGGAATCGCCGAAACCCGCCGAATTGCCGCCGGCACCGGCAGGCACGAGCGGCGGTGCCGACCTCGTGCCCGGCGCCACCAAGCGTGTCCGCACTGTCCTGGTTCGCCCTGACGGGTCCATCATTTCCAATGACGAAGATCCGGGCACGGCGGCCCCGACCCCGGTATCGCCGGCTTCCACGCAACAGGCCGAACCGGAGATACCTGCGGAAACTCCGAGAGCGGTTACGACCACTCCTGTGGTTCCAGGCGCAGCGTCCGATGCACCCGCGCCGGCGGAAACACCGACGGCGGCACCTGCTCAAGTGCCCGCGATCGTCACCGGTGCCGACGTGGCTCCGGAAACCGCCGCCACTGAACCTGTCGCCGGCCAACCTTCTGCCAGTGACCCGGAGGTCAGTGAACCGGAGGCAAGCGAACCGGCAACACCACCCGTAACGGTGACGCCGAGGAAAAAGCCGGACGCGCCTGTTCAGGTTGCAAGTGCGCCGCCTGCCGCAACCGCCCCAGCCGCCGCTCCCGCAAACCAGGACAGCGGCCCGCTTAATCTCAGCCAGCAGGCAACTGCTCCCACACCGGCCGCTCCTGCAGCCACTGCACCGGCCCCCAGTACCTCCGGAGAGATTGCTTCGGGCACCTATGTCGTTCAGGTGACGTCGCAGCGGTCGGAAGCGGCCGCAAGCGAGGCGTATGCCGGTCTGCAGCGACGTTTCCCGGCCATACTTGGTAACCGCGATGCGGTGATCGTTGCGGCGAACGTCGATGATCGCGGGGTCTTCTATCGGGCCCGCATTCCGACGACAACGCGCGACGATGCGATCAGCCTGTGTGAAAGCCTTCAGGCCGCCGGTGGCGACTGCTTCGTGCGCAGGCAACCCTGACACGGCCTCAAGCTCGGTCAGAAGACAAGAAGCGGCCGGATTTTCCGGCCGTTTTTATTCAGCGGCGATGGCGGCGGCTTCCGGACTGCGGCCGGCAAGGCGAGGGGCCATGACGCGGTAGACAGTCGCAATGGCGTCCATTGCCTTCCGGACCGCCGGCTCACGCCGCAGATCGCGGTGCACGATGATGTGCTCGACATTGGTAAGTTCGGCAATGGGATCGGACAACCGCTCCAACTCGGGATTGCAGTCGCCCATGAATACGGGCAACAGAGCAAGTCCGGCTCCGGTCTGCGCCATGTTCATCAGCGTGGTCATGGTATTGGACCGCAGCTTCGGGGCAGCGGGCAGCCTGCATTCCAGCCAGCGCTGCTGCGCCGGGTACCAGAGATCGTCCGGAGTGAAGCCGAGCCAGGAACAGGCCTCGTATTTATCTTCTGTGCGGGCAGCCGGATTGTTTCTGACATAGGAAGCCGATGCGTAGACGGCATAGGCAAGTTCGCCGATCTTGCGGGCGACCAACGTATCGGTTTCCGGCAGGCAGTTGCGGATCTGAAGCTCGATGCTGCGGGACTGGTGGTTGACATGCTGGTGGCTGGAGATCAGTTCCAGTTCCACCCCGTCGAGCAAGTCGGTCAATTCCGGAAACACATCCGTCAGAACCCTTGCCCGCACCTCGTCGACCGCGACACGGACCACCTTCAGTGTTGATCCGGAAAGGTCCGGCAAAATGCGGCTGGCCGCTTCGGCGTTCCGGCGCATTTCCTCGGCGAGGGGAATGAGCCGCAACCCGGCTTCCGTCGGTTTCAGGCCGGTCGGTGTACGGTCGAAAAGTCGGGCACCGATACGGTCCTCGAAGCTCTTCAGCCGGCGGCTGAGTTGTGGCTGGCTGATATCGAGCGCACGAGCCGCGCCCGAAAGCGAGCGCATGCGGGCGGCGGCATCCACGAGTTTCAGATCGTCCCAATTCATGGCGCTGGTTATACCAATATACAGTGACAGCGGCAATGGAATGCGTTTTTGCATACCTGCCATCTGGAATTCGTGACTGATGAAGTTGGCGCGGCAGTGGTAGTCAGTGTATCGCAAATCCTGGACGACGGCTCATGACGGCGCAATCCATCTATCACCGACCCGAAAACACCGCCCTCGCGCTGCTGCTCGCGCTTGCGGGCATGTCAGCCTTCACGCCGATCTTTGCCGCCGGCAAGATGGCGGACGGGCTGCTGCCGGTGGCTGTTCTTGTCTGGCTGCGGTTCCTCGGTGGGGCGCTGACGATCCTCTCCGTCGCCGTGATGCGGCGCGTTCCGCTGACAAGGCGGCTCAGCCCGCACTGGCACCTGCATTTCCTGCGTTCCTTTTGCAGCGTCGGCGGCCTGGCCTGTTCCATCTATGCCGCCAGCTATCTGCCGTTGGCCGATGCAACGGCCATCGGCCTGACCAAAGGGTTCATCGCAATCGTTCTCGCCGGTGTCATCTTGAAGGAGGTGATCACGGGCAGGCACTGGATTGCTGGCTGTCTGTGCGCGTTTGGCGCCTATCTCGTGGTCCGTTCAGCCGAAAACGGCGGCGGTTATGGCGACCATGCGGCCGCCGGCGTTGCTGCGGCACTCATGGCCGCGGTCTTCATGGCCCTGGAAGCGCTGATCATGCGATATATCGCCCAGCGGGAAGATACTGTCACGATCCTTGCCTATGTGAACGTCTTTGCGGCCGTTCTCCTGACCGGTCCTGTCGTCTGGCTGATCCTGTCCGAAAACCTCTCGTTCAGCCACATAGCGATGTATGCCTGGATGGGACCGCTTGCGATCATCGGACAGTCGCTCAACATTTCAGCCTACCGCAGGGCGGGTGCAGCAACCCTGGCACCGGTCTATTACAGCAGCGTGCTGACGTCCGCAGCCTTCGGCTTTGCGGTATGGGGAGAAGTTCCCGCACCTGTGGCGGCCTTCGGCGCCATCCTCATTGTTGCGGGCGGCGCCGTGCTGACCTTGCCAAATCCCTTGCGCGGCCGCCGGCGGATTTCCTGAAACGGGTCGCGCGGGGCGGCCTTCAGCTGTTCAGTTTTTTCGCAAGGAAGGGCAGGCTTTCGTCCAGCCGGTAGTCGATAGACGAGTGGTTGTCGTTGAATTCCTGGTAGACATGCTCGACACCGGCCGCCTCGAGTTTCCGGTGCAGTCGTCTTGCGCCATAGACGAGGTTATACTGGTCGACATCGCCGCATTCGAGCCAGAGACCTTTGAGGGATTTGAGCGCACCGATGTGATCGTCGACAATCTCCACCGGGTCCCATTTCAACCAGGCATTCCAGCGCTCCTCGATGAGTTCGCAGGTTTCCGGATCGACCGGAAGGCGGATGCCGCAGAACACATTGGGGTCCGGATCCGGATCATAGGTGGCCGACATGGCAAGCGTCATGAGGTCATGAAGGGAGTTGCCCGGATATTTCGGGCCCTTTTCGAAATCCTTGACGAAGGCTTCGATCGAGCCCGCTTTTTCGATCGCCCTGAGGGCACTCGGCATTTCCGGCAGGTAGCAGAGGTCAAAGGCCATGTCACCGGAATGGCAGGCCGCGGCGGACCAGACATCCGGGTGTTTCATCGCATGCATGATGGCGCCGTATCCGCCCGAGGATTTGCCGAAGATCCCGCGCTTGCCTGCACCGCCGCACTTGAAGCGGTTCTCGACATCCTCGAGCATCTCCGTCGTGAGCCAGGTGCCCCAGGGACCCATGGCATCGCTGTCGATATACTGATTGCCGCCGAGCCGTGTGAAGCAATCGGGAAAGGCAACCACAACCGGAGGCATATCGCCGTCATGAATCAGCCGGTCTAAGCGCTCCGGAACGTTCTCGCCGAAGTTTTTCCAGGCGACATGGGCCGGGCCACCGGCAGTGAACCCGACGATATCCACCAGAAGCGGCAATCCGGCCCCGTCATGGCCATGGGGCGTATAAACGACGATCTCGCGCTTTGCCGTGTCACCAAGCCGGTTTCGCCCCAGGATTTCGGACCTGTGGTAAAATCGGTGCAGGGTGCCGGCCGGGATGTCGAGACGCGCGCGCATGGAGGGCTCCAATCAGCTCGAATTTCTGAGGCGTCTAGATTGCAAGTTCACCGGATGGGTGCAAGGGGCCACTCCGGCATTTCTTGACGGCTTCCGATCCGGCAGCTAATCCGGACCGATGATCAAAGCCTTTGTGTCCGGATGTTCCGGAGAGATGCTCACTACCGAGGAAACTGCCTTCTTCAGGGAAGAGAACCCCTGGGGACTGATCCTGTTCAGGCGGAACATCGGAACGCCGGAACAGGTGACGCAGCTGACAGCGGCATTCCGAGAGGCCGTCGGCAGACCTGACGCGCCTGTCCTGATCGATCAGGAAGGCGGCCGGGTACAGCGGATGCGGCCGCCCCACTGGCCGAAATATCCGGCGCCGAAACTCTTTGGAGATATTTTCGAAGGGGACGTTGAGGCAGCATTGCGCGCGGCCTGGCTGGGCGCGCGTCTGATTGCGGACGATCTCCATGCGGTCGGCATCACCATCGACTGCCTGCCTTGCCTTGATGTCCGCTTTCCGGACACCGTGGATGCGATCGGCGACAGAGCCTTTTCGGCCGACCCGGACGTTGTCGCCAGGCTCGGCCGGGCGATGGCGGAAGGGGCCCTGGCGGGTGGGGTGCTCCCGGTCGTCAAGCATATCCCCGGTCACGGCCGCGCCCGAGTCGACAGCCATCTGGAACTTCCCTGGGTCGAAGCGGATCATTCTTCGTTGGAAAGCGTGGATTTCCGCCCGTTCAAGGCTCTTTCCGACGTGTCATTGGGGATGACAGCTCATATTGTGTACGAAGGGATCGATCCGCAGACGGCAGGGACGCAGAGTGCAAAGGTCATCGGCGAGGTCATCCGCGGCGAACTCGGTTTCGACGGCTGCCTGATGAGCGACGACATTTCGATGAAGGCGCTCGGCGGAAGCTTCCGGGACCGGACGCGCAAGATCATCGAGGCCGGCTGCGATATCGTTCTGCATTGCAACGGCGACATGAATGAGATGCGCGCGGTTGCCGAAGCGGTGCCGGAATTGACGGGGAAGGCCGATCGCCGGTGCTCTGTCGCGCTGGCAGGGCGCAAGGAGCCGGAGCCCGGCTTTGACAGGCAGTCCGCCTGGGCGGAATTTCAGGCCTTGACCGGTTGGCAAGGCGTATAACCGGAGCTGCAATGGCGGAATTGGAAAACAGAAGGCAGGTCGCTGAGGACGGATCCTACGATCTGTTGAGTTCCGTCGGTTCGCCTGAGGAACGTGCCAGTTCCGATCCGCAGCTCGTCGTCGACGTGGAGGGGTTCGAGGGGCCGCTCGATCTGCTCCTGGGCCTTGCCCGCACGCAGAAAGTTGACCTTGCCCGAATTTCCATCCTGCAACTGGTCGAGCAATACCTGGAATTCGTCGCCGAAGCCCGCCGGATGCGGCTGGAGCTGGCCGCCGACTATCTTGTGATGGCCGCCTGGCTTGCCTTCCTGAAATCCAAGCTGCTGCTGCCCGAACAGAAAAACGAAGACGAGCCGACCGGTGAGGAACTCGCCGCGGCGCTTGCCTTTCGCCTGCGCCGTCTGGAGGCGATGCGCGAAGTTGCGGAAAAGCTGATGACCCGCAGCCGGCAGGGGCGGGACGTCTTCCACCGCGGTGCACCGGAGACCATGTCGGTGGATCACAAAAGCATCTGGGACGCGTCGATCTACGATCTGCTGACGGCCTACGCGACCCAGCGTCAGCGGCAGTCGGTCACGTCGGTCCGCGTGTTGCGCCGAACGGTCTGGTCGCTGCAGGAGGCGCGCGAGCTTTTGACCAGACTTGTCGGCCGCATCAGTGAATGGGCGCCCCTCAACGCGTATCTGCGCGACTATCTCTACGACAACAAGGACTGGGCAACGATCGTCGCCAGCACCTTTTCGGCCAGCCTCGAAATGGTGCGCGAGGGCCAGGTGGAGATCCGCCAGGGCGAGCCGTTTTCACCGGTCTACATCCGTTCGGTCGTGAAGGAACCCGATCATGGCCGATGATTTCGAGACTCTCGACCTGGAGGTTGCGGATTCCAGTTCAAGAAAGCACCCCGACTTTTCCGGCCTGCGCATGGTGGAAGCTCTGCTTTTCGCCGCGTCCGAACCGCTGTCGCTCGAGGAGCTGACCCTGCGTCTGCCAGAGGGCACGGATGTGATCGGTCTTCTGGAGCAGCTCCAGAAGACCTATGCCAATCGCGGCGTGAATCTGGTCAAGCTGGCCGGGAAATGGTGCTTTCGGACGGCGGAGGATCTTGCCTACCTCATGCACCGCGATGTCGAGGAGCAGCGCAAATTGTCGCGCGCTGCGCTCGAAACGCTGGCGATCATCGCCTATCATCAACCGGTGACGCGCGCGGAGATCGAAGAGATACGGGGCGTGTCGACGTCGAAGGGCACACTCGACGTGCTGCTGGAAACCACCTGGATCCGGATGCGCGGGCGCCGCAGGACGCCCGGCCGGCCGGTGACCTACGGTACGACGGACCAGTTCCTGATCCATTTCGGTCTTGAAAATGTTCGGGATTTGCCGGGGCTTGAAGAACTCAAGGGTGCCGGGCTTCTCGACAGTGCGATACCGGCTTCGTTCCTGGTGCCGGTTCCAAACGACGACTCGGCATTGACGGAGGACGAAGATCCACTAGAAGACGGGTCTCTGTTTGACGACGACGAGCACGCGGACGAGACCGCCGAGAGCTGATGGCTGATCGCGACATGTCGAATTTCACCAATGGCAATGGCCATTCGCTGAGCTGGGGCGCGCCAGGCACGGCGGGTGCGACAATTGCCGCCGGCCTCGTTTTCGAGAATGTCTCGCACGATTATGACGGAGTTACCTCCGTCGAAGACTTGAGCCTGGCGATAGCCCCCGGCGAGGTGCTGTGTCTCCTCGGTCATTCCGGCTGCGGCAAGACCACCTTGATGCGCATCGCAGCCGGGGTGGAACGCCAGAGCCGGGGCAAGGTGCTCATCAACGGCCGTGAAATTGCAGGCGACACGGTCTTCATGCCGCCGGAAAAACGCGGCGTCGGCCTGATGTTCCAGGATTACGCGCTCTTTCCGCATATGAGCATTCTTGCCAATGTCATGTTCGGCCTGACCAACATGCCCAAACGCGAAGCGCAGGCGGCAGCTATCAGCGCCCTCGGACGCGTCGGCCTTGCGGATTATGCCGGCGATTATCCCCATGCACTTTCCGGCGGCGAGCAGCAGAGAGTTGCCCTGGCCCGTGCACTGGTTCCCCGCCCGGGCATTCTTCTCATGGACGAGCCGTTTTCCGGTCTCGACAAGCGGCTGCGCGACAATGTGCGTGATGAAACGCTGGCAGTGATCCGGGAGACTCGGGCGACCTGCATCATCGTGACCCACGACCCGGAGGAAGCGATGCGCATGGGCGACCGCATCGCGCTGATGCGCCGCGGCCGTCTGGTGCAGCACGGCACTGCCGCCGATCTCTACAAAGCTCCCGTCGACCTCTTCGCGGCCCGCTTCTTCTCCGAACTCAACCAGCTCGAAGGGCTGGTGACGTCTGCTGGTGTCGAAACGCCGGTAGGCGTCCTAAGTGCGGAGGGCGTGGCGAAAGGGCAAAAGGTTGATGTCTGCGTACGGCCGCAAGGTGTTATACTCCATGCGGCGGGGCTTTGCGGCGTGCCCGGGCGAATCCGTTCGAAACGATTCGTCGGCGAGGTCGATCTGCTGTCGATTGCCGTCGAGGGAATGGATCATCCCTTGCAGGCAAGGGTGCGTGCGGGGAGCCCATGGGAACGCGGGATGGACGTCGCCGTGACAACTGATCCGAAAGACGTG
>ENA-ORCZ01000310-ORCZ01000310.1-marine-metagenome-genome-assembly--contig:-NODE-310-length-26335-cov-4.156752_pt1 | contig 26335 bp, 21 predicted proteins | sample MGYA00237785_ERZ508519 | MGnify/ENA primary metagenome ERZ508519 (study PRJEB26189, sample SAMN06268790) | marine metagenome | isolation source: Bioluminescent Bay, La Paraguera, Puerto Rico | place...
CGAGTTCTCCGACGAGATCTACGACGCGTTCGGTGAAGCTGCGCAGGAAGTTCTGGAAGAAGCGATGGATCACTCCCCGCTGTCCAAGAAGATCTTCGAGAGCGTCATCAACGCCCGCCAGGAAATCGGCAGCTACATGGCGATCGCGGATATTGCCTACAGCAACAAGCGCAACCGTTATCTCGGCATTCCGGGCTAATCGGTCGGCGAATAAAAGGGACGGGAGCAATCCCGTCCCTCTTTGCATGAAAAGATCAAAATAAAGGCATAGCCACGATGACGGCCTTGGACACTGTTCAAGACGGCTCGCCGGACGTGACGTCCGGTGCCCCTGCGTCTCCGGAAAGCGCCCGCATCTACCGTCTCTTCGGATGGATCGTATTGGCGATCATGGCGGCGTTTCTTCTCAACAATTATCTGACCTACTGGCAGAACCTCCCGGGTATATCTCCGATCTTCGGCGGCGCGGGCAACGGATCGATGCCGATCTTGTGGTCCTGGCTGCAACTCGGTCTTTATGCTTTGCTGGTGCTGGTCGCCATCGGATATGTCTTGAAGAACGGCAATACGCTCAGACAGGACAGTGCGCGCATCAGCAACGCCAATGCCTATCTCATCCGGGCGTGCTTCTTCGCGGTGCTCATCGTCGGCCTCGTCGACAGCGCAATCTCGTTCCTGCGTATCGAGGGCTTCCTGCCCGGCATCGTCGGAGATGTGCTGGCGAACGATCTCGGCAAGGCTCAGTTCCGCGGGCCCTATGTCCATATGCCATTGATCGCGCTCTCTTTCGTCATCGCGGCATTCACGCGCACGCTCGGCTTTACCTGGCTGGCGCTTCTGGTGGTGGCCGCAGAGCTGGCAATCGTGATCGGACGATTTGTCTTTTCCTACGAGCAGGCCTTCCTGGCCGATCTTGTGCGCTTCTGGTATGCGGCGCTGTTCCTCTTCGCCAGCGCCTATACGCTGCTGGAAGAGGGCCATGTGCGCGTCGACGTCTTCTACGCCGGGCTCTCCGCCAAGGCCAAGGGATACGTCAACGCCGTCGGGTCGGTCGTGCTCGGCATGAGCCTTTGTGCGGTCATCCTCGTCATCGGCATGGGCGGCAAGCAGAACATCATCAACAGCCCGATCCTGACCTACGAGACCACGCAGGCCGGCTTCGGCCTCTACGTGAAGTATCTCATGGCGGGCTTCCTGGGAGTGTTCGCCGTTACGATGATGATCCAGTTCGTGGCCTATTTCCTGGAAGGGGTCGCCGATGTTCGCGGCGAACCCGGCGGCCGGGATCATGACAGCCATTCTGTTCAATAGCGCCAGACGAGACTGCCAGACATGGAACTCTTTTTCCTTCTTCTCCTCATCGTCCTGATGGCGGTAGCGCTCGGATCCGGCTTTCCGGTTGCCTTCGCTCTCCCGGGATCCGCAATCCTGACCATCGGCATCGCCGCCGGCGTGGGATATCTCCTGGCCGGCGACGCCAGCGCCTATTTCTCTCATGGCGGGCCCGGACAGTGGCTCAGTGCCGGGGTCACCAACTTCCGCGGCATCTACTGGGAGGCCGAGCGAGATACGCTGATCGCCATTCCGCTGTTCGTCTTCATGGGCATCATGCTGCAGCGGTCGAAGATCGCCGAGGACCTGCTGGTGACGATGGCGCGCCTGTTCGGCCCGGTGCCGGGCGGTCTCGGCATTTCCGTCGTCTTCGTCGGCGCGCTCCTGGCGGCAACGACCGGCATCGTCGGCGCAACCGTGGTGGCCATGGGCCTGATTTCCCTGCCGGCCATGCTGCGCAACAAATACTCCGTGCCGCTGGCAACCGGCACGATCGCCGCTTCCGGCACGCTCGGCCAGATCATTCCGCCGTCCATCGTGCTGATCATCCTGGCCGACCAGCTTGCCAGTGCGGTCGACCAGGCGGGTTCGCTGCGCCAGGGGCTCTACAAGTCCTCGACCGGCGAACTCTCCATGCCGTCGGACTATTCGGTTGTCTCCACCAGCGCGGGGGAGATGTTCCTCGGCGCCTTCCTGCCGGGTCTGGTCCTTGTCGGGCTCTATATGCTCTTCATTCTCGGTTTCGCGCTGCTGAACCCGAAGTCCGCACCGGCCGTGCATGAGGAAGGAACCTTCACGCGCCAGTTCGCCGTCAAGGTGCTGATCACCCTGGTGCCGCCGCTGGCCCTGATCTTCCTGGTGCTCGGCTCGATCATCGCCGGTGTCGCCACCGTGAACCAGGCCGGTGCCATCGGTGCCGTCGGCGCCATGGTGATGGCGGGTTACCGCCTGCGGGACGGCAAGCGCGGCGCCTATTCGCCGGCGATCCTGGCGGTGCTTGCGCTTCTCGGGCTCGCACTGGTGGTGAGCTTCTTCGGCGCGGTCAACATCAAACTGATCCAGACCAGCGACGATGTGCTGGCGCTGATCCTGGCCCTCATTGCCGTGTCGCTGCTTCTGATCGCGATCCTGTGGTCCGGCTGGCGGACGCTGAAGTTCGAAAACACGATGCGCGGCGTCATGGTGGAAACCGCCAAGACAACCGCACTCGTCTTCATCATTCTCCTTGGCGCGGCGATGCTGACATCCGCCTTCCGCGCCTTTGGCGGTGAAGAGCTGGTCAAGAACTTCCTGCAGGGCCTGCCCGGCGGTTTCTGGGCGCAGTTCCTGATCGTGATGCTGGTCATCTTCATCCTCGGCTTTTTCCTCGACTTCATCGAGATCGCCGTGGTGGTCGTGCCGATCGTCTCGCCGATCCTTCTGGCGGATCCTTCCGCCAACGTGACGGCGGTCTGGCTCGGCGTGATGATCGGTCTCAATATCCAGACGTCGTTCCTGACGCCGCCATTCGGTTTTGCGCTGTTCTATCTGCGTGGTGTCGCGCCGGCGATCGTCAAGACCATCGACATGTACAAGGGTGTCATCGCCTTTATCTGTCTGCAGTTGGTGGCGCTCGGCATCGTCGGACTTTATCCGCAGCTGGTGAACTACCTGCCCAACCGATCGTCGCTGCTTTCCGAGACGGCACCGCCGCCGAAGAACCCGCGCCTGCAATATTGCATGGAAAAGGTCGTCCATGAGGACCTCCAGCAGAACGGCAGCCGGATCCTGGCAGCAATCCAGTCGGTCCAGGACATCGACATGAGCTACCTGCCCGAGGACCTGCAGGAGGATGTTGCCGAGGGCCTGGAGAAGGCCCGGGAGGCCCTGCCGCAGATGCAGGCGATCCGGGACGCGGAAAATGCCGTTGCGGCGGCGTCCGGTGCCTACAAGCCGGTTCACGTGGTGGTGCGGGCGCTCGAAAGGGATGCCCGGCGGATAGACGAACGGATCGAAGAGCTCAAGGTCGTTGTCGCAAGGTCGGGTGAAACCGGCATCTATACGGCCGCACAGGGCGAGCGGGCACAGGCCCGGATCGAAGTCCTGACCGCCGAGCGCGATGCCCTGCTGGCGGAGATCCCGTCGGACTGGGAGGAAACCTACGCCACCTTCGCAAAGATCCAGAAAGCCGAGGACACGGCCCGGCTGACCTATCGCCGGACGGTCGACCAGGCTTACGAGCCGATCGTCGAGTTGAGGAAGGCGCTCGGCGACGCAGAACTCGTTGCCAGCTTCAAGCCGGAACTGGAGGCCCTCAAGGCCGAGATCCCGTCGATGGAGCCGGAGGCGGCCGAAGAGGCGATCTCGGAGATGCGGTCTCGGGTCGGCGAAGCGGAAGGCGCAGGCGATATCCGCGACGGCCTGAACGAGGCCCGCAAGATCATGCGCAGCCGTACGCCGAACGCCGAGGAAGCTGTCGCGGAAATCGACAAGTCGATCGCAGCGCTCGACGTGGATCTGGCCTGGCGGCAGAAGGGGGCGGAGGAAATCCTGCCGCAGCTCCAGCTGTTCGACCGGGCGGTCGTCAACAACATCGGCCTGAGAGCGCAGGATCGGCTGCCGAGGGAAATGGCCCTCAGTGTCGCCGGCTGCCTGTCGGACCACCGGGACATTTCCCTGAGTTTCTGACGAGCGAACTCTGGCTAAGGATTGAAGCGGGGGGAGAGATCCTCCCGCTTTTTTTATTCCAGGCCGGTCCATCCCGACGAGAGCGTCTGGTTTGCCGGACGAAGCACAGCGAAGATCCGGCAGCGCAGAGCCTGTGCCGCTGAACAACCTCTGGAGACCAACGTCAGATGCCTCGGTTCCCCGATCCCGGCTCGCGCTTCGCTTGGCCGGGAGGACGAGCGTGGGGTAAACCTTGGAACGGCGACCTGTGCGGTCTGCGACCGGGTGCTGTCCTCAGCTCCACTTCACATCGCAGGCGAGCATGTAGCCGGAGCCGTAGATCGTGCGGATATGGGCGGGGCCGTCCTTGCGGTTGAGCTTCTTGCGGATCCGCGAGATGCGCACGTCTATGGAGCGGTCGAGGCTTTCGTCGCGGCCGCCGTGTTCAAGCAGGTAATCACGGCTGAGCACCCGTTTCGGCGCGCGCAGCAAAGCCTCCAGCAGTGTTGCCTCGCCTGTTGACAGGAAGGTTTCCTCGCCTTCCGGAGATATGAGGCAATGGGAGGCGGGCTGGTAGGTCCAGCCCTCGAAGCGGGCGTTGTCGATGCCGGGCCTTGCGGGCGACTGGTCGCTTGAGCGGCGCAGGATCGAGCGGATCCGGGCAACGACCTCGCGCGGGTCGAACGGCTTGACCACGTAGTCGTCGGCGCCAAGCTCCAGCCCCATGACACGGTCGGTCGAATGACCGCGTGCCGACAGGACGATGATCGGCACCGAGGAGCGCCGGCGGATCTCGTTGATCAGCGCCATGCCCTCCATGTCGGGCAGGCCGAGATCCACGATGCAGGCATCCGGTGTTTCCAGATCCAGCGCCGTCAGCATCTGCGATGCGGTCCGGAAAACCTTGCCCTCCATCTCGAACTGGAGCAGGGCCTCAAGGAGCAGTTGGCCGATCTCCGGCTCGTCATCGACGATGTAAACGGTTCGTCTGGCTGCCGAATGGGGGCGTGTCTGCAAGGCGCGTACCTGTGTCTAAGACCAGAGTGTCAGTCCGGATCGGGATAGGGAGAAAGAATCTTCTGCAGCGTGTCCGCAAGTTGATCATCTGCAAAGGGTTTCGCCAAGACCGGAAACTCACAGCTTCTGTCCTGGTCGGCGAAGCTGGTCCAGTCGGCATAGCCGGACATCAGGGCGATGCCGAGGTCGTGCCGCTTCTGCCGGATTTCCCGGGCCAGCGTCAGGCCGTTGATCTGTCCCGGCATGACGATGTCGCTGAGGACGCCGCGCAGTTCGGGCAGGTCCAGGGCCAGCGTGCGCGCGTCTTCCGCGCTTTCCGCGCGCAGCACCGCATAGCCGAGCCCCTGCAACTGGTCGGTCACCGTATCGGCGACGTCCGGGTCGTCTTCCACCAGCAGGAGCAATTCGCCCCGGCCCCGTTTCACCGCTGAGCCGGCTACCCGCTCGGCAGCGGATTGCGCCCCTGCAGCAAGCTTGCGGTGGGGCAGATAGAGCGTCAGATAGGTGCCGACACCAAGGGCGCTCGAAATGTGTATTGCGCCGCCCGACTGGCGGATGAAGCCGTAGACCATCGAGAGGCCGAGGCCGCTGCCGGTGCCGAAGGATTTAGTGGTGAAGAAGGGTTCGAAGACCCGCAACTGGGTGTCCGCATCCATGCCGCCGCCGGTGTCGTTGACGACGATGCGGCCGTAACGCCCGGCCGGGATGCCCAGTTCGTCCGCCTCGCGTGCGCCGAGTTCCGTTTTGTCCAGTGCGAAGGTGAGCGTTCCGCCGTCCGGCATCGCGTCGCGGGCATTGAAAGCCAGGTTGATCAGTGCGGTTTCCATCTGCGTCGGATCGATGCAGGCGCCGACCTCCTCTTCCGGCAGGCGGAAAACCAGCTTGACGGAAGACGGCAGCGAGCCGTCCAGAAGCCGTCCGGCGTTGGTGATGACCTTGCCGAGCGACACGGTTTGCGGATCGACGGCCTTGCCGCGGGAAAAGGCGAGCAGTCGCTGGATGAGGTCCGAGCCGCGCTTGGCGGCCTGCATCATCGGTGTCAGCTTGCTGTCGAGCGCGTCCCTGTCGATTGGTGTCTCCATCCGGTTGAGGGTCAGCAGATTGCCCATCAGGATGGCCAGCAGGTTGTTGAAGTCGTGGGCGAGGCCGCCGGTGAGCTTGCCGACCGCGTCCATGCGCTGTGACTGAACCAGGGCGGCTTCGGCGGCCTTCTGGTCGGTGGCGTCCAGGGACAGGACGAAGATGCCGAGCGTGCGTCCGTCCTTTGTCATGTCGGGGATCAGGGTGGAGCGCATATAGGCGGTGGTGCCGTCGGCACGCTTGCGCTGATATTCGTAGCTGACGGCGTTGCCTTCGAAAGCCCGGTTGATGTGCGGCTCCAGTTCGGCAAAGAGCTCGCTGCCGACAACCTCGGGTGCGGGGCGCCCGGCGATCGACGCGACGGACTGGCCGAACCAGTCCGCATAGCGGCGGTTGGCAAAGCGGAAGACCGGGCCGGGGGAGAGATAGGCGATCAGCGCCGGGATGTTGTCGGTGACGAGGCGCAGCCAGTCCTCGGACTGCTGCAGGGCGCGGGTCCGCTCCTCCACCGTGCGTTCCAGTTTTTCCTGGCGCCGGCGATCCTCGGTGACATCGGAATAGGTGGTGACGAAACCACCCTGAGGCAGCGGCGTGCCGGATACGGCGATAACCTGGCCATTGGGGCGGATGCGCTCGAAATAATGCGGCTCGAAAAGTTTCGCCCGTTCGAGCCGGCGCAGGATCTTGCCTTCGATGTCTCCGGGTCCGTATTCACCGCGTTCCGCATTGACCCGCAGGAATGCTTCCAGGTGTGTGCCGCGCTGCGCCAGTTCCTGCGGAAAATCGAGCATTTCCCACAGGCCGCGGTTCCACGCGACCAGTTTCAGATCCGCATCGAAGACGGAAAAGCCCTGGTTGATGTGGTCAAGCGCCGCCTGCATCAGGTCAAGCTGCGTCTTGAGCTGCCGTGTTTCCTCCATTGGCCGAGATTAGTGCAAAAGGCAGGCGGACTGAACCTGATTTGCTTAGTCCGAAAGGGGAGGGATGGGCGCTGAGGACATGCTGACGGCGGGTGCCGGAAGAGCGAAGGGCCGCTTCAGCTCCGCCGGTGGCCCAGCTTCGCCTTTCTGGCCATCTCCGCGCGCTTTTCCGCATAGGCCGGGGCAACCATCGGATAGTCCGGATCAAGCCCCCATTTGCGCCGGTATTCGGCCGGTGTCAGGTCGAATTTCGTCTTCAGATGACGGGTGAGGAATTTGAACTTCTTGCCGTCTTCCAGACAGACGATGAAATCCTGCGTGACCGACTGGCGTATGGGAACAGCAGGGACCAGGGGCGTGTGCTGTGAAGCCGGGCCCGAGTTGGATGCGCTTTCAAGAGCGCCGTGGACGTCCTGAATGAGTTCGACGAGATCCTGCTTGTCGACCGGATTGTTGGTCACGTATCTGGAAATGATTCCAGCAGTGAGTGCCATCAGGTTCGGGGGAGCGAAGGTGTCGCCTTCGTCGGTTTCAGCCATGGGGGTTCCTGTTGCGACTGTGACAGGTGTATGCGCGCCGGGGGCGGGGCGTCGTGGCGCGGTGGCGGATTGCCTCAAATAGATTTGTTCGACGACTTCCAATTTCAAGTAGCAGCCGAATTTTAGCCAAATAAAAATACAGAAGAGCAGAATCGGGCCAGCCGAAGGGCGCGGTGTCTAACGCGCCGGCGGAAGTTCACTGTAGTTCTGAAGAAAATCAGGCTCTCAGCTGCTGGAAGCGGCGAGAACAAGGAAAAACGCAGGAAAAACGGACAAAAACGTACCTTCTATTTCTTGAGAAAAGAAACGGGATGTTTTCGAAATGCGTAAACTGAACAGTGTAGTCATGATCAAATCAGGGGCAGGACAAGATGTGGCCAGAAAAACGTACATAATAAATGACAAGTATTTAAAGTAGAGAAAGGGCGGGGCATATGGGGTTGATGAATCGGGAGTTCAAGGGGCAGTCCCGAAAAGTGATAAAGTGTAAAAAAGTCATGTTAATCAAGGTGTTGCAAAAATATGACTCCAATAGTCAATATCTCTTCGTGTCATTTTCGGGCTTGAAATCCGACGATCGACCTGTCTTTTTGATGCGGAGACGGCCAAATCAGTTTAAGTATTTTCCTGATAGTGGAAGTCTAATGGTTTGCAAAGGGATGTCATTGTTAAGTATTAGCAATTGCTCCTTTGCCTTCCGCCTGAATTTGAACCTGGAGTAAAATGATGAAACTCAAGAGCTTGATGCTCGGCGCTGCTGCAGCCGCCGCTGCAACCACCGCTCAGGCAGCCGACCTCCCGGTTGCTCCGGAGCCGGTCGATTACGTGCGCGTCTGCGACGCTTATGGAGCGCGCTTCTACTACATCCCGGGCACCGAAACCTGCCTTCGCGTCGGTGGCCGTGTCCGTACCCAAGTCACCGTAAACAACGTTCTGGAAGACGGTGCCTGGAGCGACCGCGATTCTGACGGCTATTCCTGGCTGGCCCGCGGTTACGTGTACCTGGATGCCCGCACCGCGACCGAATTCGGTACGTTGCGCACCTATGTTTCCATGTACATGACGAACACCAACGGCGGGAGCACTTCGACGCTCGAGAACGCCTATATCCAGTGGGGCGGTCTGACCGCCGGTCGCCTGACTTCGACTTTCGACATCTACACCGGCCAGGCCTTCATCGGTGTTGTCGATCGAGACTGGTCGGACGTCACCACCACCCAGATCTCCTACACCGCAGCCTTCGGAAGCGGTCTGTCGGCAACGATCGCCCTGGAAGACCGTTCCAACCGCGAATACGGCGATTACGGCGGCACGCGCATGCCGGATATCGTCGCTGCACTCGGCATTTCCCAGGGTTGGGGTTCCGCAAAGCTGTCCGGTGCCCTGCATCAGGTCTACCCGGACGCAGCCTTCAACAGCACCAACACTTCGGGTGACGAAGACAGCCTCGGCTGGGCCATCGGCGGTGGCGCTGTGTTCAATCTGCCGATGATCAACTCCGGTTCGAACATCTTCTTCCAGGGCTTCTATTCCGATGGCGCCCTGGCCTATATCACCACCTATGACGGCGTCGACGACTACGGCCCGACCGGTGATACCTCGAGCGGTTACTCCCTGTCCGCCGGTGCCTACATTCAGGCAACCTCCACCATCGGTCTTGCACTCGACGGTTCGTATCTCGATATCGATGCGGCAAGGGGTCTGAACGACGTCACCCGCTATGCGGTCGACGGCTCGGTTCAGTGGGAGCCGGTCTCCGGGTTCGTCATGGGCGCGGATATGGGTTATGCTAACACCGATGTCGACACCGAAGGCGACACCGACGAGCTGAAGTTCGGCGTTCGTATGCAGCGCACGTTCTAAGCAGCTCAAAAAGTTCTGACTGCGAATTAGACCTCCAGTCAGTCACGCGGCCCGGCAGTCTCCAAACTGTCGGGCCGTCCCCTTTTCAGGGTCGGAACTCTTAGCGGACGAAACGCTCTGGGATCGAGACGGGCTGAGGAATCGTCAGACGGATCTCAGCTCTCCGGCCAGCCAATCGGCAAAGATCCGTCCCGCCGGCGGGAGTCCGGAAAAACTTGGTGCGACCAGCCAGTAGGCGCCGGGTCCCTCCAGGCTTGCAAAGGCCGTCCTCAGCTCTCCCCTGTCGAGATACGGCCTCGCGAAGATCTCGTCCACCAGCGCCACGCCCTGTCCGCTCAAGGCGGCCTGCAGGATCAGTCCCTGATGATCGTAGCGTTGTCCACGGTCGGGGCCTTCGTAGACTGCCCCCATCTTCGAACACCAGAAGCGCCAGTCGCGCGCACCGATTTCGTGCAGCAAAGGAAAGCGGATGAGGTCTGCCGGACTGCGCAGGGGGGCGATCCGCGCCCGGCAGGTGAGGCGACCAGACCGGGATCATGGTCAGGCGGAGAATGTGTCGCGCTTCCGTGTTTTTCCAACTGCTTTGTGTTGCTGAGAAACGGATCGCCAGAACCGGTTCGTGCGACCGGAACTCGATTGACCGGTCTTCCGTCTCCACCATCATCTCGACATCGGGATTGGCCGCCTGAAAACCGGACAGGCGCGGCAGAAGCCAGCAGGTTGCAAAGCCAGGCTCGACCGACAGCGAAAGGCCGCTTTGCCGGTGGTTGTCCGATACGCTCTGAAGGCTCGTCTCGATGGTGTCGAATGCCCGGCTGAGGGATGCCAGCAGTTCGGCTCCCGCAAAGGTCAGCCGGACACCCTGGGCCATGCGCTCAAACAGCCTGACGCCAAGCTGCGTTTCCAGCTCGCGCACCTGACGGCTGATGGCTGCCTGGGACACGAAAAGCTCCTCCGCCGCCCGCGTGAAGCTCTGGTGGCGGCCGGCGGCTTCGAAACTGCGAAGCGCGGTGAGGGGGAGCCTGGAACGGGACACTCATAACCTCAGGTTGGCCTACCCGGCGAGATTAGTCGTTTGCGGAAAACCTGCAAGAGCGGTTTTCTTCGCGAGAATTCAATCCCTTTCACGAAGTCGAATCCCGATGGGCAAGAAGAGCGAAAAGCCGGGCGTTGGCCTGGATGGCGCCGGCGAGAAGCCTGTGGCTGAGTCGCATCCGATCCTGGAGATCCTCGAGATCATCCTGGCCTCCGTCAGGATCGCGACGCTTCAGGCCGGATCGCCCGAACACCGGAAAACCGATCGGTCTTGAAGCGCTGGAGCATAGTTTGTGCGCTTTTCCCGAACGCTTGTGGCGGTCGCAGCGGGCGGAGCGGACAAGGGTTTTGCCGATGCGCAGTTCTTCCCACGCGGGAGCCTCAAAAAATTAGCTACGTCAGATCGTTATCGGCTAACATTCCGGGAATGCCCAAGACCGAATTCAAAAAGACAAACCCGACAGTTCAGGATGTCGCGCGCGCGGCCAACGTGTCCACGGCCACGGTCAGCCGTGCCCTGACGGCGCCGGACAGGGTCTCCGCCGAAACCCGGCGCCGGGTCTCCGAGGCAGTTGCAAAAACCGGATACGTTATCAATCACGCGGCGCGCAATCTTCGGCGCCGGGATACGGGAACGATCGTCGCGCTGGTGCCCGATATCGGCAATTCGCACTTCTCCAACATCCTGCAGGGCATCGAGACGGTTTGCGCCGAGAGAAACTTGAAGGTGCTGATCGCCGACACCAGAAAGCCCGCGATGTCGCGCTCGAACCTCAGCGACTATTTCAGCCGCAACAATTGCGATGGGATCGTTATCCTGGACGGTCATTTGTCGATTGCCAGCATCCGGGCGTCGAACCCGAAATCGCCGCCGATTGTCACCGCCGGCGAATGGAGCGACGATCCGGCCGTGCCGATTGCCGTCGTCGACAATCTGATGGGAGCGGAGCTGGCTCTCTCGCATCTGCTCGAGCTGGGGCACACGAATATCGGCCATGTCACGGGGCTTCTGACGCACAAGGCGGGCCGGGACCGGCGCGACGGCTTCCGGGCGGCGCTTCGCGGAGCCGGTCGCGATGCCGAAAATGCCTGGGTCTTTGAGGGCGACTACACGCTTGCGGCCGGTGCACGGGCGGCCGAGGCCTGGCTCGGCCTGCCGGAGCGGCCGACGGCAGTCTTCTGCGCCAGCGACAGGTCGGCCTTCGGGTTCATCTCCCGCCTCAGCGAAGCCGGGGTCCGGGTGCCGCAGGACGTCTCCGTGGTCGGTTTCGACGACATCGACATTGCCGGCCATTTCGTGCCGCCCCTGACCACCGTTCACCAGCCTCGCCGGGCCGTCGGTGAACAGGCCGCCAGGTTGCTTCTGAACCTGCTTCAGGGCGCCCGCGCCGAAGAAGCCGGCATCCAGCTGGAGCCCTGGCTGGTGGTGCGCAAGAGTGCCGCAAGTCCAGCATCCCGATAGGTGCTAGTGCGGTGACCGTTCTGCCCAGCTCGCGAAAATCTTCTCCAGTCCTACCACGATGTAATAGAGGATGATGCCAAGCAGGGCCAAGGCTATCAGCACCGCAAACATGAGCGGATAGTCCGAGTTCGTCTTGCCGCTGTCGAAGAGCGCGCCGAGGCCGCGACCGTGCGGGCTGACAATCTCCATCAGGTTCGTCCCGATAAAGGCGAGTGTCACGGACACCTTCAGAGCGCCAAAAAATTCGGGCAAGGTTTTCGGCAGGGCGATTTTCCAGAAGATCGTTGTCTGCGACGCGCCGAGGGCTCTCAGGATGTCGCGGTATTCCGGCTCGAGGGTGGAAAGCCCGATCGATACCGAAACCGCAATCGGGAAAAAGGAAATCATGAAGGCGATCAGCACCGTATTGAAGTCGTGCGCACCGACAAAGATAAGCGCCACGATGGGGACCACCGTCGCCTTGGGAATGGCGTTGAAACCGACCAGCAGGGGATAGAGCCCGTCGCGCATAGTGCGGGAGAAACCCATGACCATGCCGATGGCCGTGCCGACGACAACAGCCAGCAACAGGCCTGCAACCGTGCGCCAAAGCGTCTGCCAGCCCATCACCAGGAAGAGTTCCCAATACCGGGTGTAGGCTGGCCAGAGGTCGCTGGGGGAGGCCATCTTGTAGTTGGGCCAGCCGTTGAGCCAGACAAGTGCCTCCCAGAGCAACAGGAAGATCAGGATCGCAATCAGCGGAACGGTTACTTTCTTGAGGCGTCCGGTCATGACTTGGCCTCTTCCGGGGCGCGGCCCTGAGCGATTTCGATCTGGTGCCGCAGGATGGTGAGGCGTTCGGCTGCCTCTGCCGTGTAGAGTTCCTTCAGGTCGGCGGGTGCCGACCGGTCGATATTCATGAGGTATTGCGTGCGCGCCGGACGGCCGGAAAGCACGACGACCTGATCACCCAGAAAAATCGCCTCGCGCAGATCGTGCGTGATCAAGACACCGGTGAACGGTTCCTTCGCCTTCAACTCGTGCATGGTCTGCCAGAGATCTTCGCGGGTGAAGGCATCTAGCGCTCCGAACGGTTCGTCGAGGATCAGGACTTCGGGCTGATGCACCAGGGCCCGGCAGAGCGATGCGCGCTGCCGCATGCCTCCGGACAGTTCCGAGGGGCGTTTGTCCTCAAATCCTTCCAGCCCGACGAGCGCCAGGAGATGGCGGGCACGGTCGACGGCAGCCTTGCCCCGCAAGCCATTGGGAACGATCTCCAGCGGCAGCATGACGTTCTTCAAGATCGAGCGCCATTCAAGCAGCACAGGATTCTGGAACGCCATGCCGACGGTCGAGCGTGGACCGCGAACCTGCTCGCCGTGAAGCCAGACTTCGCCCTCGTCCGGGCGCATCAGGCCGGCAATCAGCCGGGTCAGCGTGGACTTGCCGCAGCCCGATGGGCCGACCACGGCGCAGAAGCCGCCTTCCTCCACCGAAATGTCGAGACCATCCAGAACGCGCAGCGGGCCGGCCGCCGTTCTGAAGGCGTGGCGCACGCCTTTTATTTCGATCAAAGCTGTCATGAGAACCTTGACGGGCGGAGGCGCTATGGCCTCCGCGCCAGTTTTACTTCAGGGAAAAACCGCCTTCGGGAAGATAGGCATCCGTGAAATAGAGGCTGGCATCCGGTTCGTTCTGGAAGTCGTAAACCGTGCCGATCTGCTTGAGCGCATTGGTCATGCGGTCCGCATCGATGCCACCCATGCCGTTTGCCGTCGTATAGTCGGTGACGACATTGGCATCGATCGCCAACTGCAGGCGGCGCTGTTCGAGCTCCGCGTCGGCTGCAGGGTTGCGCGCCACAAGTGCGGGCATGACGGCTGCCGGGTCGGCGATGGCGTCCTTCCAGCCCATGGCGATGGCCTCGAGGAAGCCCTTGATCACCTCCGGGTTAGCAGCTGCGTAGTCGGTGTTCACGATCACCGCATTGCCATAGAGATCGAGACCGTGATCGGCCATCAGGATGGTCGAGATGTCTTCCTCGGGTACGCCGAGGCGCACGAGGTTCAGATAAGAGCTGAACGAAAAGCCGGTGATGGCGGACACGTTGCCTTCGGCGAGCATCGGTTCACGGGTCGGAAAGCCGACAGGTTCCACCTTGATGTCGTCCATGTTGAGGCCGTTCTCTGTGGCGAAGATCGGAAACTGCGCCCAGGCGCCGTCCGGCGGCGGTGCGCCGAGTACCTTGCCTGCAAGGTCTTGCGGGCCTTCAACGCCCAGAGATTTGCGGCCGATGACCGCAAAGGGCGGCTTGTCGTAGATCATCATGGCGGCGATGACCGGTGCGCCCGGGTTCTGGTCGAGGAACTTGATCAGGCTGTTGATGTCGGCAAAGCCGACGGGAAACGCCCCTGTCGCAACTTTCGGTATCGCGTCCAGGGAACCGGAGCCGGCGGTGATTTCCACGCTCAGCCCCTTTTCGTCAAAGTGACCGTTGTCGATCGCGGCAAAGTAGGGGGCCGCGGGGCCTTCGAATTTCCAGTCGAGAGCAAAGGGAACGGCGATCTTGTCACTGGCGGCTGCGGCGGTGCTGCCCAGGGCAATGAGCGCGGCCGCGACGATTTTGCTGTAGAGCATCTACCTCTCCTGTTTCTTCGATTTTGCAGCCCCTGCCGGGTCCCTGCAGTGTCGCACAAGAAAAGCACGTTAGTGAGGGATTCGGTGTTTTGCAAACTTTTTCGGCAGGTGCAAATATTGTGCAAACACGCTGAGCCGGGAGCATCGCAGTTCCGCGATCCGCAGCGTTCGATCCGGCCAGATTTACCGGAGGTGCGGGCCGGCCTCCCTGACAAGAAAGAGCGCCGTCCTTCAGAAGGACCGTTGACCGAGGCGGTATCGACCGGAAACCAGAGATCGTTCTAGCGTCGAGATTTCGCACCTGCAGCGCAACTGAAACAATTCGACACGATTGAAACATATTGCTGCAAATCGGCGGCCCTAGCCTGCTTTTATCGGGCCTGGGACATCCCGCATGTTCGCCTTTAACAATTAAGAGGTTGAAGGATCGGACGGCAGGGCGTTTCATACCCGTCAGGAACGACCCCGAACAACTGGGGCGCCTTCTAAAGGGAAGAGACAATCCATGGTAGGGTCGGCCAGCGCTTCGCCGCGCGGGGAGGACACCTTTCCGAAGATTCTTATGCACAACGCAAAGGTCTTCGGTTCCCGGACCGCGTTTCGGGAAAAGGATTTCGGGATCTGGCAAAGCTGGACCTGGTCCGAGGTGTCGGAAGAAATCCGCGCATTTTCCATCGGTCTGAAATCACTTGGCCTCAAGGCGGGGGACAAGATCGCCATCGTCGGTGCAAACCGGCCGCGGCTCTACTGGGCCATGGTGGCGGCGCAGGCCGTCGGCGCCGTGCCGGTGCCGGTCTATTCCGACAGTGTCGCGGAAGAGATGGCCTACGTGCTCGGCCACGCGGAAGTCACGTTCGCGGTGGTGGAGGACCAGGAGCAGGTCGACAAGCTCCTGTCCATGGCGGACGAAGTTCCAAGCCTCGAGGAAATCGTCTACGACGAAGAGCGGGGCCTGCGCGACTACGACCATAGCCACCTTCATGGCTATGCATCCGTCCAGGCGAAGGGCCGGGACCTGATCGCCAAGACGCCGTCGCTCGCCGCCGACTGGGAAGCGGAGTTTGCCGGCGGCAAGGGCTCGGACATTGCCGTGATGCTTTATACGTCCGGCACCACAGGGCGGCCGAAGGGCGTGATGCTGTCCTTCGACAATCTCGTCATCTCCGCGCGCAACGGCAATGCCTTCGACCGTCTCGACGAGACCGAGGAAGTGCTTGCCTATCTGCCGATGGCCTGGATCGGCGATCACGTCTTCTCGCTGGCGCAGGCTTTCACGGCCGCCTATTGCGTCAACTGTCCCGAGAGCATGGACACGATCGATGTCGACCGGCTGGAAATCGCCCCGAGCTATTTCTTCGCGCCGCCGCGCGTCTTTGAAAACATGCTCACGCGCATCATGGTGCGCATGGAGGATGCGGGCAAAGCCAAGCGGCGCATGTTCGACTATTTCATGGATGTCGCACGCCGGGTCGGCGAGAAGATCCTCAACGGCGAACAGGTCGCCTTCAAGGACCGCCTGCTCTATGCGATCGGAGAATTCTGCGTTTACGGTCCGCTGAAAAACCGCATGGGCCTGACCCGGATGAAGGTCGGATATACGGCCGGCGAGGCGATCGGGCCCGAGATCTTCCGCTTCTTCCGCTCGCTCGGGCTGAACCTGAAGCAGCTTTACGGCCAGACGGAAGCCAGCGTCTATATCACCCTGCAGCCGGACGGCGAGATCTACGGCGATACGGTCGGCAAGCCCGCACCGGATGTGGAGCTGAAGATCGCCGAAAGCGGCGAGGTCATGTACCGCTCGCCGGGTGTCTTCGTCGGCTATTTCAAGAACGACGAGGCGACCGCCAGCACCAAGACGGCGGACGGCTGGGTGCATACGGGCGATGCCGGCATCATTGCCGAGAACGGTCACCTGAAGATCATCGACCGGGCCAAGGATGTCGGCAAGCTGAATGACGGTTCGCTGTTTGCGCCGAAATACATCGAGAACAAGCTGAAGTTCTTCCCCAACATCAAGGAAGCGGTCGCCTTCGGTCACGAGAAGGACATGGTCGCGGTCTTCCTCAACATCGACCTGACCGCTGTTGGTTCCTGGGCGGAGCGGAACAACGTCAACTATGCCTCCTATCAGGAACTGGCCTCCCACCCGGATGTCTACTCGATGATCGAGGGACATGTGGACCAGGTGAACCGGGATCTTTCCCGCGAGCCGATGATGGCAGGCGCCCAGATCAGGCGCTTCCTGATCCTGCACAAGGAGCTGGATGCCGACGACGGTGAGCTGACCCGGACGCAGAAGGTGCGCCGCAGCTTCATTGCCGAGCGCTATGCGCCGCTGATCGACGCGCTTTATGACGGCTCGACCTCCAAGCACGTGCGCACGGAAGTGACCTTCGAGGACGGCCGCAAGGGCGCGATCGAAGCCACCGTCGAGATCCGCGACATGGTTCCTCACGACGCCGGCAAGGGCATGCAGGAGGCTGCCGAATGAACGCCTTTGTAACCGAGAAGACGCTGGCGCCTGCCGGTACCGAGGACAGGGCCGAGCGCGAGATTCTGCTGAAGGTCGACAACGTGTCGCTGTCCTTCGGCGGCGTGAAGGCGATCACCGACATTTCCTTCGACATCCAGAAGGGCGAGATCCGCGCCATTATCGGACCGAACGGCGCCGGCAAGACGTCGATGCTGAACGTCATCAACGGGTTCTACCACCCGCAGGAAGGCACCATTACCTGGCGGGGCAAGGTTCGCCGCAAGATGAAGCCATACGAGGCTGCGAGCCAGGGCATTGCCCGCACCTTCCAGAACGTGGCGCTCTTCAAGGGCATGACGACTCTCGACAACATCATGTCCGGGCGCTCCTTGAAGATGAACCGCAATTTCTTCTGGCAGCTCATGTGGCGGGGACCGGCGGAGCGAGAGGAAATCGAGCATCGCCGCAAGGTCGAGGACATCATCGACTTCCTGGAAATCCAGGCGATCCGCAAGACGCCGGTGGGGCGTTTGCCTTACGGGCTGCAGAAGCGCGTCGAGCTCGGCCGGGCACTGGCCATGGAGCCGGAGCTTCTGCTGCTGGACGAACCGATGGCCGGCATGAACCTGGAAGAGAAGGAAGACATGAGCCGGTTCATCATCGACGTGAACCAGGAGTTCGGCACCACGATCGCGCTCATCGAGCACGACATGGGGGTCGTCATGGATCTCTCCGACCGCGTGGTCGTGCTCGACTACGGCAAGAAGATCGCCGACGGACCGCCTGAGGAAGTGCAGGCCAGCCAGGCCGTCATCGACGCTTATCTCGGCGTGAGCCACTAGGAGGGACGAACCATGCTCTACGACATTTTCATCGATCCCTTCGTGCAGATGTACGACATGCCGGACTTCTTCCTGCAGGTCCTGTGGGAAGGCTTCGTCGCCGGCATTCTCTACGCGCTGATCGCGCTCGGCTTCGTGCTGATTTTCAAGGCCTCCGGCGTCTTCAACTTCGCGCAAGGCATCATGGTGGTGTTCGCCGGCCTGACTCTCGTCGGGCTTCATGAAAACGGCGTGCCCGCCTTCCTCGCACTGATCCTGACAATCGGCGTGATGGGTATTCTGGCCTACGGGGTCGAGCGGGTGGTGATGCGGCCGCTGGTCAATCAGCCCGACATCATCCTGCTGATGGCGACGATCGGACTGACCTACTTCCTCATCGGCTTTGGCGAATTCGTCTTCGGCGGCGAGCCGAAACAGATGATCACCGACGAACTCGGCCTGCCCAACGGCTCGACAGCCTTTGAAATCGGTGAGCGCGGCCTCGTCATCCTGCAGCATATCGACATCGCGGCAGCGGTGATCGCTGTGGTGATGGTGACGGCGCTCGGGATCTTCTTCAACAAGACGCGCATCGGCCGGGCGCTCAGGGCGGTTGCGGACGACCACCAGGCGGCGCTCTCCGTCGGTATCTCGCTCAACCAGATCTGGGCCATCGTCTGGTTCGCCGCCGGCCTGGTGGCACTGGCAACGGGCATCATGTGGGGCGCGCGCTCGGATGTGTCCTTCGCGCTGGAAATCGTCGCCTTCAAGGCTCTGCCGGTGCTGATCCTCGGTGGCTTCACTTCCATTCCGGGGGCGATCGTCGGTGGCCTGATCATTGGTTTCGGCGAAAAGATTGGCGAGCTCTACTGGGGCGGCCTCGTCGGCGGCGGCATCGAATCCTGGCTCGCCTACATCATCGCCCTGATCTTCCTGTTGTTCCGGCCGCAGGGTCTCTTCGGCGAACGCATCATCGAGCGTATCTAGAAAAAGAAGGCTCCAGTCCATGTTTTATCGTGAAGCCGGTCAATTCAAGACGAGCTACAAGGCGGATCAGGCGCTGTTCCCGATCTTGCAGGACCGGATCGGCCTGGCAGCCATCCTGGTGATTGCCTTCGTCGTCATTCCCGCCACGGCGAATGACTTCTTCCTGACCTCGATCATGATCCCGTTCCTGGTGTTCTCGCTGGCTGCCATCGGCCTCAACATCCTGACCGGATATTGCGGGCAGCTGTCGCTCGGGACCGGCGCCTTCATGGGGGTCGGCGCCTATGCGGCCTACAAGTTGACGACGATCTTCCCCGACGCCAACGTCATCGTGATGGTGCTGTTGTCGGGGGTGTTTTCGGCCGCCATCGGTGCCGTTTTCGGGTTGCCGAGCCTGCGCATCAAGGGGCTCTACCTGGCGGTGACGACGCTGGCGGCGCAGTTCTTTCTGGAATGGTGTTTCATCCGCATTCCGTGGCTCTACAACTACAATGCCTCGGGCGCCATCGAAGTGCCGCACCGCGAGGTTTTCGGTATCGTCGCTTCCGGCGCCGAGGCCACGCCGCTCGCCCGCTATTTCATCGTGCTCGGCATCACCACGCTGATCGCATTCCTGATCGCCAACGTGCTGCGCGGGCGAATCGGCCGGTCCTGGATGATGATCCGCGACATGGACATCGCCGCCGAACTGATGGGCATCAAGCCGCTGCAGACCAAGCTGATGGCCTTTGCCGTGTCGTCCTATATCTGCGGTGTCGCCGGAGCGATGATGGTGTTCTTCTGGCTGAACGCGGCCGAACCGTCTTCCTATTCGATCCGGCTGTCCTTCCAGATCCTGTTCATGGTGATCCTTGGCGGGCTCGGCAGTCTCGGCGGCGCTTTCATGGGCGCTGCCTTCATCTGGATCCTGCCGGTGTTCCTGAAGTTCTTTCCGGGCCTGCTCGGCATCGAGCTGGCCGCCGAAACCGTCCAGCACGCGACCTACATGATTGTCGGCGCGCTGATCATCTTCTTCCTGATCGTTGAGCCGCACGGCTTTGCCCGGCTCTGGCAGATCGCGAAGCAGAAACTCAGGGTCTGGCCCTTCCCCTACTGACGTAGGCAAGGCCAGCCTTTTCGCCCGCCATCCGGACTTGGACCGATCCGGTGAGGAATGGCGCAACCGGTCCGGCGGTATCCGCCAAGGTGCCGCATGGGAGGAGAATATGAGAAGCATCAAGCAAGTTGCGCTTGGAACCGCCGTTGCGCTTGGGGTCGGTCTGACCGGCGCCATGACAACCGCGGTTCAGGCCCAGGACACCAACTACGTGCCGCTCCTGACCTACCGGACCGGCCCCTATGCCGGTTCCGGCATTCACATCGCCAACGGCATGCACGATTACCTGAAGATGCTGAACGAGCGCGATGGCGGCATCGGCGGCGTCAAACTGGCGCTGGAAGAATGCGAGACCGGTTATGACGCCCAGAAAGGCGTCGAGTGCTACGAGGCCACCAAGGGCAAGGGCGCGCTGGTCTACAACCCCTATTCCACCGGCATCACCCTGCAGCTGATCCCGAAGGCAGGCGTCGACAAGATCCCGGTTCTGTCCATGGGTTATGGCCTGTCGGCCGCTGCCGTCGGCTCCACCTTCCCGTGGATCTTCAACGTGCCGGACACCTATTGGGACGGCGCATCCGTTGTCATCAAATATATCGGTGAACAGGAAGGCGGTCTTGAAAACCTGAAGGGCAAGAAGATCGGCTATATCTTCCTCGACGCCGGCTACGGCCGCGAGCCGATCCCGCTTCTGGAGCAGTTGGCCGAGAAATACGGCTTCGAACTGCTGCAGTACCCGGTTCCGGGCGCGGAAATGCAGAACCAGTCCTCGCAGTGGCTGAACGTGCGCCGTGACCGCCCGGACTACATGGTGATGTGGGGCTGGGGCGCGATGAACCCGACCGCCGTCAAGGAAGCCGTCAAGATCCGTTTCCCGATGGACAAGTTCATCGGTGTCTGGTGGTCGGCCGGCGACGATGACGCGTCTGCGGGAGGTGAAGGCGCCAAGGGCTACAAGGCGATGAACTTCTCCGGTGTCGGCGCGGACTTCCCGGCGCTCGACGACATCAAGAAGCATGTCATCGACGCGGGCCTTTCCACAACCGATGCGGAAACCATCGGCGGAACGCTCTACAACCGCGGCGTCCTGAACTCGGTGATCATTGCCGAGGGCATCCGCACGGCACAGGAACTGACCGGCAAGACGGTGATCACGGGTGAGGACATGCGCCTCGGCCTAGAAGCCCTGAACCTCGACGAAGCCCGTCTGGAAGAACTGGGCCTGAAGGGCTTTGCCCATCCGATGAAGGTGACCTGCGAAGACCATGCTGGCAGCCATCCGGTGTTCATCCAGGAATGGGACGGCAAGCAGTGGCGTCAGGCTTCCGACTGGATCGAGCCGATGACAGACATCGTCCGCCCGCTGCTGGAAGCCGCCGCAGCCGAGTACGCTGAAAAGAACGCTCCGTGGCCGGAGCGCACCGAACCCTGCCCGAACCAATAAGGCAGCCCGCTCCGCCGCGCTCTTTCCGCGCGGCGGGGCTCCCAGGGAGATGATGGAATGGCATTGCTGGATGTGGAACAGACGGGACCGCAGGGTGCTTCCCAAGCAGCCGAGACGATCCTGACGGTCAACAATATCGAGGTCATCTACGACCACGTGATCCTGGTGCTGAAGGGCGTGTCGCTGACAGTGCCCAAGGGCGGGATCGTGGCCCTGCTCGGCGCCAACGGCGCAGGCAAGACGACGACGCTGAAGGCGGTGTCCAACCTGCTCGGCGCGGAACGCGGCGAGGTGACCAAAGGCAAGATCCTGTTTGCCGGCGAAGAGGTCCAGGCCCTGTCTCCAAATGATCTAGTCCGCCGCGGCTGCATCCAGGTGATGGAAGGCAGGCATTGCTTCGGGCACCTGTCCATCGAGGAGAATCTCCTCACCGGCGCCTATACCCGCAAGGACGGGTACAGTGCGGTGAAGGCTGATCTGGAGATGGTCTACAATTATTTCCCGCGCCTGCGGGAGCGGCGGAACAGCCAGGCGGGCTATACGTCCGGCGGCGAGCAGCAGATGTGCGCGATCGGACGCGCACTCATGAGCCGGCCCAAAATGATCCTGCTCGACGAGCCCAGCATGGGTCTGGCGCCGCAGCTTGTCGAAGAAATTTTCGAGATTGTGCGCCAGCTCAACCAGAATGAGGGCGTCTCCTTCCTGCTCGCCGAGCAGAACACAAATGTGGCGCTGAAATACGCGACCTACGGCTACATCCTGGAATCCGGCCGCATCGTCCTCGACGGTGACGCGAAGGCACTGCGCGAAAACGAAGATGTGAAGGAATTCTATCTGGGCGTCGGTGGCGAAGGCCGCCGGTCGTTCCGGAATGTCAAACACTACAAGCGAAGGAAACGCTGGCTGGCCTGAACGGGGCAGAGCCCCAAGGTCTTAACAGGCGGAGACGATCATGAGCGACACTCAGTTTGACGCGCGCGAGCGGCAGGATGCCGGTCAGCGTGAACGGGATCTTTTTGCCAGATTGCCGGAGCTGCTGGCCCATGCAACGGCCAAGGCCGAAGGCTGGGCCGCGCATCTGGCCGGCTCGGATCCTGCCGCTGTCACGGACAGAGCCGCACTTGCCCGTCTTCCCGTGCTGCGCAAGTCGGAACTCCTGGCAAAGCAAAAGGCGAAGCCGCCCTTCGGCGGGTTCCTTGCCGGGGATCTGTCGGGTGCCGCCCGTGTCTTCATGTCGCCGGGCCCGATCTGGGAGCCGCAGGCACCGGGCCTCGATCCCTGGAACGGCGCGCGCAGCCTTTTTGCCGCCGGGTTCCGCAGGGGCGATCTGGTGCTGAACGCGTTCTCCTATCACCTGACGCCGGGTGGCTTCATCCTCGACCAGGGTGCAATCGCGCTCGGCTGTACGGTGTTTCCGGCAGGGGTCGGCAACACCGACAGCCAGGTGGAAGCGATCGAAGTGCTGCGGCCGGCCGGCTTCGTCGGTACGCCGGATTACCTCAAGATCCTCCTCGATCGGGGCCGGGAACAAGGCCGGGATGTCTCCTCCATCCGCAAGGCTCTTGTTTCCGGCGGGGCTCTGTTTCCCTCGCTGCGCGAGGAATACGAGTCCAAGGGTATCCGCGTCGGGCAGTGTTACGCCACTGCCGATCTCGGCGTCATTGCCTACGAGACCGAAGCAATGGATGGCATGGTCGTCAATGAGGACTATATCGTCGAAATCGTGCGGCCCGGGACCGGCGAACCTGTGGCCGACGGCGAGGTCGGCGAACTGGTCGTCACCAATTTCAACAGCCTCTATCCGCTGATCCGCTTTGCCACCGGAGATCTATCCCGGATCATTCCGGGCCAGTCGGCTTGCGGGCGCACCAACATGCGTCTTGCCGGCTGGATGGGCCGGGCGGACCAGCGCACCAAGGTCAAGGGTATGTTCGTCGATCCGGCGCAGATCGCCCAGATCGTCGCCGCCCATCCGGAAGTGAGCAAGGCCCGCCTCGCCGTCAGCCGTGTCGGCGAAGCCGACGCGATGACGCTGTCGGTGGAAACGGAGGTGACCGGCAACGGCATTTCCGAGCGGGTGGCGGCAACACTGCGCGAGGTCACCCATCTGAAAGGTGATGTGGTCCTCGTGATGCCTGGCGCTCTGCCCAACGACGGCAAGGTCATCGCGGACGAGCGGGAGTATGGGTGAGAGACGTTTTTCTATTCTTCCAGTCGCCTCAAATCAGGATTTCTCACTTTCAACCTCATCCTGAGGAGGGCCATTAGGCCCGTCTCGAAGGATGGGCACCTTGCTCCTGAACAAGCTGCCCATCCTTCGAGACAGCGCTTGGCGCTTCCTCAGGATGAGGTTTTTAGGTGTTTTCCGTCTTCTCCCCGCGATCAGTGATCCAGCCCCTGCCCTCTGCGTATGACAAATGCCGCATTGGCCTTGCGTCCTGCTTGGCCTATGTAAAGCGGCAGCCAGATCAAGATTGCAGGACATTTTCCGCCGATGACCGTTCAACCGACCGCGACACTCGCAGCCGACCAGGAAGCCGACTTCAAGAAAATGGAATTGCCGAAGGATCATCCCTCGATCAGGAGCGGCAAGGTGGGTGTGCTTCTGGTCAATCTCGGCACGCCGGACGCTACGGACTATTGGCCGATGCGGCGGTATCTGCGCGAGTTCCTGTCCGACAAGCGGGTGATCGAATGGCCGCGGGCGATCTGGTATCCGATCCTCTACGGTATCGTTCTGATGACGCGGCCCGGCAAGTCCGGCAAGGCGTATGAGGAAATCTGGAACCACGAGAAAGACGAATCCCCGCTGCGGACCATCACCCGCAGCCAGTCGGACAAGCTCGGGCAGATGCTCGGCGACATGGATGGCAGGCTGAAGGTCGACTGGGCAATGCGTTATGGCCGGCCGTCCATCCCGGAAAGGCTGCAGGCGCTGAAGGACGACGGCTGCGACCGCATTCTGGTCTTTCCGCTCTATCCGCAGTATTCGGCGACCACGACCGCGACGGTCAATGATGTCGTCTGCCGCACGCTTCTGAAAATGCGCTGGCAGCCGGCCATCCGCACGGTGCCGCCCTATCATGACGATCCGGTCTATGTGACGGCGCTGGCGAAGTCCGTCGAGCGGCATCTGGCGGGGCTCGATTTCGAACCGGACGTGGTGCTGACCTCCTATCACGGTATTCCGCAGTCCTATTTCAAGAAGGGTGATCCCTATCACTGCCACTGCATGAAGACGACGCGGCTGATGCGCGAGGTGCTGGGCTGGGATCAGGACAAGCTGCGCGTGACCTTCCAATCGCGCTTCGGTCCGGAAGAATGGCTGCAGCCCTATACGGACAAGACGGTCGAAAAGCTGGCAAGGGACGGCATCAAGAATATTGCGGTGATGAACCCGGGCTTCGTCGCCGACTGCCTGGAGACACTGGAAGAAATCGCCGGGGAAGCCGGGGAGATCTTCGAGGAGGCGGGCGGCGAGCACTTCAGCCACATTCCCTGCCTCAACGACAGCGATCTCGGCATGGACGTCATTGCCCATGTCGTCCGGCGGGAACTCGGCGGCTGGATCTGACGGCAGCTCACCTACCGCCGGCGCCCGATTCTTGGCATCGGCGTGTCTCGTGAATTTTCACGAGGAATCTCCTGCTTCACGTTGCTGTTTCACAACTGGCCCAAATCTTGGAGAGACCGGTTCGAGCTCTGCAAAGATGCTGGAATCGCCCAGGAATTCGGCGCATAGTGCCCGCACTATTTGAAGTGAATTACGGAGACGTTCATGCCAATAGCAGGATCCGACATTTTCCTGATCGGCCTTGTGGTGCTGGTCATTCTTGTCTTTTTCGCCGGCGTCAAGACAGTGCCTCAGGGCTACAATTATACTGTCGAAAGGTTCGGCAAATACCGCAAGACACTGACGCCGGGCCTGAATTTCATTCTGCCCTTCGTCGACAAGATCGGCCACAAGCTGAACATGATGGAACAGGTCCTGGACGTGCCAACCCAGGAAGTCATCACCCGCGACAACGCCACGGTTTCGGCGGACGGGGTGACCTTCTATCAGGTGCTGGATGCGGCCCGGGCGGCCTATGAGGTGCTCGGCCTGCAGAACGCCATCCTGAACCTGACCATGACCAATATCCGCTCGGTCATGGGCTCGATGGATCTCGACAATCTTCTTTCCAACCGCGACGAAATCAACGCCCAGATCCTGCGCGTCGTCGATGCTGCGGCCGAACCCTGGGGGATCAAGATCACCCGCATCGAGATAAAGGACATCAATCCGCCGCGCGACCTCGTCGATGCCATGGCGCGCCAGATGAAGGCGGAGCGCGAGAAGCGTGCCTACATCCTGGAAGCGGAAGGCAAGCGCCAGTCGGAGATCCTGAAGGCCGAAGGCCAGAAGCAGTCGCTTATTCTGGAAGCCGAAGGCCGGCGCGAATCCGCCTTCCGGGACGCGGAGGCACGCGAGCGCGAGGCGGAAGCCGAGGCCAAGGCGACCCAGATGGTGAGCGCCGCGATCGCTGCCGGCGATGTTCAGGCGATCAACTATTTCGTCGCCAACAAATATATTGAGGCCTTCAAGGAACTGGCGAACTCGCGCAACCAGAAAACGCTGATCCTGCCGATGGAGGCGACATCGATGCTCGGTGCGCTGACCGGCATCGGAGAAATCGCCAAGGAAGCCTTTGGCGACGACAAGCGCAACAGCCAGGCGTCCTCGCGCATTCCCAATACCCGGACGGATCAGGGAGGTGATCTGTGAACCTGATCGAGAGCACGGTCTCGGCCCTCGGGCCCTGGAGCTGGTTCGTGCTCGGCCTTGTCCTCCTCGGCCTGGAGATCCTTGCGCCGGGGACGATCTTCCTGTGGTTCGGGCTCGCCGCGCTGGTGGTCGGCATCATGTCGCTGGTCTTCGATTTTGCCTGGCAGATCGACGTCACGGTGTTTCTGGTGCTGTCGCTCGTCAGTCTCTTGATCGGCAGGCGCATGATGGTGCGTCTT
>ENA-ORCZ01000312-ORCZ01000312.1-marine-metagenome-genome-assembly--contig:-NODE-312-length-26109-cov-3.918024_pt1 | contig 26109 bp, 21 predicted proteins | sample MGYA00237785_ERZ508519 | MGnify/ENA primary metagenome ERZ508519 (study PRJEB26189, sample SAMN06268790) | marine metagenome | isolation source: Bioluminescent Bay, La Paraguera, Puerto Rico | place...
GTGAAACCAGCCTGCGCCGATGGTACTTTGTCTTAAGGCACGGGAGAGTAGGTCACCGCCGGGCCTTCCAAATACAGCAGCATATTCCCTATAAGCACACGACATTCAGAAACCCTCGACCTTAATCGGTCGGGGGTTTTTTCGTTGCCTTGATGGTGGCGTGAGATGATATGCGGGCTCAAGTCTGATTCTTCGTTGGCCAAGCTCTTGTTTCCTAGTTGGCGATAAAGGAATACATTAAATTCCCGGAAGTTCTGTTGATGCCCTGATCACGTTGTCAAATGCGATCTGTGATGGAAGTTCCGCCAGACAATGGCACCATCAAACAGGGTACATAGATGCACTTCCTTAAAAACCATCAAATCTTTGAGTCACAGGATTTGGGTGAAACGCAAGCCTTTCTGTCGGATATGAACAGTATCGACACGATTGACGCGCTTGGTAAGAATGCCAGCACAGATGTTTCTATTCAGTCTGCGGCCATTGCCGATATTACCCTTCTTGGTGCATCTTTTGGGGCTGGACGCATTCATCTTAAAACCCCGGCGATTGAAACCGATGACTTGTTCCTTCTGTTTGTGAATAGCGGAAATGGTCAGGTCAAACATGGGGCGCATGAATTTGAAATCTCGCCGCAACGCGGGCTGATGCGTAACATGCGTGTCCCGTTATCCGCGATTGAGGACAATTTTTCGGCCCTTGGCGCGCATTTGCCGGTTTCAACCTTGCGTAAACATGCCCATGCCCTGACCGGGCGCGATATCTTTCGTAATGAACTGGTTTTCGATGCGACAATCGATGTGACATTGCCGGGGCAAGGCCATGTTGTGGACACCCTACACTATATCGCAAATGCTCTTGACGGGCCGCTTTATGGTCTTGAAAACTCGATTATTCTGGCCGAATTGCGCGATTTGCTTCTAACCAATATTCTGATGCAGTTGCCAAACTCCTATTTGGACATTTTGCATGACAGGCCATCGACAGTTGCCCTGCCGCGATATGTCAAGCGTGCCCGTGATTACATTCATGAATATGCAGACAGTGCTATTCATCTTGCCGATCTGGTTGCCTATGCGGGATGTGGCTATCGCACGCTTCTGGTCGGATTCAACGATGTTTTTGGCATGGCGCCCATGGCCTACCTCAAGACTATCCGTTTAAACCGGGCGCATCATGAGCTGCTTGAAGCGGCCCCGGGAACGACGGTTGCCAAGGTCGCCGATAAATGGGGATTTGGCCATGCCGGACGGTTTGCGCAAAGCTATGCCGTGCATTTTGGCGTTTCACCATCCGAAACGCTCAAACGTTGTCGTTAGGCGTCATATGAAACCCACACGATTATTGCCCTGAAACAGGCAAGGCTATCCAGTTTTATGCATTGTCGATCCACTTATGGTTGGAAATCGGCATGTGGTCTTTATTTCTTCTGGTTTGGTCAAAAACTTCTGCTTAATTCTGCCGTATGGCCGGGAAGAGGGCTGCGTTTTAAATGTCGTGCTTCCCTGCCCATGCGAGTTCGCAGTGGAAGAACTTGCAAGATTCATCCGAATGCAGCGGCATTGATAAACGTGGCAAGCGGCTAGGGCCGTGTGAGCGCGTGGCCGCGTGAAGCTAACCAGTACTAATTGATCGATCGGCTTGATTGATCCCTCTTGCTACTGATCTGCATATGACTTGTGCAGCGGTAAAACCAGCAAGACCAATAACGTCACACAATAGTTCGCAAATAACATCACGATCTCACACGATCTCCGATCTCTTCGCTGTGTTTGGACGGCCCGGTGGCCATAGCGGCCGGGAACCACCTGATCCCATCCCGAACTCAGAAGTGAAACCAGCCTGCGCCGATGGTACTTTGTCTTAAGGCACGGGAGAGTAGGTCACCGCCGGGCCTTCCAAATACAGCACAAATATTCCCTATCATCACACCCAAACATCCAACGCCGCTTCAAACATGAGCGGCGTTATCTGTTTACTGAGGCTGTAAAGAAATCGCTCCAGTGGAGCGATTTTAAGCCGAAGGTTGAGCACGGCGGAGCCGCGCGCAGACTGTACAGATATATCACCCTGACGCGGGGTGGAGCAGCCCGGTAGCTCGTCAGGCTCATAACCTGAAGGTCAGAGGTTCAAATCCTCTCCCCGCAACCATTAAAAAGACCCTGTCACCTTCGGTGGCGGGGTCTTTTTGATTGTAGGTGGGAGCGGCCATTTTGAACCTCTTGTTCAAACCAAGCAAAGCAACGCTTTGCGCAGGTTCAGCGCAGCGCAAAGCGCGTAGCTAAATCCTGCCCCCGCAACCACTTCTGTTATAAATCGCTTCTTTGCGAGATATAACAACACCCTAAATCAAACCACCCCGCCTGGCGAAAGCCGAGCGGGGTGTTTGTCTTTGCTGTGGCCCTGTGGATTTGTGGGAGGTATCAGACCTTTATACCGAACAGTTTTTGCGCATTCCGGAAGGCAATTTTTTCCTTGGCTTCACGGGGCAGATCCACTGCCTTAAACCAGTCGGTTCCCTGCTTCATGTCTGCAAACGGATAATCGGTTCCAAACATCACACGATCCACACTGATGTATTTCAACAAAAGATGAAGCAGTTCATCCTGGAAAAATGCGCTGGTTGTGTACCAGAAATTGTCATTGAAGTACTGGCCGATGGGTTTATTCAGTGAGCGCTCGGTCGTATCACCCAAATCTCCCACGATACGCTCGTAGTAGAACGGAAGGCCCTCTCCCATATGGCCGATGATCATTTGCAGTTTGGGGAATCTGTCGAACGTTCCTGTCATGATCAGTCGAAGACATTGCGTAAGCACCTCCTGGTGCCAACCATATCCGGAACCACTGAGAATGTAGTCCTGATATTCGTCATTATATCCTGGCCGCATGATGCGGTAGTAAATGTCGAAGACTTCCTTGGGCGGGAAGCCCGGATGCAGGTATATCGGGACATCAAGTGCCTCGGCCCGCGCCAGAAGGGGTTCAAAATCGGGATGGTCGAGAAACTTTTTGCCAATGAAGCCATTGGTCATGGCGCCGACAAAGCCATCTTCGCGAACGGCGCGTTCCAGTTCGTCGGCTGATGCGACCGGGTCCTGTAGCGGCAGGGTTGCATAGGCCTGGAACCGCCCCGGATAGGTGACCATTGGACCTGTGGCAATCATCTTGTTGAGGCGATAGGCAAAATCGATGCCTTCCTGACCAGCGAGATCCTGCACACCGGGCGTATGTGCCGAGAGGATCTGAACATTGATCCCTGCCTGATCCATGTCACCGATGCGGCCGGGGCCAAGTTCGGCAAGACCGGTTTCCCTGAGGTATTCCACGTGATCATCGTTAATCGCATTCAGCGCGATCAGTTCGTCGGTGGTATAGGTCTCTTCGGTGGCGATAAAGGGCAGGTCCTGGTCTCGCAAGGCAATGGTCGATTTTTCTGCCGTGGTGGTGTCGGCGGCAATGGCGGGTGCGGCCAATCCGGCACCAACACCAAGGGCCGCCGCACCACTTAGAAAGCTGCGGCGTCCTATTGCGAGGTTCCCTTGGGGATTTTCGGTCGGTTTCATATCAATTTCTACTCCGCTATTACGTTGTGTCGTTCGGGGGGCTTTCGTCATCACCGTTCTTGGGATCGAACATTTGTGACTGCAGCCCGGTGGGCCTAAAACCAATGGAAAGGGTCGGCGCTTCATTCAGGCAGTCTTGTATGGCTGGGCTTATGCCCGTCCACGTCTGGGCAAATACCGGATCAACGGGCAAAGGTCCTGCTATTGCTGGGGCTGGGGCTGGGGGGAGATCGCAAAATCGTAGCGCGGGATAAAGGACAAGCTGTTTTTCAGCCGCTCAACCGCTTCGGGCTAAACCGGGATAACCTGTTTGGGATTTGCGCTTAGGGCAGATAGATCACAGGTGTCAGCCATCCCTTTTCCTGCATCACTTTGATGCCTTCCAATACCGGTCCCGCAGCCAGAAACCACATCGCATCGCGCGTGGTGGTTAAAAACAGTGACGGCTTGCACAGCACAGTTTCTTCATCCTGCCAGCGAAACCAAGTCGGCCGAAAACGCGGCACAGTATTGCTATAGCGGCGGAATGCCTTGCCAAAACGTTGTGATAACAGCACCTCTTCTTGCAAGACCACATTGCGAAACACCATCCAGCACACGCCGGCAAATAAACTGGCGAGCACGATGCTGCCGGTCTGGGCCCCGACACCAAACGCCCCGATTATGCTGAAAAGATAAAGTGGATTACGGCAGCTTGAATAAGGCCCGGTGGTGACAAGCTCTGTTTTCTTGCGCCCGCCGATATAAAGGGAGCACCAGCCACGTCCGATGATGCATACATAAATCGCAAATAGCCCAACGGCTTCGATCATGTCGTGAAGCGCGCTCTGCCGATCGGTCAAGGACCGAGATCCGGCAACGAGGACCAGAAGAACCACAACACCAAGCCGAAGAATACGTTTTCTTCGGCGCTGTATGGTGCGCATGCCGGCATCATCCGGGGGCGTTCCCAAGACCGCTTTACCGGCAAAACGGAGTGCAGTAGGGGGGATCATAAAACTCACTCTTGCCAAATCAAACTGCGGTAACTTTTATCGTTGGCAGGTTGATTTTGGCGTCCAGTGCTTCACATCCGGTCGTTCGGTTGCAAACTCAAACTTATGCAGCCCACCTTCTCGACAGCGTTTCTGATGGTGTATCAGGGACCGACATTTCTGCTTTGCATGCCCCTGAGAATGCCCGTGAGCCGGGCAAGCGCAAGATTGACGATCTTCATCCTTCAGCGGACGGACAGTTGGGGCGGGCGCCGGAACAGGTTGGTCATTTTTGAGCGATTTTAAACCGAAGGTCGAGCACGGGCGATAGGCCGCGCGCAGACTGCGCTGGTTCAGACTGCAATGAACAATCGTTAAAGCCTTATTCTTGAACGTCGACGCTGCTTAGCTGCCAAATAACGTTCAAATCCTCTCAAAGGCTGGGGTGGCATTGTGGGCCGCACAGTATTGAAAAGCTGACGCTTATGTTGCGGTAGACGTTGAAAAATTCCAGATGTTGAAGGCTGCATCATGCCCGTGCTTTGAATATCTGAGACTAGCCGCGTCTTGAACAATGGTGTGAGGAAGGCTTGGTAGTCCGTACTCGATGGATCAAGTCGCCATACTATTGAGTTATTGTCATACCCAACCTTATCCGATGCTATTTCAACGTCGCCGAAGTCGAAATAGACGACCTTGTCGCTGGTGATCCATTTTTTGATAAGCGAGCTTTCATCGATGGCTACTTGGAAAGTTGGTGGGGTTTTTATGACCAGTCGTGCATTCGTAAGTACCTCTTGGAATTCCGATACTGATCTCTTAAGCCTCGTACCATCAACAATCCAAACCATCGTCCCATAGAATTCTTCACGCTTCCGACGTTCTTCGTCTGAAATGTGCGAGTGCTGAAATTCAACGACAAAGCCGTCGGGGCGTTTGATATCGGCAATATGGCGTTCACCGCTTTGATCTGTTTGGCTGATCTCATGCCAGTCGGAAGGGAAACGATTTTTCCAATCAATATGCCATTGAGTTTCGTTCTCCCACCAAGCGTCACAAGCTCGGGTCGATTTGTGCGCCCAATGATGAATGCGTTGGTTACCGCATTTAGCAATAACGGCTTCGCCGCAATTCGGACATTGCCCTACATTGCCTTTAGCCGGAAGTTTTCTGACGCCATCAACGATAGCAAACTGAAGTTTCATGAGTTTATCCTCTCTCGAACGCGCGAACCCTTCCGCTTAAAACCGAAAAGGTTGCAGCTTAGGTTTTTAGGATTAGCGTCGAGGGGATGCGGTAATAGACCGCTTTCTCATTATTGATCCGTTAGTCCGGATTTTGCTTCTTACCAGTTTCGACAGGGCTAATGCTAGCGAAGTGATGTGCTGCGTTCAACCAACTGACGGTGGTGCGGACACAAGCTCACTCCCCCTCAACCACCCCATCGACAACCCCGGCCTCCATAAGCTCCGCCAGTTCCGGAAACCAGATCCCGGTATGCGGGGCGAGGAAGACTTGCTCGAGGAAACTCTCGGCAATGCCCTGGCTGCGATAAAAGGTGATTTCCTTTTCCTGCTGGCCCTTGATGTCATAAAGCGGGACGGGGTAGTCGAGATCAACCTTGTATTGATGGAAACCCAGCCGGCCATTGGGGCCGAGATAGCGTTTGACCCCACCGATAAAGGCGGTCGTGCAGGCGGAGCTACAGGCCTCAAACACATAGGTGTCCAAGCCCCGGTCGCGGATCAGGAAGCCGACACCGCGCCCTTCATAGACATGCCCGCCATCACTGTGCAGGACGATGCCGGTCACACCCGGATTTTCATCAAGCAAGGCCGCCAATCGCTGCGCCATGCCAAGGGCAAAAGTGCCGGTGATGTGAATGCGGGTGTTGTCCGGGCTAAGCGTCAGCGCATATTGGCTGGCGCGGGCATCTTCAAGCTCGGTCAGGTTGACTGGAATAAACTTCTCCGGGGCAAGGGCGCGGAAAGAGGCCGCGATGTTGAGCACCGTAAAGGCCAAACAAAGCCCGATCACCCCATAACTCACAACGGTCCAGATATTGGCAAGAATGCTTGACTGATGTTGGGTAGCGCGCAGCACACCAACCACCTGCCAGACAAAAACAACGCCATGAAAAAAAAGGATAAACGCAACCGTCGCGATCAGCGCCGGGACGCGTTCAGCGATATAGGGCGGAAGCGTATAGCGGTCGGCAAACAGGATCAGAGCCCGGATCAGGATCAGGTTGACACACAGCGCGAATAGGAGTGCGTGTTTTCCTTGCCAGTGATCCTGGAGATAACCCAATTGATTGTTCCTTAAAAGCTCGGAGCCCTTTGAAGTTAAGGATTACCGAATGTTTCGGATTGGTCGGTGTGCAATCTAGTCTGAAATTTTGTGCAAAGAGGATTTCTTTAGTCAATAGAGTGATGTCTTGGTTGTAAAACGCCTTCTGATACTAAAAATAGCATAAATTCCTAGTTTGCGTCCTTTGGTGTATGTCACTAAGCTGATGCAGTAATCTATGATGTGCATATATTGACTTTTTGGTTCAGGAACTTCGAAGTCCGTAGAAATAGGGTGATTAATGGCTTGGATAGAAAGTGTAGTAATCCATGAGTTCTGGGGAAATCACTCGGTTGACCTTAGGTTTAAACCTGATGTGAACTTTCTAATAGGGCGCAATGGGTCTGGGAAGACCACTGCAATTGATATAATTGCTTCGTCTTTGCAAATAGACGGTGAAGCTCTAGAGCGGTTGCCCTTCAAAAAAATTGAAATTACGTTGTACGATGCGCAAAAGCGAAGAAAGCCAAAAGTAACTGTTGAAAAATCCGATGGTCAAAATTTGGGCGGTGAAATTTCATATAAAGTTCAAGACTACGCTACTGCTAGTGCAGATGACATAAGAGTTTATCTGCCTTTTTTATCACGCGGGTTTCAAACTATTAGAGATTCTCGGGGGCGATACATTCGTGTTCCTGTTGCCGAAAAAGAAGTAGGCGGCTTGGGGAGTCTGAAGCGTGATTTATCCTCTTTGATTTCAACTAACTGGCTGTCGATTAATCGAATATCTCCAGGCCGCTACTCAAGCGACCGCCCCATCAATGAGGCAATGGTAGATCGAAAAGCGAGAGAAGTTTCGGAGAGGTTGGAAAGGTATTTCTCAGAGCTTTCATCGAAAGCAAATTTAATTACGCGAAACTTTCAGCGAAAGTTTTTTAGGTCATTAATCCAAATCGATAGCGATTTTAAGCTAGGAAAGAGTCTGTATGATCTCAACCTAGATGAGGAAAGTAAATCTCTAGCTACAATTTTTGAAAAATTCAGTGTCCCTCAAGAAGAGTACGAAAAGGATCTATCAGGATTTTACGCGCATTTAAAAAACATTCAGAATAACAAATCAGCTGGAATGTTCGATCTGCATGACGTGATACCGATGATTAATGCGCATAAGATTCATTCCCTTGTGGAGCAGTGGAATGAAGTAGTGGCAAACGAAAAGAAGGTTCTGTTGCCGAGGGATGCATTTGTTAAGATTTTAGATGGGATGTTGCATCGAAAATATGCGCAGGTTCTTCCCAGTGGGGAAATGATTTTTGAGACAAGTTCTGGCAAAGAGCTTAGGATTCTTGATCTCTCTTCAGGTGAGAAGCAGCTGTATATTATTTTGGGCGAAGCATTACTCCAGCGTGATGCGGAGTGGACCTATCTTGCGGATGAACCGGAACTCTCCCTTCATGTTGATTGGCAAGAAGTGTTGGTGGATAATTTGCGTGCGCTCAATCCTAACGGTCAGGTTATTTTCGCAACCCATTCTCCGGACATTGTCAGTCATTATTCCGACAACATTATCAGCATGGAGAAGGCGATCCGATGAGTTTTACAAGGTCGCCGAAAGGGCTGGAAAACACAAGAAACTTCAAAGGGGTAGACATAATCGTTTACACAGAAGGGGGGGATGGCCGACAACTCACGAAAGAAGAAATAGTTTTGGGTGGGGGGCAGCCCGATACGGACGATGCTAAATTCTGGCAAGGCGTAATCGCAGGCGTCAGGCCGGGCATAAAAGCGAAAGTTCTAAGCGTCGGCGACTGTAAAGTTGTTGAGAGTATTGCGGAAAATATTGTCGAAAATGACTTGAAGGGCTTATTCGTCGCCTATGACCGTGACTACAAAGATTTTTTTGGTCCCGACTACAGAGATGAGAGAGTCGTGCTTTCATACGGGTACAGTTGGGAGTCTGACCTTTTTGATGAGAAGACAATTCTAGGATGTTTGGAAAGTATTGTTATTCGAGGATTTGATCGCCAAGAAATGAGTAAAAAGGTGCATGATTTCTCGACAAACGTCCTTAATGGATTGCAATACGTTATTAGGTGCGATCAAGTTTTTGTTGTATTGGGTGGGCAGCTGTTTGATCGGGGGAGGCCCGGGTCTATCCTCGTGCACGACGCGCAGTCCAAAAATCCACCAGCTGTGGATAAGGAAAGATTAATCAAAAATATTACGAAGAAAAAAAAGCAATTGAACGCGAAAGGCGTTTTTCTTGTGAATAGGACAACTAAGATTGATCCATGTAGGCATGCTTTCGGTAAGTTTTTACTGCATGTAGCTAGGAGAATAATTAGGTGTATACTTCGTGAGATAAATCAGACCGCCGCGATGGCAGACTCGTACTTAGATCACTTTTTAATGGAAGCATTCCATTCGATCATTTCGAGTCGTGATAAACACCATCTGATTGATTATTATAATCAGGTTGTGGGTCGAGCGGTTGATCGAGCTACCACATAAATAGGGTACTTGAAAACACCCCCGGCCATCCGACCGGGGGTGTTCTCTTTCCAGAACCCTAAAGCTCCAAATCACATCAGGTTATCCGCCCGTCACGCGAGATCGAAGCGATCGGAGTTCATGACGTTCACTCACGCACGCGGATCAGAGAAACGGGACTGTCCTTCTTTTCGTCGTGAGTACGTATAGAGCGTCAGTGAATTTGAAACAAAATCAACGATTTCATGTAATCACCAATATCGCTAATAGGTGTTGAAATATAATATTCAATAATCAATCTAAGGTGGTATTATAGTTACTCTTGTTGTTAGGGGGGGGGCAGTGGATGACCGCCTTATTGAAAGCCATATACTTCGTTAGTGTTGCCCTATGGACGGTCTTGATAAACACAAGTGTTTCTGGCGAAACCTTGTCCAATAATATGCTTCAGACAAAGACCTTTGATGTGGAAGAGACCGAGCAATTACTACAGGTGTGGTCGCTACCAAATGATGATCAAAATAATGGCATTCTGTCTTTGGTGGCCGTGACGGCGAGGTCTCCGATACCGAACTTCGAAGTTATAGATGTACGTAAGGAAGGTAGAATATTCACTCTTCTTGGTGAATTGAAGTGTCGGTCGCCAGTGGCACTTTCAAATGGTGGTTTCTACTTCGAAGATGACGCGGGATTTCCTCAGCCATTGGGATTAGTTATTAGTGCAGGGCAAAAGAAGAATGATTTTCGGCGACGTAAATTTGGAGGATTTGCCGTTTTGAATAAACAACGGGTAGATATTATTCCTGTTGATTCCGTTTCTGCGGCGCGGGAGGCGTATCAAGCAATACAGTCATCTCCAATCCTCGTATACAGAGGCCAAAACGATATGTTTTCTGATCGCGGGGTGAAGTTCAATAGGACAGCTATCGGTATTACTGATTCTGGAAATGTTGTCTTGTTGGGGGCGTTCAGACCAAGAGGAAGTGCTGTTTCACTTTATGAGTTTGCTGAATTGATTGTGTCATTAAAGTTACACGGAGGTCCGCGAATTGAAGCGGCTCTAGCCTTGGATGGTGGTCCCAGTAGTCAGATAATAATCCCAGAAACGGGAGATATATTTGGTTATGACGGTCCGAATTACTTGCCAAATGCTATTTGCCTGAATGTTCTCCAATAAAGAATAAGGAACTTTCATGTCAGTCGAGAATGACAACGATGATTCTGGGGGACGAGGAGGGATTACTCGTATCGTTCTGAAATTCGTTGTGGTGTCAGCCTTGGGTGTAGCGAGTTACGCATTTTTCGAGCCATTGAAGACTATAACTAAAAACTATCTCTGGCCTGAAAATATCGAATTACATGAAACAGCGAGCGGCATAGTGGGGGTGGCTCAGGGGTATCAATTTTCGTTGGTCAATAAGTCATCCGTTGCAGGCATCTCCGGAGGGGCAATCCTATTTGTTCCTCAGGGGCAAGGGATCGAGGTTGTTGGAAAGTCTAAGTTTATTATAGGGCCTTCAGAAGGCTCCGTTTCAGTGCCGAGTTCAGAAAAACTTATGATTATAACTCGTCGAGAAGGTGAGCATCGTTTGCTAGCCAAGATCGAGACCCAACGAGGTGCAAAGTTTGAGGGAGAGGTTATAATTCACTCAAAACCCCGCTCCTTAGTTACCACAGATGACTATTCGGGGGTATGGGATGTGTTGCTAAATGAGGTTTCTGGAACAATGAAAATTGAACAGACTTCCCCTTCGGACAGACATTTCGGCGGAAGAATAACCCTCTCCGATGGAACGCACCTGAATATCAGCCCGTCAGCTAGTAAGTGGGATGGAAGAACAATAGTAATTTGGGCTACTAACGAGTTTGGGGATGAATATAGTTTTCAGTCTAGGAAGTGTAGATTGGAGATAGACGACAAATATTGGGTGTTTGCTCATGGTGACTATAAGGTGCACCTTAAAAATGGTGGATCAAAGGACCTTGAATACAATTATTCTACCTATGTAGAAAAATGCCCTGGAAGTGAGAGCGTTAGTCCACGGGAAAATAGTGGTAGTTTCTTTGCGAGAGTAGCTTCTCGATAGTTTATTTCTGCTGACTGTTATGATTTGAAGTCCACTAATGAACGAAATATAAAAAACACCCCCAGCCTCACGACCGGGGGTGTTCTCTTTCCAGAACCCTAAAGCTCCAAATCACATCAAGTCATCAGCCCTCACGCCAGATCAAAGCGATCCGCGTTCATGACCTTCACCCAAGCGGCGACGAAGTCCTTGACGAACTTCTCGTGGTTGTCGTCCTGGGCGTAGACTTCGGCGTAGGCGCGCAGGATCGAGTTGGTGCCAAACACCAGATCCACACGGGTGGCGGTGAATTTGGTGTCGCCGGACTTGCGATCAACGATGTTGTACAGGTTGTCGCCAGCCGGTTTCCAGCTATAGGCCATGTCAGTCAAGTTGACGAAGAAGTCGTTCGTAAGTTTGCCGACACGGTCGGTGAAGACACCGTGCTTGGTGCCGCCATGGTTGGTGCCCAGAACACGCATACCACCGATCAGGCAGGTCATTTCATGAGCCGTCAGACCGAGGAGCTGTGCACGATCCAGCAGCATTTCTTCTGGCGATACGACATAGTCCTTTTTCGACCAGTTGCGGAAACCGTCCGCCAGCGGCTCGAGCGCGTCGAAGCTATCGGCGTCGGTCATCTCGTCCGTCGCGTCACCGCGGCCCGGTGCGAACGGGACGGTAATGTTAACTCCGGCATCCTTGGCGGCCTTTTCAACCGCGGCGGTACCGGCCAGCACGATGAGATCGGCAATCGAGACTTTCTTGGCAAGGCCTGCCTGGAAGTCTTCAAGGGCTTTCAGCACCTTGGCAAGGCGGGCCGGTTCGTTGCCTTCCCAGTCCTTCTGCGGGGCAAGACGGATGCGTGCCCCATTGGCACCACCACGTTTGTCCGAACCCCGGTAGGTGCGGGCACTATCCCAGGCGGTATTGATCAGATCGGCCGGGGCGATGCCAAGACCCAGCAGTTTGGATTTGAGATCGGCGATTTCGGACTCGCTCAGCGTATAATCAACAGCCGGGATCGGGTCCTGCCAGATCAGGTCTTCAGACGGTACATCCGGACCGTGATAGCAGGATTTCGGGCCCATATCACGGTGGGTCAGTTTAAACCATGCACGGGCGAAGGTTTCGGAGAAGTATTCCGGGTCCTTCATGAATTTCTGGCAGATGGCGTTGTAGGTCGGGTCGACTTTCATCGCCATATCGGCATCGGTCATGATCGGCATGCAGCGGATTGACGGGTCTTCGACGTCAACCGGCATGTCTTCTTCCTTGATGTCGATTGGCATCCACTGCCATGCCCCGGCCGGGCTTTTCTTGAGTTCCCATTCATAGCCGAACAGCAGGTCAAACCAGCCCATATCCCACTGGGTCGGGTTTTTGGTCCAGGCGCCTTCGATACCCGAAACAACGGTATCACGACCAATGCCACGGCCTTTGGTATTGAACCAACCCATGCCCTGGTCAACGATGTTGCCGGCTTCGGGTTCCGGGCTCAGGTCTGCGGCATCGCCGTTGCCGTGACATTTACCAATGGTGTGGCCACCGGCGGTCAGTGCCGCGGTTTCTTCGTCATCCATCGCCATACGGGCGAAGGTTTCACGAACCTGGGCTGCGGTCTTGGCCGGGTCAGGCTGACCATTTACCCCTTCCGGGTTCACATAGATCAGGCCCATCTGAACGGCAGCCAGCGGGTTTTCCATGGTATCCGGTTTGGAAACGTCGCCATAGCGGCTGTCAGAAGGTGCCAGCCATTCTTTTTCAGCGCCCCAATAGGTGTCTTTTTCCGGGTGCCAGATGTCTTCGCGGCCAAAGGCAAAGCCAAAGGTTTTCAGACCGGCAACTTCATAGGCAATGGTACCCGACAGGATCATCAGGTCAGCCCAGGAGATTTTGTTGCCGTATTTCTTTTTGATCGGCCAGAGAAGACGGCGGCCCTTATCGGTGTTGACGTTATCGGGCCAGGAGTTCAGCGGTGCGAAACGCTGGTTGCCGGTGCCGCCACCACCACGGCCATCGGCCAGGCGGTAAGATCCGGCAGCATGCCATGCAACACGGGCGAACATGCCAACATAGCTGCCCCAGTCTGCAGGCCACCAGTCCTGGCTGTCTTTCATCAGGGCGCGGAGATCATTTTTCAGCGCTTCGACATCAAGTTTTTTGAGTTCTTCGGCATAGTTGAAATCCTTGCCAAGCGGGTTCACTTTGGTGTCGTGCTGGTGAAGGATGTCAAGGTTCAATGCGTTCGGCCACCAATCCATGACCGTTGTGCCCAGCGCGGTCTGACCGCCATGCATTACCGGACATTTCCCTGCGGTATGTTTTCCGTCCATTTTCTCTCTCCGTCGTGGCTGAGATGTTTTAAACAGCTTCTGGACCCGTATCGCGTGTATCGCGCGGTCGTGGGACGCGTTGGTGTGTTGCGTCCGTTTGTTGTTTCTCCCTGACCTAGTTTAACCAAAACCAGCACCATGAAACCAGAAGTTATGCGTGACGGTTTCATGTTGAAGGTAATCATCAACTCAGGGATCGCAATGCGACACGGGGTAATCAATTTTGTGCAAAGGGTTTCCCATCGCTTTAAGAAGGCTAACAACGATACAGTTGATAGGGGAAATAGTTATTTCATGTGTTTTCGATAGTTTTTATCGATGATTTGGTCCGGGGTGGTGAAAGTGCCGGTTTGGGCCGGGGGCGGTTGGGGCCGTGACATTTGCAATCAGTCGGGTAGACTGTGTTCGAGTTCACAGTCTTAAGTCCTTTGGTGGTCGTGTTTTTCCGATTCCGGATCGTCCACGCCCCCAAACTGCCCCGATGCAGCCCCACAGAAAGCGGAAATCCCGACATGTCTCATTCTTCAAAAGGTGCCATCTATATGGCGGCAGCGGCCAATTTGCTGATTGCTGTGGCCAAGTTTGGCGGGGCGGCGATTACCGGATCGGCCGCGATGATGTCAGAAGGCATTCATTCGCTTGTCGATACCGGCAATCAGGGGCTTTTGCTTTTGGGGTTAAGGCTCTCGACCCGTGAGCCCGATGAACGGCATCCGATGGGCTATGGCAAGGAGACCTATTTCTGGTCGTTCCTGGTGGCGGTGATGATTTTCGGGCTGGGCGCTGGCGTTTCGATCTGGGAAGGGGTGGACAAGGTCATTCATCCGCATGCGCTTGATGTGCATGTGGTGGCGACACTTGGCGCGTTTGATATCCGCACCTATCACGTGGTGTTTTCGATCCTGGTCATCGCGATTGTGCTGGAAGGCTTGGCGTTTCGCACGGCCTATATCACCTTCCGCGCACAGCATCCGAACGTGCCGCTGATCAAGGCAGTACGCAGCAGCAAGGACCCGACTGTTTTCGTCATCCTGTTTGAGGATTCAGCAGCCCTTTTGGGGCTTATGGTGGCCTGCGTCGGGATTGCGGCGGCCTATTTGCTTGCAATGCCGGTTCTCGATGGTTTGGCATCGGTGATGATCGGGCTTATTCTGGCGGTGACGGCCTTTATGCTGGCGGTTGAGTGCAAGGGGCTTTTGATCGGCGAAAGTGCCAACAGCCAAAGCCGCAAGAAGATCAATGACATGGTTGCCGCCATTCCCGGCATCCTTAAGGTCAACGAAATCATTACCCTGCATCACGGGCCGCAAAGCCTGATTGTGTGTGTCAGTGTTGATTTTGAAGATACGGTCACATCGGTCGCATTGGAGGCCGCCGTGTCGCGGCTTGAAAGCGATATTCGCGCCGAAATTCCCGAAGTATCGAAAGTGTTCATCGAAGCACAGAACTGGCGCGCCCATCAGAAGCTTCTCGATGAATTGGGCAGCACCCCCGATGCCACGCCCTCGGCCCACCCGGCCTAAAGCTTCGGTGCTATTGGCGTGTGCGCTGGTTGCAGTTGAACTGGCGTGCGCGAAATAGTATGAGGAATAAAACCAATAAGGAATTTCACGGGAAGGGACGCATTCGAACATGACTAAAAAGATCTTCCCGAGTTGGATCGCGGTTGATTGGGGGACCTCGAACCTGCGCCTTTGGGCGATGGATGATACCGCGAACATCCTTGGTTCGGCGGAAAGTCCGCTGGGTATGAATGCGATTGCCAGCGACCCCAAACTTTCGTTCGAGGCGGTTCTGATTGGCCTGATCGAAGATTGGCTTGGCGCTGATCCGGCAAAGCTGCCGGTGGTGATTTGCGGCATGGCCGGGGCCAAGCAGGGCTGGCTTGAAGCCCCTTATTGCGATGTGCCGGCACGGCCATCCGATCTTGCCAAGGGGGCGGTAATACCAAATGTGAGGGATCCTCGCATTTCTGTTTTTATCCTGCCGGGGCTTTGTCAACGCGGTGACCCTGATGTCATGCGCGGCGAGGAAACCCAGCTTGTTGGCTTTATGGCGCAGAACCCGGACTTTTCCGGCTGGGTTTGTTTGCCCGGCACCCATTCGAAATGGGCACATGTCGCCGATGGCATGATCAAGGCGTTTCGCACCTACATGAGTGGCGAGGTGTTTGCGTTGCTGTCGCAGCAATCCATCCTGCGGCATTCGGTCGATGATGCCTGGGACAATGCTGCCTTTGCCGATGCCGTGCGCAAGTCATCCGAACAACCAACCGCTTTCCTGCACAATCTTTTTACCGTGCGGGCGGGGGCTCTTGTTGCCAAGGGGGATGCGTCTGTTGCACCGGGGGCGGCGGTTCTGTCGGGCACGGTGATTGGGGCCGAGATTGCCGATGTTTTGGGGCTTTTGCAGCCGGGCGAGAACATCGCGCTCATCGGGGCGGGCAAGCTGGCCTCACTTTATCAGGCGGCCTTGGCCGTTCATGGCCACAAGGCAGCCTTGCAAGACGGCACTGCAATCACGCTTTCGGGGCTGCGTCAGGCCCATGACACCCTTATTTCGCCATCACAGGAGACCTGAGCCATGGCAAACTATGTCGGAGAACAGATTACCGATCCGGTAACCGGCAACGCCCATCGCAGCCTGATCGCGATCCTGCGCGGCGTGCAGCCCCATGAGGCCGCCGATATGGCGCGCGCACTGGTCGATGCCGGGATCACCATGATCGAGGTGCCGCTCAATTCCCCCGAACCGCTTAAAAGCATTTCTGCCATGAAAGAGGCGGTCGGCAATGCCGCAATGATCGGGGCGGGGACGGTTTTGACGACGGACGACGTTGCCAATGTCAAAGCGGCGAACGGTGAATTTGTTGTTTCGCCCAATTGCGATATCGACGTGATCGCCAAGACCAAGGAACTTGGTATGGGTTCCTGGCCGGGTGTTTTGACCCCAACCGAATGCTTTGCCGCGATCAAGGCAGGGGCCGACGGGCTCAAGATTTTCCCGGCCAGCATCATCGGGTCGGATGGCATCAAGGCAATGCGCGCGGTCCTGCCCGCCGATATGCCGGTTTATGCTGTTGGCGGTGTCGGCCCGGATGATTTTAGCGTCTATGCCAAGGCGGGCTGTGACGGCTTTGGCCTTGGGTCAGGCATCTACAAACCCGGCATGACCGCGGGTGATGTTTCAAAAGCCGCAATTGCCTATGTTACAGCGCATGATGCGGTGTTTGGCTGAGAAGGCGCTGTTCGCTGCTGGTTTTTAGGCATTTATTTCTGAAATAATTCCAAATTATGGAAGTGCGTTTGACCCTTGGGGACCTGCGGGCTAAATTCCAGCCATTGTCTGAATTCCTGAATATGGGAGGATCCATTGGATCTTGGAATTAAGGGCCGCAAGGCCATCGTTTGTGCGTCATCCAAGGGGCTTGGTCGTGGCTGCGCGATCAAACTGGCCGAGGCCGGTGTTGATCTTGTGCTCAATGCCCGTTCCGAAAGGCCGCTGAGCGAAACGGCCGAGTACATCCGCGATACCTATGGCGTGAACGTCACCACGGTCGCCTGCGACATCACCACCGAAGAAGGCCGCAACAAGGTTCTGGCCGCTGTCGATGCGCCGGACATTCTGGTCAATAATGCCGGTGGTCCACCCCCGGGTATCTGGTCCGATTGGGGCCAGAAGGAATGGGAAGCAGCCGTTCAGTCAAACATGCTGACCCCGATCCTGCTGGCAACAGCGGTCCTGCCGGGCATGATTTCGCGCCAGTGGGGCCGGATTGTGAACATCACGTCGGGTTCTGTGAAATCGCCGATCCCGCATCTGGGCCTTTCGAACGGGGCACGTGCCGGTTTGACCGGCTTTGTCGCGGGGACTTCGCGTCAGGTGGCCAAGGATGGGGTGATTATGAACAACCTCCTGCCGGGCCAGCACGATACGGACCGTATCAATGCGCTGATGACCAACAAATCCAAGGCAGAAGGCATTTCGCTGGAAGAAGCACGCACCAAAACCCAGGCGGGTCTTCCCACGGGCCGGTTTGGCGATCCGCTTGATTTCGGGGCGACCTGTGCCTTCATGTGCAGCGAGCATGCGAAATTCATGGTCGGGCAGAATATCCTGCTTGATGGTGGAGCCTTCAACTCCACCATGGGATGATATGTCGCCTTTCGTCACAGGTCGGTCTGCAAACGCCCATTTGCTGCGCTTCCGGTGCTCACGTACGTCAAGTACGCTGCGCGCCGGTTCTCGCAAACAGGCATTTTCGACACGCCCTGTGACCAAATCCAACATATCACCAAGTGCCCAACACAAAGGGTGGTGCTAGCATGGCGTCATTCACCTTTGTTTACGTGCTGCGCGAATGTGATTTCAGGCAGGGGCAGGGCAAGACCACTTTGCCCCGGACTTATGTTGGCTGGTCGACCGATGTGGACGCACGTCTTGCCACGCATAATAGCGGCAAGGGGGCGAAGACGACGCGCGGGCGACAGTGGGAACTGGTGTATGTCGAACGGTTCCGCACCTTCGGGCAGGCGATGAGCCGTGAATGGCATCTGAAGCGCGATCGCAAGCTGCGCAAGATGCTGGCAGGCGGATAGTCTGGTTGATTTGGAAACAAATCAGGGCTTGCATCATCGCGCCAAGTGACAGATATGTCCTTGCAACAAACGCATTTAAACCGGGGTACCATCGATCATGGCATTCGTTCGCAAAAATCCACTGAAACTCAACAATCTGCAGCTGCGCACCCTTGTGCTGGCACAGGTGATTGCCAAGGATCCGAATTCGGGCAAGATTGACGAGGCCACCGGCGAAGCAACGCTTTTGCGTGTACCCCATGCCCACGGTGACCACGTTCATGTTGGCAAGTTTACTGTGGCCGCCCGTGATGCCAGCGGGTTGGATAACCCGGCGGTTTGGGTTGCCCTCACCCGGAAGGGCTTGGTCAAGGAAGGCTATCCGGCAGCCATCGTTCTGACCAAGGAAGGCATGGAATATGATACCGGCCTTGGCGATCATTTCCTTGAGGAAAGCGATCACTAGGATCGGTTGATAGCGATACCAACCTGAGACGAAAAAGCCCTGCATGTGCAGGGCTTTTGTTTTGGCAATGATGTGCCTTGTTTAGTCGACCCGGATAAATTTTCCGTCCTGGATGGCGACAAAATAGATGTTGCGATTGCCATCACCAAAGGCATCAAACTCCAGCTCCTGATGCAGACCCTGCTGCGGCGGCAGATTGGTCAGCGCATCGGCAAGCGATTGATCCGGGTGCTTGGTGCGCAGTGCGGCAAACAGGACGGTCGCCGCGTCATAGCCCAGAACTGCGGTATAGCCGGGCTGACGACCGAACATTTCGTTGAACGCGGCGACAAATTTCTGGAAGCGCGGATTGGTGTCATAGCGGTCATAGGCCTGTGCCAGTTCCACGCCCTCGACCGCCTCGCCACCGACCTCGATCAGGGCCTGCGAACCCGCCCATTCTGATACGGCAAGCGGAACGCTTGATGACAGCTTGCGGATTTCCTGCGCCATCTGCGCACTGTCTGTGCTGTTGGTAATCAGCACAATCGCGTCGGGATCGTCGGCCAACAATTGGGCTGCTGCTTCGGCGTGGGTGATATTGTCGGTATTGATCCAGATTTTGGATATGACCCGCCCGTCAAGGGCATCAAGTTCCAGAAGAAATTCCCGATACCAGCTGTCGGTAAAGGCCTCATTCTGCCCGTCAAGGGCAAGGGCGACCCTTTCATAGCCCTGATCGATATAACGACGCGCATAGGCGCGCGCATTTTCATGTGTCGTGGTGTTCATGCGAAACAGATTGTCACGAAAACCGGCAAAGTCGGCAGCAGAAACCGTCGGCGAAATGGTCACCACCCCCAACTCATTGATCACTGGCAGCATCGCCATGCCGATCGAACTGATGATCGGGCCGACAATCGCATCAACGCCAAGGCGCTTAAGCTCGCGCACGTGATTTTGGGCCACTTCCGGGGTTTTCAGATCATCACGCGGAATGATTTCCACCATGCGGCCATTGATGCCGCCATCGGTATTGACCTGTTGGGCGGCCAGTTTCAACGCATCAAGCGCGTCCGTTCCGGCATCTGATCCGGGGCCGGACAGGCCGGCAATGAAACCGATTTTGATCGGGCCTGATTGATCACAGGCAACCAGCAAGAAGCATCCGACAAAGACAGAGCACAGAAACCTGATGGACCGCATTTTATTCCTAGCAGTTTTTCTTGATCGGCCCGATAGGCTGGCCCTTTGTTACTGCCTTATCCTGTCATGATCGTCAGCGACAAGGCGACAAATCCGATATGGCAGTTCCCCGAATGTGTTTCAAGCGGTTGATATTGCGATATTTGCCGCAAAAACCGTAACCCAAGTCCTAGCCAAAGTCGCGTCTGGCCTGCAGCACCCGTCCCATCGTGGTCATCAGGCACAAGGCGCCGAAAATGGCGGCGATCATGTTAAACGAGGCCGGGAAGATACAAATAAGACACAAGACTAGTATGGTCTCGCTGCCTTCGGTGATGCCGGTCAGATAGAAGAAGCTTTTCTTGCCCTGAGCATCGCCATCCGTGCGCCCCTGCTTGGCGGCAATGATGGCATAGGCCAGAAAACTCGACCCGGTGCCGACAAAACAGAAAATCAGAAACGCCGCCATCAGGGCATGTTCCGGCCGCCCAACGGCAAAGGCCAGAATGATGCCCGAATAAAACAGAAAGTCGGAGACGATATCGTAGTAACCGCCAAGATCGCTTTCCTGAGTTTTGGCACCCGGATGGCGCGACCGTGGGGCGGCATGCCTTGCAACCGCGCCATCAAGCCCGTCCATGAACCGTGATCCAAGGATCAAAACAAGCGCTGCGTAATCAAGCTTCAGCACAAGACAGCCTGCCGCCAGCAGGCCAAGGAAAAAGCCAACGCCGGTGATGAAGTTAGGCGTAATGCCCGTGCCCGAAAGCCTACGCGCAATCGCATTCAACGGCATATCAATCAGCGGGCGCAGGCGGGCATCAAACATCTGGTGTTTCCGGTTATCTCGTTGAAACAGCGACTATAAGCGCAAGTTCGATGGAATGAAAATCACCAGTTTGTTGATTGCGGGTGAGATGGCTATTCCCCGGACGGGATCAGTTGGTAATAGGGGCTTTCTTCAAGCACGGCGTCATCGACGGGGCCGAGTTTGTTTTGTCGAATGACGGCCTGGATTTCTTCGATATAGACACTGCCGCGTTCGGAATATCGGGTCAGTGTCTCGGCCAGAACAGATCCTGAAAGGGGGGCCTGATCGGCGATCATTCTGGCGCGCAAATCCCGAAATTCCGTGTAAGCCGATCCGGTATTGAGGTTCATCATATAGGCCCGGACCGAACCGAACGGTGATTTGAAAGCCGCGATCTTGTAATCACCAAGGTGCTTTCGCTGTTCTTCGGGCGTGATGCCATCACCATCATAGGTCCATTGACCAAACAATGCGTTGCCAAGGGCGGCAAAGCGCGATGTGCCCCAGCCGCTTTCGATGGCCATTTGCGCCATGGCAAGCGACGGGGGAACCGGTGCGATGCGTTTTTCAAGTTCCGCGATGGTTGCCGGGTCTTCGGGGGCTGTTTCAACACGGTATTGTTCGGCCAGTTCGGCAATGACCGAAAGATCGTTGGTGCGGATCGCATCACGAAGGACACTGCTTTGCAGGGCGATTTCCTCGTTCGCCAGCAGGGTCAACGGGCCGAGTGTCCGGAAAAATGTGCGTTTCTTGGCGGTGACCGTCAGTTGATCGGCAAGTTCGTCACGCCATCTTGTCGGGATGGTTTGCAGGAAAAGCCGGGGAACGATGCGTTCCCCCGCGTTCCAGCGTTCTGCGGTATAGCCAAGATCCTCAAACAGCTTTTCAAGCTGTCCATAGCCATTCAGTTCAATGCGGATAACGTCGCTTTGGTCTGGCGTCGGCAGAAGGATATCCGCCCGTGCAGCGGGAAGGAGACCCGCAGCCATCCCAAAGGTGGCAACCGCCAGAACGGAAAATGTGCGTATCAGGACACGTTTAAACATGGTGTGCCTCGCTGATCTGACCTGACATCGGTGCAGGATCAGAATGCTACCATGCTTTGGGGTTTAACGGCGAAAATCTTCAAGACGTTTGCGCTGTTTTCCAGCCTCGTCAAAGTTATCGGGTGCCAGCCATGCCTCGAACGCGGCCTTTACGGCAGGCCATTCTTCAACGATGACGGAAAACCATGCGGTGTCGCGGTTGCGCCCTTTGTAAACCATGTGATTGCGAAACGTGCCTTCATAGGTGAAGCCATACCGTGTGGCGGCGGCACGCGACGGGGCGTTCTGATCGTCGCATTTCCATTCATAGCGACGATAGCCCAACTCATCAAAGGCGCGCTTCATCATCAGATACATCGCCTCTGTCCCGCCGATGGTTTTTGAAAGGGCCGGGGCATAATTGATATTGCCGATTTCGATCACGCCATTGTTGGGATCCATCCGCATGAAGGCGGCAACGCCGACGGCCATGTTGGATGCCTTGTCGATGATTGTATGGAGCATCGGGTCGTTATTGGCATTCATGCCGTCCAGCCACGCCTTGTAAGCGGTGAAATCGGGAAACGGTCCAGTCGGAAGGTATGCGAAGCGCGACCCATCGGGCACCTTGCTGTTGGCATCAAACAGTTGCGTGGCATCGCGGGCGACATCAAGCGGGCTTACGATGACGTGGCTGCCGATCATGTCGTTGCGCGGTGGCATTGCGCATCCGGTCCAGTTTTCAACCGGGTGGCCGACGGGTTTGCCAAAGATGTCTTTGTGGGGCGTGGTCATGGTGGTTCCTGTTGGTCTGATAGAGTGTGGTTTCTGATCCGCAGGATGGTTTGAATTGGTCCTCTGTTCCAGTACCAGTTTTACAAATGTGATGGTGCCAATCGTAGCTGCCAATCAATTAATGGAAATCATGGCTGTCGATCTTAAGGCGCTTGTGACTGGCGGTGGGTGTTTCCGGTTTTGAGCCCAGCTGATTCAAATCAGCCTCCGGTTTAGGGGCGGGTCGCGATGTCGTGGGTGAGGCGGCTTCCCCGGTTGGCAGGGCGGTGCGCGGACTGGCCCAGCGCAGGTTGCGCGGATGATTGTTGGCATCGCGTGCGATTTTTGTGTTCTCGCTCATCGATTGCAGCATATGGGTCAGATCGACCAGCTTGTCGGCAATGATGTGGGTGATCCCGTCTTCGCGTTGCAATTTGCCGGTTACGCCGAGCACGGTGGCGGTCATGACTTCGCGGCGGTGTTGTTCCATGACCTTGTTCCAGACCACCAGATTGGTGATGCCGGTTTCATCCTCAAGGGTTATGAAAACAACTCCGGATGCCGTGCCGGGGCGCTGGCGGACAATCGCCAAGCCGGCATGGGTCAGGCGTTGCCCGTCGCGGACATTGGCAATGTCGCTTGCCGTGCAAATGCCTGCCGTGGTCATTGCATCGCGCAGCATCGCCATCGGATGGCCCTTAAGCGACAGGCGCAGGCTGGCGTAATCTTCGATAATTTCCTCGCCCGGTCCCATGATGGGCAGGTCCACCGGGGCCTCGGCGCCAAATTCGGCCGAAACGCCCATATTGTGGTTAAAGTTCTGGGCCGCCTCAAACAGGGGTAAGGCGGCTGGTGCCTTGCGGCCCTTGCCAAAGCGGCGCACTGCCCATAATGCTTCGCGCCGCGACAGCCCCAGCGATCCGAATGCATCGGCCTCGGCCAGTTTTTCAAGGGCTGCTGGCGATAATCCGGTTTGGCGCGCCATCAGATAGACATCCTGAAACCCGCCTTGGGGCCGGTTGGCAATCAGGGCAAGGGCATCAAGTTCGCCAAATCCCTTGATCTGGCGAAAACCAAGGCGCACCGAATGATAGCCAGCTGTGCGGCCCATTTCCCGTTCAAGCTGATTGTCCCAGAAGCTGTGATTGATATCGATTTCAAGTACGCGTACCCCGTGATTGCGCGCATCATTGACCAATTGCGCCGGGGCATAGAACCCCATCGGTTGTGAATTCAACAGTGCACATAAAAACACATCCGGGTGATGGCATTTCAGCCAGGAAGACGCATAGGCCAGAATGGCAAAACTCGCCGCGTGGCTTTCGGGGAAGCCATAATCGGCAAAGCCTTCGATCTGTTTGAAACAGCGTTCGGCAAATTCCATGTCATAGCCGTTTTTAAGCATGCCATTGATGAATTTGGTGCGATGTTCGCCAATGGTGCCAGTGCGCTTGAACGTTGCCATGGCGCGACGCAGGTGATCGGCCTCCCCACCGGAATAACCGGCGGCGACAATGGCGATCTGCATCGCCTGTTCCTGAAACAGCGGCACGCCACAGGTGCGTTTCAATACCGCTTCGAGTTCCCTGGACGGATATTCCACCTTTTCGCGGCCCATGCGCCGTTGCAAAAACGGGTGGACCATGCCGCCCTGAATGGGGCCGGGGCGCACAATCGCAACCTGAATGGTCAGGTCATAGATGCTTTGCGGTTTCAGGCGCGGCAACATGCTCATTTGTGCGCGCGATTCCACCTGAAACGTGCCAATACTGTCGGCCTTTGCCAGCATGCGATAGGTCGCACGGTCTTCCTTGGGAAGGGTGGCCAGGTCGTAATCAATGTTCTTGTGTGTGCGCAGCTCATCCAATGCCTTTCGGATGCAGGTCAGCATGCCAAGCGCCAAAACATCGACCTTGAGGATACCCAGCGCATCAATGTCATCCTTGTCCCATTCAATGGTGGTGCGATCCGCCATGGCGGCATTGGCAATCGGGGAGAGTTCACAAAGCGGCCCGCGCGTAATGACAAAGCCGCCAACATGTTGCGACAGATGGCGGGGAAAACCCGTCAGTTCGCCCGCGATATCCAGAACGGCCTTCAGGCGCGGTTCATCAGGATGAATGCCCGACTGGCGCATCATGGTGTCATGCGCGCCCTTGCTGCTGGATCCCCAGATGGTTTTGGTCAGTTTGACGATGGTATCTTCCGACAGGCCAAACACCTTGCCGACATCACGAATGGCGCTGCGCGACCGATATGAAATCACCGTGGCCGTCAGCCCGGCCCGGTCGCGGCCATAGCGTTCATAGATGAACTGAATGACCTCTTCGCGGCGTTCATGTTCAAAATCGACATCGATATCAGGCGGCTCATTGCGCGCATTGCTGATGAAACGCGAAAACAGCAGTTCTACCTCGTTGGGATCGACCGATGTGACATGCAGGCAAAAACACACTGATGAATTGGCCGCCGATCCGCGCCCCTGACACAAAATCCCCTTGGACCGGGCAAAGGCAACGATGTCATGCACGGTCAGGAAATAGGGGGCATAGCCCAGTTCATCGATCAGTTTCAGCTCGGTCGTAATCAGGTTTTTGACCTTCTCGGGCACGCCATCGGGATAACGTTTATGCGCCCCTTCCCACGTCAGCCGGATCAGACGTTCCTGCGTTCCTTCGCCCGATCCATCATTTTCATCGGGGTATTCATAGTGCAACTCATCAAGGCTGAAGGTGCATTGATCGGCAATCTCAATGGTGCGGGCCAGCCAATGCGGGTGATTTGGAAAAAGGCGGACCATTTCGCGTGGCGATTTGATGTGGCGTTCGCCATTCGGAAACAAACGATACCCGGCATCTTCAATCGTGCAGTGATGGCGAATACAGGTCAGGACATCCTGCAGCGGTTTGCGCGACCGCAAATGCATATGCACGTCATTGGTCACCACTGCCGGTATGCCAAGCTCAGATTCAACCGCCTCGGTAAACTCAAGACGTTCGCTATCAAACCCATCCATGAAGCGCCCGATGGCCAGCCACAGCCGCCCGTCGAAATGCGATTTCAAAGTGATCAGTTCAGTGCGAAAGGTGTCACCCGGCACTTGGGGGGGCACGGCGATAAACAGCAATCCGTCACTGTGGGTGAGGATGTCGGCGATATAAATTTCGCACGAACCCTTGGGTGCGCGGCGTTTGCCAAGGGTGAGCAATCGGCACAGCCGGGCATAGGCGGTGCGATCGGTCGGATAACACAGCAAAGATGGCCCATCCATCGGATCAAGCCGACAGCCAACAATGTAATTCAGCCGATCGGCATAATTGTGGTGTGCTGTGTGGCCGCGCACCACACCAGCCAATGTGTTGTGATCCGTGATCGCAATTGCCTGCAGGCCCTTGGTGGCCGCGGTCAGCACCAGTTCCTCGGCATGGGATGCACCGCGCAGGAAGGAAAAATTGCTGCTGACATGCAGTTCGGCATATGCCGGAGGAGCGGATGTGGTGTTGGTGCTGCTTGGTTTGTTCATGACATCATCCGGCAAACAAGCCATGCACTGACCAGATATCCTGCCCGG
>ENA-ORCZ01000313-ORCZ01000313.1-marine-metagenome-genome-assembly--contig:-NODE-313-length-26060-cov-3.971443_pt1 | contig 26060 bp, 19 predicted proteins | sample MGYA00237785_ERZ508519 | MGnify/ENA primary metagenome ERZ508519 (study PRJEB26189, sample SAMN06268790) | marine metagenome | isolation source: Bioluminescent Bay, La Paraguera, Puerto Rico | place...
CAACCCTTTCAGATCCGCCGATATCAGCCCCTTGGCGCCGGTCTCGATCTTGCCGGAAAACTTCTCGATGACCTGGTTCTTGAAGCCGGTCACCCGGTCGATCGTCGCGGCTATCCGGGCCCCTCCGGAAAAGTCGCCTGCCCCCTTGCTGCCGCCGGGACTGCGCATGCTGCGAATGAGGCCGCGTCCGTCGAAGGAAGCACCTGCAAAAATGATGTCGTAGCGTCCGTCGGATGCCCGCTGGATGTCGAGCTCCACATCGTCGTCAGGACGCAGCCTGAACGTATCGAAAGCTGCACTGAGGAGATCGCCCGCTGCAGATAGCTGCATCGAACCGGCAACGTTGACACCCTCCGAGGTCAGCTTGAAGTCCTTGATCCGCCGTTCCGTGTCCGTTTCTACCATCTTGAACGACGCGGTCGCCGGAACTCCCTTTCCCTTCTGCCAGCCAAGGGCCTGCAGACGCATGTCGGTCTGCTTCAGGTCGATGACGAACTCCTGACCGTCGCTCACCTTGGTAACACTCAAGGTCATCGCACCCGACAGGAAAGCCGTCAGGTCTATCCCTTTCTCCTTCAGCTGCTCTGCGGTGACGGAAACGATCACATCCTGCCTTGCGGCGATGCCCGATTCCCCGAGCGGGATCACGAGATCTATGTCGGCCTTCAGTCCGTCCAGGATACCCTTGCCCGTAATGGCAACTTGCTCCTCGTCTGCTTCCAGGGCGACATCCGCGTTGCGCACCGTATGGCCCATGATCGGGTTGCTGTCGGAGAAGTCCTGCAACTGACCGGTGGCGCGCCAGTCGATATCGGCAAGGTCGATCTGGTTGCCAAGCGGGAAAGAGGCGGCGATATCCATCCGTCCGGTCCCCTCGACGCCGTCTTTCTTGAGGCCGGCTCTTTCCAGAACAAGGAAGGGCGCACTGTTGACCAGCGCACCGAGGTCCTTGGCCTGCCCTTCCAGTTGCGTCGTCACCTTGGCGGTCTTGCCGTCGCGCAGCGGCAGGTTGAGGATCTGGAACTCGCCGGAAGGCAACTTCACCTCGCCGCCATCCGGCGCGGTCGTCACACCGTCGGAAGCGATCACGGTCAGCGTTTCATCGCTGACCGTCAGCGTTCCGTCGAGACCGCCGATTTCCGGAACGTCTCCGACCGGCGTCACGGCGGCATCGGAAAAAGTCATGTCGATGAGCATGTCATTGCCCGACCAGCCCGGATCCGGATCTCGGTGATCGAAAGCGGGCGGTCGAAGCGCCCCGGTATAGGACACACTCTCGATCAGGCCGCTGTTGATCCTGTCGATGACCCAGCGCCGCGCCGGCGGCACGAGCGTGATCGGCCACATCTGTTTGGCCAGTGCGACGGGAATGAGTTTCCCTTCAGCGGCAAGGGCCAGATAGGGGCCTTGCGGTGTGATCTGCAGTTTCGCAACGCCGTTGACAACGGCCTTGCCGGAACGCGCGATGAACTCGTCCACCGACAACAGCCGTTCCTGCGGGTCGAAACGCGCATCAACCAGGATCCCCTCCAGCATGTGCGGGGCCTCCTGCACGTCTGCGGAGCCGAATTGCGGGTATTTGGCTTCCATCTTGATACGCCAGTCGGCCTGCTCGCCGATGCCGGGCTCGATGCGCCCTTCGAAGAAGATCCGCGTATTGCCCCGGATGACGTGAGATGTCGTGATATCAATGGCACTCTGGCCCGCCCTGAACAGGAGCGACAGGGCCGCATCGTCGAAGGCGACCAGTGTCTTGCCAAGCTGGAACCAGCCATTGCGCACTCTTGCGACCGCGTTGGCCGAGAGGAACTTGCCCTCAGCGCTGAGGCTGCTTTCGATCTTTGCCGAGGCCGGAAGTCCCAACCCCTTGCCCTGGCTCGTGCTGGCGGTGGGACCAAGCAGTTCGGCCAGGGTGATGCCGTTCACCACCACACCGATATTCTTCGGCGCTCCTCCTTCCGGAGCGCTGCGGGCAAGTTCGAGACGCCAGTTCGACACATTTCCCGCAACGCTTGCAAAGGCGCGGATCGTGCGGTTGTCACTACGCAGGATGTCGGCATCGATCCCGGAATACTTGCGCGGGGTGATTCCTCGGAGTTCGAAGGATGCATCCCGGATGCGGACGAATTTCAGTCCCCTGCGAGCGAACTGGTCGTCCACGACGTCACTGACGCGGTCGACCGCCTCCATCAGCGGCCCCATTTCCGGCACCTTCGCAGGTCCGCCTTTCAGGTCGATGCGCACCTGCGGCTGATCCAGAAGCAGCGAAGAAAAATGGATATCGCCGGAATATATTGCCTGCCGGTCGAGCGGCGCCGTCAGCGAGGGCAATGAAATACTGACGGGAGACGGGCCCGCAATGTCCGCGCGGGCATCCTCGATCAGGATGTTTATGCCTTCCTTGGCGGTGAAATCGAGGCTGGCGCTGCCGACGAAAAGTTGCACCGGGCCGCGCGTTCCCTGGTACGCAAGGAGACTGCCCAGAAGCGGAACGCGTACCGGTCCCATTGCGAAGAGCCCGATGATGGTTGCCAGCGACACGATCAGAAGACCGGCCGCAAGTAGGCTCAGACGCTTCCTGGTAATTCTGCGGGGCGTTACTTTCGCCCGTTCTTCTGATCCGCCGGTCTTTGGCAAACCCATCGATCCAATCTGCTGCCTGACCGCGTAGGAAAGGCGTTCACGGGGGCCGGAGCAATGCGCCGGGCAAAGCTTGCACAGCGAGTCGCCGAGCAAACAATGATACTGCGAAAGCTTTGCTAAAAGCGACCTCGCCCTTGATGGCGCAGCCGGAAACCGGCATTAACGCACAAACTTTGACAGAAGGAAGGCATGATGGGCGATTTGGCCATAGGAGATAAGGCACCGGATTTCGATCTTGAGGGCGATGGCGGGCGCCGGGTGTCGTTGAGCGACCTGAAAGGGAAACCCGTGGTCGTCTATTTTTATCCCAAGGATGACACGCCGGGCTGCACAAAGGAGGCAATCGCCTTTACCGGACAGCTGGCAAAATTCCAGAAGCTCGGCGTCACTGTCATCGGCCTGTCACCCGACACGGCCGCCAAGCACGACAAGTTCATCGCCAAACACAATCTGTCGATCCGGCTGGGCGCCGATACGGACACCGCCGTTGCTTCGGCCTATGGCGTCTGGGTGGAAAAATCGATGTACGGCAAGAAGTACATGGGTGTGGACCGCTCGACCTTTCTGGTGGACGGAGACGGGAAAATCGCCCAGATCTGGCGCAAGGTTAAGGTACCCGGCCACGCGGAAGCCGTTCTGGAAGCCGCACGGGCGCTCTGACCCTCAGACACGATTCCGGAGCACCGATATGTCCAAGTCTCACTCCGGCGAAGCTGTGCTGCCGAACAGTCTCGTCGCCGGAGCAAGGGCGATCGTTTCCTCCTCCGACACTGCGGAGAAGGTGCGTCTCGCGTATGCGGTGGCGAAAGCCTGGTTTCAGCGCGACCTCGCGCTCGGTTCTCCGTCGCGCGACGGCACAATGCCCGACCGTCCCGGCCGGCCTGACCGGCCGCAGCTGCTGGCACCGCGCGACATGCCCAAACGCAGCCTCACGGGCAAGGCGGGACGGCTGGCGCTGATCCATTCCCTTGCTCATATCGAACTGAATGCAGTCGATCTGACCTGGGACCTGATCGGCCGTTTTGCTCATGTCCGCCTTCCCCGTTCCTATTATGACGACTGGGTTCGGGTCGGCCTGGAGGAAGCCAAGCACTTTGCCATGCTACAGGACCGGCTGACGCAGCTGGGCGCGGCCTATGGCGACCTGCCCGCTCACGACGGCCTGTGGCAGGCGGCCCAGGACACCGGCCACGACCTTGCCGCACGTCTCGCCATCATTCCGCTGGTGCTCGAAGCCAGGGGCCTCGACATCCCCCCGCCGATGATCGAGAAGGCGCGCAACACCGGTGACGATGAGACCGCCAGGTGCCTCGATATCATCTATCGTGACGAGAAGAATCACGTGGCTTTCGGCGCCAAATGGTTCCGATTCCTGTGTGACCGCCAGGGAATCAGGCCGGAGCCGGCGTTTCACACCTTTGTCCGCCGCCATTTCCGTGGCGCATTGAAACCGCCGTTCAACGATCGTGCACGCTCTGAAGCCGGACTAACTCCCGGTTTTTACAAGCCTCTTGCACCTCTCATCGGGTGAATTTCCTGTTTGTGAAGACGATTTATTAACCTTACCAAACTCTAATCACACTCAGTTCTTTTGCAGAATGCAGGCAGTGACTGAGTGACCATGCAACAGCGCCAAGAAACGACGCGGACTTACCGAGCCCCCGGGCAGACGCCCCGGCAATCGCCAGGGCATGCAACGCACCATGCGGCTGCCGCCAAGGGAACCAGGATGACCACTTTCAATGTGCGGCCGGTTCACCTGATCTGCGGCGCTTTGGCCTGTGTGACAGCCACTCTGGCCGTCGCGGGAACTGCCGGTTTCTACCTGATGCGCAGCGACCTGATGGCGGAAGCAAACGCCGAGCGCACTGAACTCGTTCTGGAATATCAGGACCATATCGACCGGCTTCGGGCGGAGATCGCCACCTTGACCAGCCGCCAGATGGTGGATCGGGAAACGGTTGAAATCCAGCTCATGGACGTGCTGCGCCGCCAACAAGACCTCAACCAGCGACATGCCATCGTCGCCGATCTGGTGGCGCGCGCCGAAAGCGTCGGTATCTACCTCAGCGGCGACAAGCCCCTTCCGCCCCAAAAGCCTTCTCTGGCCGCCCTGGACGGCAACGATGCCACCGCCATCGGGGGGGAATCCGAACTAATCGACGAACCGGTCAAGGCGCTTGGACTGCGTGACGACAGCAGCAAGAGCTTCGACCCTCTGTCCATCCTGCAACAGCCCGCGACAGGCACCGACGGTGCCGCGCTCGAGCTAAAAAAAAAATCCGATAAGCAGGCAGCGCTAGAAAAGCGCGCAGCGCTCGATGCCGTCAGCCAGCATATCTCTGCCATGGACGAAGAGAGCACTGTTGCGGTTGACGCGATCACCATCGCCACCGAAAGCCGCATCGAGGATATTCTCGACATCACCCGGACGATCACCCCGTCCCTGAATGCGGCGCTGCGCGAGCATACGTCGATCGGCGGACCGTTTGTGCCGGTCACCGACGAGAACTTCCCCGACAGGCTCGAGCGGGCCAACAACGCACTCGAGACCTTGCGCCGCGTCAAGTTCACCGCACTGCGCCTGCCGATCAAGCGGCCGGTCCGCAACGCCAGCGTATCAAGCACCTATGGTCCGCGCGTCGACCCGTTCCTCGGCAAACTGGCGATGCATACCGGCATCGATTTCAAGGCCCCTTACGGCGCCAAGGTGTTCGCTACCGCCCCTGGCACAGTTATCGTAGCCGGCCGGAATGCGGGTTACGGCAAGATGGTGGAGATCCACCACGCCAATGGCTTCATCACCCGCTATGCCCACCTCAGCCGCATCCAGGTATCGGAAGGCGACCATGTGGTTGCCGGCGACCTTCTTGGCAATGTCGGTTCCACCGGCCGGTCCACCGGGCCGCACCTTCACTACGAAATCCGCAAGGACGACAGGCCGAGCAATCCCGCTCCGTTTCTCTCTGCCGGCGACCGCCTGAAGGCCCTTTCGCTCTGAACGCGAAGAAACCTGCAGGAAATGAAAACGGGGCCTCGCGGGCCCCGTTCTTTTTGGGTTCTGGAGCGGTTGCACTCAGTCGATGTCGCTGACCTCGACCTCGTCCCCGCCGAACACCCTTTGCGCTAGCGCGGCTTCCATGAAGGCATCGAGGTCCCCGTCAAGCACGTCGCCCGGGGAGGTGCTTTCAACGCCTGTGCGCAGGTCCTTGACCAGCTGGTAGGGCTGCAGCACGTAGGAACGGATCTGGTGCCCCCAGCCGATATCGGTTTTCGAGGCCGCTTCCGCGTTGGCCGCTTCCTCTCGCTTCTGCAGCTCAGCCTCATAGAGACGCGCTTTCAGCATGCTCCAGGCCGTTGCCCGGTTCTTGTGCTGCGAGCGTTCGGACTGGCACTGCACCACGATCCCCGTCGGCTGGTGGGTAATGCGCACCGCCGAATCGGTGGTGTTGACGTGCTGCCCACCGGCGCCGGAAGCGCGATAGGTATCGATCCGGCAGTCGCTTTCGTTGATGTCGATCTCGATCGAATCGTCCACCACCGGATAGACCCAGGCGCTGGAGAAGCTGGTGTGACGGCGGGCGTTGCTGTCATAGGGCGAGATGCGGACCAGACGATGGACGCCCGATTCCGTCTTCAGCCACCCGTAGGCGTTCTCGCCCTTGATCAGAAGCGTTGCCGACTTGATGCCGGCTTCTTCGCCGTCATGATACTCGAGAATCTCGACCTTGAAACCGTGCTTCTCTGCCCAACGGCGATACATGCGCAGCAGCATCGACGCCCAGTCCTGGCTCTCGGTGCCACCGGCGCCGGAGTTGATCTGCAGGTAGGTGTCGTTGGCGTCGGCTTCACCCGAAAGCAGCGAGTTGAGCTGCAGCTTGTTGACCTTGCCGCGCAAGCCGCGCAGGGCCTCCTCGGCTTCCGTGATGACGGACTTGTCGTCCTCCATCTCGCCGAGTTCGATCAGTTCGATATTGTCGGAAAGATCCTGTTCCAGCTCCTTGATGCCATTGATGCTGTCATCAAGCTGCTGACGCTCGCGCATGAGTTTCTGCGCCTTGGTGGCGTCGTTCCACAGGTTCGGGTCCTCGGAAAGCGCATTCAGTTCCTGAAGTCGGACAACGGCCTGATCCCAGTCAAAGATGCCTCCTCAGCAGGCTTATGGCCTGCTTGATTTCATCGACGATCGCTTCCATTTCGGCGCGCATCGGATACCTCGCTTATTTTTGATGAAGCGGCCCGGCCTCGAAAAGGGAGACACGGGCCGGAAATCGGAGCGGGACATTAGCCGGGGAGCCCGGCCGTGTAAACCGCCTCACCGGCCCCGCGGCAGTGCACGGGCCGGTTCTGCAGGAATTCAGAGGCTCAGTAGAGACCGCCGGCCCCGTCCATCACCGCCTGCTGGGCCTCCGGCGAGACAGCAGTCGGAACGCCCATGGTCTCGTCGAAACCGATGACGGAATAGCTGTCAGGCGGCGCCATGCCGGGCTTGAAGGCTTCCAGGATCGATCCGGGTCCGGCGGCAGCCGTCCTCAGGCCCGTCTTCCGGTCGATCGGGATCAGCTGCAGTCCCTTGGGGACGCGGAATTCCACCGGCGGCTTGTCGGCGAGAGCCTTCTTGACAAAGTCGGTGAAGATCGGCGCTGCCACATGGCCGCCCGTCGCCCCGCGACCCATCGGCTTCGGATTGTCGTAGCCGACGAAGACCCCGACGGCGAGATCCGGGGTGTATCCCATGAACCAGGCGTCCTTTTCGTCGTTGGTGGTGCCGGTCTTGCCGGCCACGGGACGATTGACGGCACGCACCGACGTTGCCGTGCCGCGCTGGACAACGCCTTCCATCATCGAAGTGATCTGATAGGCGGTCATCGGGTCAAGCACCTGTTCGCGGTCGTCGATCAGGTCCGGCTCGCCCTGGCCTTCCCACACATCCTGCGTACAGCCGTCGCAGATGCGGCTGTCATGCTTGTAGATGGTGCGGCCATAGCGATCCTGGATGCGGTCGATCAGGGTCGGACGCACCTTCCGGCCGCCGTTGGCGATGGTCGCATAGGCCGTGGTCAGCCGCAGAACCGTGGTTTCCCCGGCACCCAGCGACATGGAGAGCACCGGAAGCATATTGTCATAGATGCCGAAACGCTTGGCATATTCTGCGACAAGCGGCATGCCCATGTCCTGCGCAAGGCGCACGGTCATGACGTTACGCGACAGTTCGATACCGGTTCGCAGTGTCGAAGGGCCATAGAACTTGCCGCCGTAGTTCTGCGGCCGCCAGGTGCCGAGCCCCGGTCCCTGGCTGATTTCCAGCGGCGCATCCATGATCACCGACGAAGGCGTGTAGCCGTTATCGAGCGCGGCGGCGTAGAGAAACGGCTTGAAGGACGATCCGGGCTGGCGATAGGCCTGTGTCGCGCGGTTGAACTCGCTCTGTGCAAAGCTGAATCCACCGACCATGGCAAGCACGCGGCCCGTATAGGGGTCCATGGCCACCAGGGCGCCTGAGACCTTCGGGATCTGGCGCAACTCGTAGGACCCGGGCGCGACCTGGCTTTCCTCGACATAGACGACATCGCCGGGCGTCAGCACGTCCGAAACCGCACCGGGAGCGCGTCCCTTGACGCGGGCCCATTTCATCGTGTCCAGAAACAGTTTCCCGGTCTTGCGCTCCTCGGACAGCTTGCCGCTGACGAGCTTCTCCGGCTGAATGCCGACCTCGGCCTGATCGCCGCCACTTTCCAGAACCACCGCAAGCCGCCATTCCGGCAGGTCGCTGAGCGCTTCCACCTTGGCGAGCTCCACTCCCCAGTCGGCCCCGAGAGTGATTTTCTCGACCGGTCCGACCCAGCTGCCACGCTCGTGGTCGAAGGCGATGAGGCCGTCGAGGAGGGACCTGCGGGCCATCTTCTGAAGCTCCGGATCGAGCGTCGATCGCACCGACAGGCCGCCTTCGTAGAGACGCTTGAAACCGAAGATCTCGGCGACTTCGCGCCGGACTTCCTCGGTGAAATATTCGGCGGCGAAGAGCTGCGAGCCGGGTTCGCGCGGCTTGACGACGATCGGCTTCTGCTTCGCTTCCTCGCCTTCGAGGGTACTGACATAGCCGTCGGCCATCATGCGGTCGATGACGTAGTTGCGCCGTGCGATCGCGGCTTCGGTCTTCCTGTAGGGATGGTAGTTGCTCGGCCCCTTCGGCAGCGCCGCAAGATAGGCCATTTCCTCCAGCGTCAATTCGTGGACAGACTTGTCGAAATAGATCAGCGACGCGGCAGCGACTCCGTAGGCGCCATAGCCGAAGAAGATCTCGTTGAGATAGAGTTCAAGGATCTCGTCCTTGGTATAGGCCTGCTCGATGCGCAGGGACAGAACGGCTTCCTTGACCTTGCGTTCATAGGCGGCCGAACGGCGCTGACGCTCCTCGCTCACGAGATCGGACAGCAGAAAGTTCTTTGCCACCTGCTGGGTAATCGTGGAAGCACCTTCCGGGCGCCGACCGGAGCCGTAGTTCTGGATGAAGCGCACCGCGGCACGGGCAATGCCCTCCGGGTCGATGCCGATATGGGAGTAGAAATTCTTGTCTTCCGCGGCGATGAAGGCGTGTTTCACGCGATCGGGGATCGCCTGGATGGGCAGGAACATGCGCCGCTGCGTCGCGTATTCGGCCATCAGCTGACCGTCCGCAGCGTGAACGCGGGTCATGACCGGCGGTTCGTAGTTCTTGAGGGCCGTGAAGTCCGGCAGGTCCTTGGAAAGGCCCTGCAGGTACATCCACACGCCGGCAGCGATCAGCAGCGCGAAGATCGTGCCGATACCGAACAGGTAGCCAAAAAACTTCACCAAAAATTTCATACCGCGGGCTCGTCTTTCCCCGTTCTCAACGCTTCCAGCTTTTTATCACGGAAACTTTTCCACCGGCACCCATGGGTGCCGAAGGTCGCACAAACTTGTCTGCCTTCCTCGTGCACCATTATGGCGATGCTGAGGCAATCGCCAGCGCAATGCTTCATATTACAAAGCAATTCAAGCTTTTTACTGCGAAGGCGTCGTTTGCTGGCGCGCCAGGCGTGGCCGGAAGAAGCCGTTGACTGCCTCGGTCATCGCATTAGCCATCCGCTCGCGCCACTCGCCCGAAATCAGCAGCTTCTCGTCGTGTTCGTTGGAAAGGTAACCGAGCTCGACCAGAACCGAAGGCACGTCATGTGCCATCAGCACCCGAAACCCGGCGGATCGATGCGGATTGTTGATCAGGCGGACGGCACTTTGAAGCTCGTCCACGAGCGTGCGGGCGAAGTAGACGGAAAAGGACTTCGTTTCCCTGCGGGCGAGATCGATGAGGATGTCCGTCACTTCTGTCGGTTCGCTCGTCAGCTCGACGCCGGCGATCACGTCAGACATGTTTTCCGAATGGGCCAGGTCTTCCGAAAGCTGGTCGGAGGCCTTGTCCGAAATCGTGTAGACCGTCGCGCCGCGAGCGAATTTCTGACCGCGGCGAACCGAATCCGCATGAATGGAAACGAAGAGGTCCGCTTGCAGCTCGTGACCGATCTCGACCCGGCGCCCGAGCGGAATGAAGGTGTCGTCGTCGCGCGTCAGCTCCACGGTGTAAAGTCCCGTGGCGTCGAGCTTCTCCTTCAAGAGCTTGGCAAACTCGAGCACGATCACCTTTTCCGGCGTTCCGTGCACGCCTGTCGCACCGACGTCGATGCCGCCATGGCCCGGATCGAGCACGATGAGCGGCTTGGCCTTGTTGCCGTCTTCCGCCAGCCGGTCGCTCTTTGGCGCGGATTTCTTCTCGCTGGCGACCCGATGCACCCGGGAAGATTCGACGAAGGCGGCAAACTCGTCCGGCGTTGCCTTTACCAGATCGATGACCAGCCGGGCCGGCTGATCGTCGACGGCGGGAAGAAAGAAGGTCTTGTCGACCTGAACCGGTCCGTTCAGATCCATCACGACCCGCGACTTCCCGACCGCGAAAAGGCCGAACCGCCAGTTGGAGACCAGGCCGCGGCCGGTCTCGCCGGCATCCGCTGGGAGGGAAAAGACAACTTCCGGCAGGTCGACAATCAGCCGATAGGGACTGGCGAGACCCGAAATGGCCGGCGTGATCTGACGATCCATGTCGAGAACGATTCGCGTGCGCGCCTCGTCGCCGGCAACACGCGCGCCCGTCACCACCGGCTTGTCGTCTTCCGCACGCGCTGCGCCCGGCGTGAAGACAGACATCGTTGCGAAGAGCATCAAAAGGAGGCACAGGAGGCTGCGCACCTTCAAAAAAGCCCACAAGGTCTGGTCTACTAGCGGTTTCATTCCGTCCTTGAACTCAATTTGTCCTGCTGCACAGCCTTGCCACGGTGCGAACCGACCCCCATTCGCCCAGTCATACGACATCTGCGGGGGAAGGAAAATGCCACATCCAATTCACATTGCTTGCAATGCGCTGCGGCGGAACGTAAAAGTACCTTACGGATTTCGGTTCGAAACCGATACCTTCCCGGGTGGCGAACATGGGTATCTATCCACAACGTCATCGCATTCCCAGGCCGTCGAACGACAGAACCGAGGCCGTTCTGCCAGTTCAAGAGTTTTCCTGGAAGACAGCGGATCAGGTATCGGCCTCTTTTTCGGACCGCCCCGCCTCGCGACGTGATGCCCTGAAATTCGGCAGTTTTCCCGGCGAGGTCTGCGGCGGACCCTGAGGACGAACCCTTTCCGGGTCCGGAGGCAGATCCAGTGGCGATGCCAGGCTGCCGACCGGCACAGGTACAACGACTTAACTGAAGGGCTTGCGTTGCCCCCAAGGACCCGCGCGATGCACATGGTGATCAACATACAGCAAGGAACCGCTTTTGCGGCCGCCTTTGTTGATCATACGACCGCGCCGGGCGCAAACGCCCTTCCCTCTCTTAGCAAAACAAATACGGCAGCCATCAACCTTTCGGGACTTGCGCGTTTTGCGCAGGCATCCGGGAGCGCTGCCGTGGAGAAGTTCAATAATGGCAAACAAAATGCTGATCGACGCGGGCCACCCGGAAGAGACCCGGGTCGTCGTCGTGCGTGGCAATCGGGTTGAAGAATTCGACTTTGAGGCAGCGAACCGGAAGCAGCTTCGCGGAAATATTTATCTGGCAAAGGTAACGCGGGTCGAACCCTCGCTTCAGGCCGCCTTTGTGGAATATGGCGGAAACCGCCACGGTTTCCTCGCATTCAGCGAAATCCACCCGGACTACTACCAGATCCCCGTCGCAGACCGGGAAGCATTGCTGGCTGCCGAGGCAGCCGACCGCAAGCGCGAAGATGCAGACGGCGAGGAAAAGCCGAAACGCCGCCGCCGTTCCCGCGCCGCACGCAACGAAGCCACTGAAACAGTAGCGAGCGAAAAGGTCGATTCGGACGCCTCCGAAGATGCCGATGGCAACGATGAGGCAACCGCCGACGCGGGCGAACAGTCTCCGGACGGCGAAGACGTATCCGCCAAGAGCTCTGACGACACGGGCGAAGGCAGCGACGAGTCCAACGGTGAAAACGACGAAGCCTCCGCGTCCTCCGATTCCGACGAGGAAGAGGAAGACACCCCGGTCCGCTCTCGTGGCCGCGGCCGCCGGCGTGGCCGGCGCAACGACGATGAAGATGAGGCCGACAATGATGTCGACATGGTCGAATCCGTCGGTGCGGAAGATGCGATGGAAGAGGTGCCGGAGCGCTTCATTCCGATGCGCAAGCAGTACAAGATCCAGGAAGTCATCAAGCGCCGGCAGATCATCCTGGTGCAGGTGGTCAAGGAAGAACGCGGCAACAAGGGCGCTGCGCTGACCACCTATCTTTCACTGGCCGGCCGCTATTCCGTCCTGATGCCGAACACCGCCCGTGGCGGCGGCATTTCACGCAAGATCACCCAGCCGACCGACCGCAAGCGCCTGAAGACGATTGCCTCCGAACTGGATGTGCCGGAAGGCATGGGCGTCATCCTGCGCACGGCCGGTGCCAGCCGCACCAAGGCCGAGATCAAGCGCGACTTCGAATACCTGATGCGCCTTTGGGAGAATGTGCGCGAGCTGACGCTGAAATCCAGCGCACCGAGCCTCGTCTATGAGGAGGGAAGCCTCGTCAAGCGCTCCATCCGTGACCTTTACAACAAGGACATCAACGAGGTGCTCGTCGCCGGCGAGGAAGGCTACCGAGAGGCCAAGGACTTCATGCGCATGCTCATGCCGAGCCATGCAAAGAACGTCCAGCCCTATCGCGATCCCTCACCGCTCTTCATCCGCTATGGCGTCGAGCCGCAACTCGATGCCATGTTCTCGCCCCAGGTCACCCTGAAATCCGGCGGCTACATCGTCATCAACCAGACCGAAGCACTGGTCTCGATCGACGTGAACTCCGGCAAGTCGACCCGCGAACACAATATCGAGGACACCGCACTCCAGACCAACCTGGAAGCGGCGGAAGAAGTGACGCGGCAGCTGCGTCTGCGAGACCTTGCCGGCCTCATCGTGATCGACTTCATCGATATGGAGGAGTCGAAGAACAACCGGGCCGTCGAACGCAAGCTGAAAGATTGTTTGAAGAACGACCGCGCCCGCATTCAGGTGGGCCGCATTTCCCATTTCGGCCTCCTGGAAATGTCGCGCCAGCGCATCCGCACCGGCGTCCTGGAAAGCTCGACAACGCCCTGCCCGCATTGCCAGGGCACCGGCATGATCCGTTCTGTGGAATCGGTCGCCCTGCACGTGCTGCGTTCCGTCGAGGACAACCTTCTCAAAGGCGCCTCGCACAACCTGATCATCCGCACGACCACCCAGGTCGCGCTCTATATCCTCAACCAGAAGCGGTCCAACCTTGTCGATCTGGAAATGCGCTTCGCGATCGATATCGAGGTGCACGCGGACGATATGGTCAACGGCCAGCTCTACGTGCTTGAGCGTGGTGCACCTGTGGACAGGGACCGCGTTCCGGTTCCCGCTCCGGTCACGACCATCCAGCCGGACACGTTCGACATCATCGACGAGGAAACCGAGCAGCCGGAAATCGAGGAAGTCGACGCTCAGGAAGACGAAAATGACGGCCGCCGCAACCGCCGCCGCCGCCGCAAGCGCCGCCGGGGCGGCGACGGAGCGCAGGACAATGGCGAGGCGCGCCATGTCCAGGCCGACAACGATGAGGATGGCGACAACGGCGATCAGCCGCAGGAAGCCCGAGCCGACGAAGACGAAAACGGTGACGACGAACCGCGCCGCAAGCGCCGCCGTGGCCGCCGGGGCGGCCGCCGCGGCCGCCGCAACGGCGAAGGCGACGAGGCATCCGCGCAGGGTGCAGACGAAAGCGACGGCGAGATTTCGGCAGATGCCGCCGACGAAGCCGCAGCGGAGGCCGAGCCTCAGGAGAGCGAGGCTTCGCCTGAGCCGGTGGTTGAAGTCGCTGATGCGACGGAGTCCGTTGCTGCGGACGCAGCCCCAGCAGAGGAAGTCGCAGCAGCCGAATCAAATGATACCGCTTCTCCTGCTGAAGAGGCGGAGGCAGCCGATGCCGACAGCGGCACCATCGTCGTCGAGACGCCGACATCCGAACAACCGGTTGCAAGCGATGCGGTCGAAGAAAAGCCGGCCAAGCCGGTGCGCAGCGCTCCGGCGGAACCGGTGGTAACCAGCGAATCGTCCGATGACGAGAAGCAGGACAAGCCGAAACGTGGCGGCTGGTGGCAGCGCGGCAGGTCCTTCTTCTGAACCCGCGACCCATCATGAAAACGGCGGACATATGTTCGCCGCGCGTTACACCTCCCCCGGCTGTCGCCGGGGGATTTTTTTTATAAGACCGGACTGGCTTTAGGACGCATTGCGTTCGACTGGTGGGTCAAGTCTCGCTTTATGCGTTGAAATCCTCGATTTCGGGCAGCGAAAGGCGAAGCCGATCAGACTCGATGGATTCCAGGGGCGCAGTTTCACGGCCGGACCGCCGGTATTCGGGCCGCTGCCTCCCTGTTCAGTCTTGCGGCAGGTGGGCATTCAGCAAATGCTCCGCGGCATTTCTGGCCATGCCTGCCGGGTCCGGATCAAAACCCATGTGCGCGGCGACGATGGCCCCTTCCTTCAAAAGCATGAGTTGGCGTGCAAGCTGATCAGGTTCCCGGGCGCCGGCTTTTTCGGCAAGTGTCTGGATGGCCGCCAGCACCAGACGCTTGTGTTCGGCCGATTGCACTTGCGCGGGGTGAGACGCTTCCTGAAATTCTCCCGACGCCTTGATGAACATGCAGCCGCGAAAGACCGGATCGGCGAACCATTCCTTCAAGATGTCGAACACGGCAAGGAGTTTCCCCCTTGGCGGAAGGTCATGATCGTCCAGCCTGCGCAAGAACCAGTTGCGGAAGGTCTCGTCGCGATGGCGAAGGACGGCCAGGATCAGTTCGTCCTTGGTCCGGAAATGCTTGAACATGGTGGTCTTGGAAATACCCGTCTCGGCAACAAGCGTGTCCATGCCGGTGGCGTGGAACCCGTCCCGGTAAAAGATCGCCTGCGCCTTGCGCACCAGTTCGTCTCGTTTGCTCGGTCGCATCGCCACCCTTTCTGTACAGATCAGTACATAGATTGAATGTATCGCGTCCGCAAGTGATGCAAGTCACAGTGCCTTTTTGCAAACATCTCTAATCAGCGGAAACAGGCCGAGTCCGGCGTGAACTGGAATCTCGCCGGCTGCCCTTGAATTAATGAACAGATCGGTACATATACAAATTGTAACTGAACAGATCAGTACATTTTGATCTCATCCGAGAGGCAGTGACATGTTTTCCCTCAGACCCGCCTTTCCGCGCGGCATCTATGTTTTCGGCGCAATTGCGACCGCGCTGTTGCTGACGATGGCAGCCGTCCGGCCGGAAACCGCCGCCGTGCAGGTCGAGGCGAGAACGGCATCGGCCTCTTCCCCCCAATTGCTTGCAATGGATCTTGTACAATGACCGAGCAACGCCCGCCCCTGCCGCCCTTCACACTGGAGACCGCCCGCCTCAAGGTGCGCGCAGCCGAAGACGGCTGGAACAGCCAGGACCCGGCCAAGGTGGCACTTGCCTATACACCGGATACCCAGTGGCGCAACCGTTCGGAGTTTCCGGCCGGGCGTGAGGAAGTCATCGCCTTCCTGACCCGCAAATGGCAGCAGGAACTGGATTACCGCCTGATCAAGGAACTCTGGACCTATGCCGGCAACCGGATTGCCGTGCGCTTTGCCTATGAATGGCATGACGGCGCCGGGCAATGGTATCGCTCTTACGGCAACGAGAACTGGGAATTCGCACCGAGCGGCCTGATGCACCGGCGTTTTGCCAGCATCAACGACCTGGCGATTGCGGAAAGTGACCGCAAGATGCACTGGCCGAAGGGCCCGCGGCCGGCAGACCATCCAGGGCTCAGCGAGCTCGGGCTCTAGGATCGGCGACACGTGGACTGGGACACCCGGTCATGATCTCCGGGTGTCCTGACCGGTGCTTCAATGGCTCACAAGCGAAAGCACGCCGCCGTGGAGAAAACATCCCTTGTTGAAAAGCGAGTGGTCGAGAGGATTGACTACTCTCAGATCCGAAAAGTCCGGCAAGGACTTTGTGCCCGGATCAAAAGACTTGTGAACCTGGGACAGGAAAACCAGGCTCACTCCTCGCGCAGCGGCCAACTCCTTCAGTTGCGCGATCTGAAGGCCGATCGGCGGTTCGGAGCGATGTTGATCCATGATCTGCAGGTAATCGACGACAGCAACCGTGCCCGCTCCGGTCGCACAGAGCCGGGCCTGTATCTGACGGGCGCAGACATTGTCGACGAGTTCCTGGCAGATGCGCCCTGCAGCTCCTGGGCGTCCACATTCAATCAGAAGCCGTCCGGTTTCCTCCCGCGTACATTCGGAGGAGAAGAAGATTGCCTGGCGGCCAATTGCCAAGGCTTCTGCAAGAATTTCAAGACCCAGGACAGTCTTCCCCTGCCCCGGCCTTGCCGCCAGAACCAACAAGTCACCGGGATCGATGGCGGATAGCATTCGCGCCGCAGGGCCCTGAGCTGCCGAGCTGGAAGCAAGATGGTTCCAGGACTTGAACCCTTCTCTGCGGGCGATCTCGTCAAGCGCAAGATGCAACGCAATCGCCCTTCGGCGCGCCAGCCCACGGGCCTCGCGTTTCAACCGGAAGATCGGAACAGAAAATCTCATCAGCAACTCCCTGCCGCGTACGCAAGAAGCAACCCCTCCTCATGCGCTAGCACGGGCGTCGAGTTTCGAAGCGAATGCCCTGCAGGTCGGCTGCTGCTCCAGACGGAGGGGGAAGGCGCGGGTCGAGCCGAAGACACCGTAGCCGATTCCCGTTCGAAAGCGCGAGACAAAATCAGTCGCTTCGCTCAACGTTCGCGGCGCAGACCCTTTTCCTCAAGTTCGCGCAGATACGTGCCCCAGTGTTTGTCCCGCTCATTGCCGAGCTCGAACAGATAGGTCCAGGAAAAGATCCCGGAATTATGCATGTCGTCGAAGTGAATGCGAACGGCGTAGTTGCCGACCGGATCCACCTTCATGATCTCGACATCGCGCTTTCCCGGCAAAGTCTGCTTCTGCGAAGGGTTGTGCCCCTGAACCTCGGCCGAGGGCGAGCAGACGCGCAGGTATTCGGCGGATAGTTCGTGCCGGTCGCCCGTGTCGAAAGCCACCGTCAGGGATCGTCTGTCCTTGGAAACGCGCAATTCTGTCGGCCAGGGGGCTGTCGGTTCGGTCATGTCCGGGTCCTTTGGTCGTGGGCGGGCACCGGCCCGCAACTTGACCCGGACGATACTGCCGCGTTGTCGCCCGTCAAGCGGCGTCTTGTCCCGCCTGCTTTACCGCTTCGTAACCGTCCAGGGCCGCCTTGCGGGCCTTGGCATGGTCGACCATCGGCAATGGATAGGTTTCCCCCAAAGTTACCCCGGCCTTCTTCAACGCTTCCTCCGGAGCCTCGAACGGTGCGAACAGGTATTTCGTGTCGAGCTCTTTCAGCTCCGGCACCCAGGTGCGGACATAATCGCCCTCCGGATCGAATTTCTCGCCCTGGCTGATCGGATTGAAGATCCGGAAATAGGGGGCCGCATCGGCGCCGGAACCGGCGACCCATTGCCAGCCTGCAGAGTTGTTGGCGAGGTCGGCGTCGACAAGCGTGTCACGGAACCAGGCCTCACCGTGCCGCCAATGCAGGCGCAAATGCTTGATCAGGAAACTCGCGACGACCATGCGCACCCGGTTGTGCATGTAGCCGGTCTGCCAGAGTTCGCGCATCCCTGCATCGACGATCGGATAACCCGTCTGGCCCTTCCGCCAGCGTTCAAGGTCTTTTTCGCTCTCCCGCCACGGATAGGCATCGAAGGCCGGCTTCCAGTTATCCGAGGGGAGCGCCGGAAAATGGTAGAGCAGATGATGGGCGAACTCCCTCCAGGCGATTTCGGAGAGAAACTTCATGCCGTCCCGGGAGAGCGAAGAGCTCTTGTCCATGGCAGCCTGCGTCTCATGCCAGACCTGCCGCGGTGATATATCGCCGAAATGCAGATGCGGCGACAGCCGCGAGACGTTCGGAAGATCCGGACGGTTGCGCAAGGTGCCGTAGCCGTGAAGCCCGGACTCCAGGAACGCACCTAACCGTGCCCTGGCGCCCGCTTCGCCGGGCTGCCAGAGCTCTTCCCAACCTTCGGCCCAGTTGGGCTTTGTCGGCAGCAGCCCAAGCGCTTCGAGATCCTCGCCAGTCTTGTTTTCAATGAATTCAGCAGAGTCCGGTTCGGCCAATGCGGGTGCGACTTCCTTCTGCTGAGCCGCCTTCCAGAAAGGCGAATAGACCTTGAACGGCCCGCCCGATTTCGTTTCCAGTTCCCAAGGTTCCCAAAGAAGCGATGCGTTGAAGCTTCTGGCTTCGATTCCGTCGTCTTTCAGGGCGGATTTGAGGTCCATGTCCCGCTCGACCGCATGCGGCTCATAGCACCGGTTCCAGTAGACGGCTTCGAGACCGTTTTCCTTCACCAACTGGGGAATGAGGTGTCTTGCCGCGCCGCGCATGAAAACAAGGCCCGGCAGTTTGGATTTCAGCTCGGCCAGACTGTGATGCAGCCACCAGCGGCTGGCGCCGCCAAGCGGATGCGTGTCACCGGACTGGTCCGGCGTTTCAAGGATAAAAACGGGAAGGACCGGCCCCTTCCTGGCGGCTTCGAAGAGCGCCGCATTGTCGCCTATGCGCAGATCCTGCCTGAACCAAACAAGTGTTTTCATGCTGTCCCTTTTTCTTCTGAAGGACATACGCCGGAGGTGGCGATCAGATCAATCGCAGGGTCTGCGATCTGTCACCCGCTCCCTGCAAGCGAATTTCAGCGCCGCCTTGTTTTTAGTTCGATTTCGCACTATATAGTTCGATATCGTACCTTTTCCTGTGAGGCAGACATGACCATGACCCGACGAAAGACCCTTGCCCTCCTTGGTGGCGGTGTGGTCGTTGCAACGGCGGCTTCCGCCGGAACCTTTCTGGCGACACGGACGCCAAAACGTGCCCTGGAGCCTTGGACGAATGCGGGTCAGTATGAGGATCCACGCCTTTTTGCGCTGTCCTATGCCTTGCTGGCCCCCAATCCGCACAACCGGCAGCCCTGGCTGGTCGAACTGAATGGTACGGATGGTATTCTGCTTCACCGGGACGAATCCCGCGCCCTGCCTGAAACCGATCCCTTTCATCGTCAGATCTTCATCGGCTTGGGCTGCTTTCTGGAACTGATGTCGGTTGCAGCGTCATGGCGCGGCAAGACAGCCGGGATAAAGCTCTTCCCCGAAGGTGAGGATGGCCCTGTCGCCTCGGTTCGTCTTGCAGATGGCGGTGAACCCGACGCCTTGGCTGCCCATATTCTTGACCGTCGATCCTGCAAGGAGCCGTTCGAGGATACGTCGGTTCCGGATACCATGAGCGAGATACTGTCCGCCTATGGCGAGGTGTTGACAGACGCATCGAGGGTCGCCGAAATCCGGGACCTCACATGGCAGGCCTGGCTTACGGAAATGCACACGCACCGGGCCTTGAAGGAAAGCGTCGACCTGATGCGGTTCGGCAAGGGCGAGATCACCGCCAATCCGGACGGAATCGATCTCAGCGGCCCGTTTCTGGAGAGCCTGATGCTGGCAGGCCTCCTGACACGAGAGAGCCAACTCGATCCGACCTCCACCGGTTTCCAAGAAGGGGTCAAGATGTACGAGGCTATGCTGAACGCGACGCCCGCCTATGTGGCGCTGACGACCCACGGCAACTCGCGGCCGGACCAGATCGCTGCCGGCAGGCGCTGGCTACGACTCAATCTGGAGACCACCCGGCTTGGCCTGGCACTGCATCCGGTCAGCCAGGCTCTGCAGGAATATGCGGAAATGGCCCCCCACTTTGCCGAGGCTCATCGGCTGCTTGCCAAACCGGGCGAAACCGTTCAGATGCTTGGTAGACTGGGCTTCGGCCCGAAGACGCCGCAGACACCCCGCTGGCCGCTGGAAACCAGGATGATGGATGGATAACGACACCAGGCAGCTCTATTTCAGGTTATTCAATGAAATCGGCATCATCGCTCAACTCAGCCGCGCAGCGATGGAATTGCGGCTGCCAAGAGGTCTGACCCTGCCCCATTTCAGCGTCGTCAACCACCTCACCCGCGTCCGGGACGGGCAGACGCCGCTGGCACTTGCCAGAGCCTTTCAGGTGCCGAAGACGACAATGACCCATACCCTCGCCGGGCTGCTGGAGCACGGTTTCGTCGAAATGCGGCCCAACCCGGAAGACGGGCGCAGCAAGACGGTCTGGCTGACGCAGAGCGGGCGGACCTTTCGTGAAGAAGCGATCCGGTCCATCGACCCTGACATCGAAATGCTGCAAACCGCCATTTCGGCTGACCGGATCGGCGAGGTCCTGCCGGTGCTGGCGGAGATCCGCGCCTTCATGGATTCCGCCCGGAATTGACAAAAATACACTGACAAGTTTACCTGATGCCGCCAACTGGATGTTTCCAGTCCGGTTTCATTTGATCTTGTCCCCTCCGGCACCATATGATCGGAACAAACGGAAAAACCGAGGGAGAACGCAACGTGACAGACGGCAAGATTGTTGCACCGGCAGCTCCGATGATCGACCCGTTTGGTCGGGCAGTCACCTACTTGCGCGTCTCGGTCACCGACCGCTGCGATTTCCGCTGCGTCTATTGCATGGCGGAAGACATGACCTTCCTGCCCAAACGCGAGGTCCTGAGTCTTGAGGAACTGGACCGGCTGTGCACTGCATTCGTTGAAAAGGGTGTTCGCAAGCTGCGTCTGACCGGCGGTGAGCCGCTGGTGCGCAAGAACATCATGAGCCTGATCCGCAGTCTCGGGCGTCATCTCGACAGCGGCGCGCTGGACGAACTGACCGTGACGACGAACGGCTCCCAACTAGCCCGCTATGCGCACGAGCTACATGATGCCGGGGTCCGCCGGATCAACGTTTCCATCGACACCCTCGATGCTCAGAAATTCAAGGCAGTCACCCGCTGGGGAGATCTGGGCAAAGTCATGGACGGCATTCGCGCCGCCACCGAGGCCGGGCTGAAGATCAAGATCAACATGGTCGCGCTCAAGGAAGTGAACGAGCATGAGATCAGTTCGATGCTCGAATGGTGTCACGGCCAGGGCCATGATCTCACGCTGATCGAGACCATGCCGCTCGGCGAGATCGACGGCGACCGGACCGACCAGTACCTGCCGCTTTCCACCGTCCGCACGCGGCTTTCCGAAAAGTTCACGCTGACGGACATCCCCTTCAAGACCGGTGGTCCGGCACGCTATGTGACTGTCGAAGAGACGGGTGGCCGTCTCGGCTTCATCACTCCGATGACCCACAATTTCTGCGAAAGCTGCAACCGGGTCCGGGTTACCTGCACCGGCCAGCTCTATATGTGCCTTGGTCAGGACGACATGGCCGACCTGCGTGCACCTTTACGCGCATCGGAAGGCAATGAATTGCTCAGCGCCGCTATCGATGAAGCCATCGGCCGCAAGCCGAAAGGCCATGATTTCGTGATCGACCGGACGCACAATCAACCCGCCGTCTCCCGGCACATGAGCGTCACCGGCGGCTGACTGCCGCCCGCCTCTCTCGGCTTTCGGCAGGGCGCCGACTGACGCCCTTCCTTGGGCCGCAACAAGTCCTATTCGGCTGGTACAAGTTCAGCACGGGCGGCGTTAAACCTGATGGAAAGCGCAGCACCCAGGCTGCACGCCATGCCGAACGCCATGATGGTGATCATTGCCCATGGGGTGCCGCTGAAGTAGCCGTCCGCGTAGAGCCAGGCGACCGCGGAGCCGGCCAGTGCCCCCGTTGCAACCTGCATTGACGCGGTCAGTCCCGACGCCGCTCCCGTCACCTCGGGGCGGACGCTTACGGCACCGGAAAGCGCGCTCGGAAGGCAGATGCCGTTGCCGAGCCCCAACAGGAACATCGGCAGGAAGAGCCCGGCGGGTGTGAGGCTCCCGAACCGAGCGAAAGCTGCGATCAGGAGAACGCAGGAGATAGCGACCAGCGTGCCCGTCATGATCATCGGATACATCCCGACCCGTTGCGCGAAGCGGCCCGAGAGGTAGTTTCCAACGATATATCCGAGCGCTACAAACATGAAGTAGAAGCCCATTTCGGCTGCGCCGAGATTCAGAAGATCCGCGGCAATGAACGGCGCGCCGCCGAGATAGGCGAAATATGCCAGGGCGCTGAAGGCGGCCGTCAGCGCGTAGCTCCAGTAAAGCGGCTCCCGGAACAGGATGGAATAGGCCCTGAGAACCTGGCGCGCACCGACCGCGCTGCGGTTGTGGTGCGTTTCGGGCAGCTTCCAGATGCTCGCCCAAAGGACCCCGAGCCCGAAAACGAGCAAGAGCACGAAACCGCCCTGCCAGCCATAGGCATGGTCCAGCAGACCGCCGATCGCCGGCGCGACCGTCGGCATGACCGCCAGCCCCATGGTGACATAGCCGATCATGCTGGCCGCCTGCTTCGGTTCATAGAGGTCCCGCACGATCGCCCTTCCGAGCACCAGCCCGGTGCAGCCGCCTGCCGCCTGCAGCACGCGCGCGGCGATGAGCGCCTCGATCGTCGGCGCCAGCAGGCACAGCACTGTGCCGAGAACGAAGAGTACCATCCCCGCGATGATCACCGGACGGCGGCCGAACTGATCGGACAGAGGCCCCCAGAACAGCTGCGAGACGGCAACGGCGATGAAGAAGGCCGACATGGAAAGCTGGATTTCGCCGGCCGTCGCCGAAAACACGAGCATCATGCCCGCAAGCGACGGCAGGTAGATCTGCATCGCCAGAGGACTGATGCTCGAGATCGCCACGAGCACCGCCAGGGAGGGATGCTGATCGCGATCGGATTTCGGGGAATGGTCGGTAGCCATGCTTCAAGATACGAACAGGCCGTGATCGGGATGTGAAAAGTCCCGATATCGCGGAAGTCAACGCAGAAGCGCTTGGAATGTATCGGAAAAACTCAGCCGTGGCCGACAGTACCGGCAGCCGATTCCGGCTTGGGTGAACCTGGTGTGAAATCGGTTCGAGGAATAAGTCCCTTGCCCATGGCAGCGCAGCGCCGCGGCTGGAAAAGGACAACAGCCCCTCTCCTTCCGGCCGCGGTTCGGGTTTTCCTAGTCGAAAACGATCGTCGGTGCCTTGCGCGCATCGGCAGAAGCGGTCTCGCCTTCAATCCCGGCAAGAACCTTCGCCGCGATCTCCTTGTAGATGGCGGCCGCCGTGCCTTCCGGGTCGGAGACCACGACAGGCGTGCCGGCATCGGAGGTTTCGCGGATCTTCATGGTCAGCGGCACTTCGCCCAGGAAAGGCACGCCGAGCCGAACGGCTTCTGCACGCGCCCCGCCGTGGCCGAAGATATCATGACGGCCGCCGCAGTCCGGACAGAGGAAATAACTCATGTTCTCGACAATACCGAGTACCGGCACATCCACACGCTTGAACATGTTGAGCCCCTTGCGGGCGTCGATCAGCGCCAGATCCTGCGGGGTCGACACGATCACGGCTCCGGCGAGAGGCACCTGCTGGGCCATGGTCAGTTGCGCGTCGCCCGTGCCCGGAGGCATGTCGACGACCAGCACGTCAAGCTCGCCCCAGGCCACCTCCCGCAGCATCTGCGTCAGAGCCGAGATCACCATCGGCCCCCGCCAGATCATCGGGGTCTCCTCCTCCACCATGAAGCCCATGGACATCACTTTGACGCCATAACCTTCAAGCGGCTTGAGCATGCGGCCGGACAGGGGTTCAGGACGGCCGGACACATTGAAGAGACGCGGCACCGAGGGTCCGTAGATATCGGCGTCGAGAACGCCGACCCTGCGGCCGAGGGCGGCCATGGCTAACGCGAGATTGGCAGTGGTGGTCGATTTGCCGACACCGCCCTTGCCGGAGGCAACGGCGATGATGTGCCTGATGCCCGGAACGCCGGGCTTGGCGGGCGCCTGCTCCTCGGCCGGGCGCCTGGGCTGGCGCGGCGCGGCGGCCGGCGCAGACTGGGCCGCGGTGCTTCTTGCAGCGCCAGGCGCGCGTTCCGCCGTCAGTGCGACCATCGCGGTTTCGACTCCGGCCACTTCCTTCACCACCTTTTCGGCTGCCTGGCGCAGCGGCTCCAGTTCCTGCGCACGCTCCGCCGGAACCGTGATCGAAAAGGCGACGCGGCCGTCGGAGACAAAGACATCCGAGACAAGTCCAAGGGAGACGATGTCGCCCTCAAGATCCGGTCCCTTGATCTGCCTGAGCCTGTCCAAGACAGCGCTCTTGATGGTGTCGTTCATGTATCGGTCCTGTCGAATGCATCCGCCGGGAAAACCCAATGAGCTTTGCGGGGACTGTAGATCGCTGCGCCTGCCAGACAACCTGCCAAAATGAAGCACAAAGTGTTTCGGCGCCTGCCGTCAGTCTTAGAAGTGATGAAAACCGGAAACAAGCCTGTCCACTCGCCATCCTTGCCTGTCCTCGTCAACACCTGTCGTGGCGGCATGGCTTTTCGCCCGTTTTGATGTATATTTTCAGAAAATACAACCAGAAGAGAATATCCCATGTGCACCAAATCCCGCCTGATGCATATTGCGTTCGCTTGCTTCCTTCTCTTCGCCGGACAGGCCTGTCAAACGGTGCTGGCGGAACAGTCGGACGGCCGTCGCCTTACGCTTCTTGCCGCCGACTATCCGCCTTACGAAATAGCTAACCCCAAGGAGGGCCTGCACGGGTTCGACTACGAAGTCGTAAGCGAAGCCCTGACTCGCCAGGGCTGGCAGGTGAACATCGTGTTCCTGCCGTGGAAGCGCGCCGTTTCGGAACTCAAGTCAGGCAATGGCGCAGGCCTTATCTCCTGTGCCTATCGTCCACAGCGGGAGGAGTTTGCCCTTTATTCCGACCAGATCAGCAGCAACACCCTTGGTGTCTTCTATCGCGAGGGGTTTCCGGCAAGGCAGGTTGCGACCACCAAGGACCTTGTCGGCGCAAACGTCGGTGCCGTCGAAGGCTACGCAACGCTGGCCGGCCTGAGGGACGCAGGCGCGACGCCTGCTCCGGTACCCGACGACGAAGCCGGAATCCGGATGCTCGAAGTCGGGCGTATCGACTATTTCTATAACGGCCGGCAGGCAACGGATTACCTGATCAAGCAACTCGGCCTGGCGGGAAGCTTTGAATTTTCCAAGATCAGCGACACGCCGCTCTATTTGTGCCTGTCCAGGTCTTTCCCGGCGGCCGAGCGCCTGTTGGCGGACTTCAATCGCGGGCTTGCTGTCATGAAGGCGGACGGCGCCTATGCGCTCATTCACGCGCGGTACCAGTAACACCTGCCGCAATTGTCGCTGTCATTCGCTAGCACCATCTTTCGGTTGCAGGATCTTGTGCAGCGAATATCTTGAAGATCCCTCATACCACGCGGTTCTCAAGGACCGTTCAGCCAACAGGATATGCCATGCCGTCCTGCCTCATCACCGCGGTCAACCGCGGGATCGGATATGAACTTGCGCGTGCTGCCCTCTCAGGCGGCTGGACGGTCTACGGTTCCGTCCGATCAGAAACGCTGGCGTCAGAAGCCGCCGGCCGCTTCGGCACCGGGTTTCAGCCTCTTGTCTTCGACGTGACAAACCATGCCGCCGTCCACGAGGCCGCCGCCGATCTTGCCGCGCCGCTAGACCTCCTGATCAACAATGCCGGCATTATCGGGCCTGAGCGGCAGAGCGCTCTGGACATGGATTTCGACAGCTTCGCGCAGACCCTTGCCATCAATACTCTGGCCCCGCTGGCGGTCTCCCAGGCGTTCCTGCCGCATCTGCGTCGTTCGGGCGCCGGCCGCATCCTGACGGTTTCCAGCCAGATGGCCTGGATGGGCTACCGCAAATCCGACAGGCTCGCCTATCGCG
>ENA-ORCZ01000314-ORCZ01000314.1-marine-metagenome-genome-assembly--contig:-NODE-314-length-26060-cov-2.749144_pt1 | contig 26060 bp, 23 predicted proteins | sample MGYA00237785_ERZ508519 | MGnify/ENA primary metagenome ERZ508519 (study PRJEB26189, sample SAMN06268790) | marine metagenome | isolation source: Bioluminescent Bay, La Paraguera, Puerto Rico | place...
CGGGATGACATAGGCGATGCTGACGCCGTTATCGGCTTCGTCCGCCCGGTCGCGTGACTGGAACAGGTCGCCGGACCAGCCCATGGCGAGGCAGATGTCGCCATTGGCGAGGTCGTTGATATATTGCGACGAGTGGAAATAGCGGATGTAGGGCCGGATCGACTTCATCAGGTCGGCCGGGCCGTGGTCGATGGAAAGCCCTACCCAGGTGCCGCGGGCCTGGCGGTCCCAGTGCGGACAGGCGAGACCGGAGAGCGCGGGCACGAAGGCGAGTCCGCCCTCCAGGGCCGGCGGGCCTTCCAGTCGGTTCAAGACATCGAAGTCATCGAAGAGGCCGAGGCTGCGGCCCCAGTTCACCGCGGCGCTGGCGGAGTAGACGCCGCCGTCCAAAGCGTAGACAGGCTTTTCGTCCTGGAACTGCCAGGCGACGGTTGGCAGCAGACCCTTGTCCGGGGCGCGCCGGATGTCCTTCCCCGTCACCATCAGCACGAAGGCGCCGGTACCAAAGGTGATCTTCGCGTCGCCGGCCTGGCGGCAGCCGTGGCCGTAGAGGGCCGCCTGCTGATCGACGATGCTGGCGGTGACGGGCAGGAGTTTGCCGCCAACAGGCAGTGCACCGAAGTCGCCGGTGGTGGGGACGATCTCAGGCAAGGCCTCGACCGGGACGCCGAAGAGCCGGCAGAGTTCCTTGTCCCACTGTCCGCTCTGCAGATTCATCAGAGAGGTGCGCGACGCCGTCGTGATGTCGGTGACACAGCGCCCGCTCAGGCGGTCGAGGAAGAAGGCATCGGTGGTGCCGAGTCGCAGCTTGCCCCCCGCCAGCAGGCGTTTTGCCTCCGGAACGTGTTCGACGATCCAGGCCAACTTGGCGGCGGAGAAGTAGGCATCCAGCGGCAGGCCGGCGCGCTCCAGCGTCAGCGCCTCGGCGCCGTCGCCTTTCAGCTTCTCAATGACCTCGGCGGTACGGCTGTCCTGCCAGACGATGACCGGCGAGATGGCTTCCTTCGTTTCGGCATTCCAGGCGAGGCAGCTCTCACCCTGGTTGTCGATGCCGAAGGTTTCCGGCATCTCCACCGCCTCTGCGCAGGCGAGAATGCTGGCGATCAGCTCCTCCGGGTCGTGCTCGACCCAGCCGGGCTGTGGATAGATCTGGCGATGTTCCACTGCCCTCACCACGCGGGTCGTGCCGTCGGGCTGCAGGGCCAGGGCCCGAGTGCTGGTGGTGCCCTGGTCGATGGCGGCGATGGTCATGTCACGTGACTTCCAGGATACTGAGGGAAAGGGTATCGCCGCGGAGCTTGCCGAGGAGACCCTTGAGCGGCACCAGAATGCGCCGCTCCGGCAGGCCGGCGAGTGTCTGCGTCAAGACAATCGCGTCACCGTCTCGGACTTGCAGTACGCCTCTCACGGCGCGGTTCAGGCGAAGTTGCAGATGGGACATGCCGCCTGCCGGGGCGGGCAGGGCAAGACGCTGAGGCAGCACCAGCTTGATCGCCGGGTGATCCGCGATCACCTCCACCTGGCCTTCAGCGGCGGGAAGGCGGTCTGCCAGGGCCGCGGCGAGGCGGTCGCCGGCGGCGACGCCTTCGCGCCAGCTCCAGCCCGCGGTCTCGACCGGGCGGAGCAGGTTGCCGGCAGCGAAGAAATCGGGGTCGGAGCAGCGCCCGAACTGGTCGATGACCGGCCCGCCACTGCCGGAATCCATCTCCAGATGTCCCAACCGACAGAGCGTGGCCTCCGGCGTGAACCCGCCGGTGACGAGGACGCCGTCGCATTCCAGGTCCCATTCCCGCCCGTCGCGGCTGCGCAGCGTGACGCCTTCGACCTGTTCGCGCCCGTGCACTGCCAGCAACTCGGTCTCGAGATGCAGGGGAAGGCTCTGCAGGCGTGGCAGGGCGGCAGCGAAACGCCAGGCGGTGATGCGGCGGCCCGGCTCGATCATCGCCACGGGGCGTATACCGGCATGGCGGCAGGTGAGAATGGCGGAGAAGGACACCAGTTCGCTGCCCAGTATCACCGGCCGCCGGAAAGGCCGCTTGCTGGCGAGGTAGACCATGGACTGCAGCGCGCCCGTGGAGATCACGCCGCGTGGGCGTTGGCCGCCGATAAAGCGCGCGGCGCGGCTGGTCTCGCGTACGCCGGTGGCCAGCAGCACTTTGTGCGCGGCAAGCTCCGCCTTGCCGTCCGGGGTGGAAAGGACAAGGCGTGGGCCGGACGCGATACCGGTTACGGTAGTCGCCGGAAAGACCTCGACGCCGCTGTCCCTGGCCTGCGTGACCAGGCGTCGCGCATAGTCCGGGCCGCGCAGCAGGCGGTGGAACTCCCGCACCCCGAAGGGAAAGTGACCGCAGTGGCGCGGGATGCCGCCGGCCTCCGGCTCGCGGTCCAGCACGGCCAGGGAAGTGGTGCCGAGCTGCCGCAGCCGCGTCGCGGCGGCGAGCCCCGCCGGGCCGCCGCCGACGATGGCGACATCGACCTGCGCCGGTGCAACTCTGCGCTCACTCGCCATCGTCGATGGGCTCCGTCAGCGGCGCGTCGAAGCGGCCTTCGGTGATCTCTGAGAGGGCGCCCAGGCAGTAGAAGCCCTGACAGCGCCCCATGGTGACGCGGGTGCGGCGCTTGAGGCCGGCCAAGCTCCGCGCCGCCAGCGGACCGTCGAGGGCAGCCTCGATCTCGTGCCGCGTCACCAGCTCGCAATGGCAGACGATGCCGCCGTTGCCGGCCCTTGCCCAGGCGCGCTCGCCGTATTCCGTCAGCACACCTGCCTTCGGCCAGGAGGGCTCGGTCAAGGGGGCAAAGGTCTCACCGAAGCCTTCCAGCAGGCGGCAGACTTCGCGAGCCAGGCCGAGGGCGCTACTGAGGCCCGTCGAACGGATGCCGCCAACAGTGATGTAGCATCGTGCCGCTTCGGCACTCAACTGGTAGTCCTTGTGCTCGCTGGCCGGGCGCAAGCCCGCGTAGGTGGCCGTGACCGGGATTCCCGCGAGGGCGGGCAGCATCTCGATACCCTTGGCGCGCAGCATTTCCAATGTCTCGCCGTCAGTTGAGGCGTCGTCGCGGCTGTCCTGGTCTTCGGCGGTCGGGCCGACCAGCAGGTTGCCGAAGCTGGTGCGGCAGATGACGACGCCTTTGGTCTTGGCCGTCGGCACCGGAAGGATGATTGAGCGTGCGAGTTTCGCCGCCGCCTTGTCGAAGACCACGAACTGGCCCTTGCGCGGGCGGATGGTGAAGCTGCTCTGTCCCAGCAGGCGTTGGTCGACCCTGTCGCCGAATAGCCCGGCGCAGTTGACGACGCTGCGGCTGCGCAGGCTGCCTGTAGTGGTCTCCAGTTGCCAGGCCTCGCCGTCGAAGGTGCCCGCGAGGACCTCGCAGCCGCGCCGGCAGGTGGCGCCGTTTTCCAGGGCCTGGGTGAGGTAGGCTGTCGGCGCGCTCCACGGGTCGATGACAAACTCACGGGGCACACGGAAACCGGCGCGGACCTTGGGTGAGACGTTTGGTTCCAGCGCCAGGACCTCCGCGCGGCTCAATGCCTCAACGTCAGAGACTCCGTTGGCCCGGGCCTGCTCCATCAGGTCGGGCAGCCTGGCTTCCTCTTCCTCGGTCCAGGCCAGCACCAGGGCGCCGCAGTCGAGCAGCGGCAGGTTCAGGCGCTCGCGAATGTCGAGGTATTCCTGATAGCCGGCGGCGATGCAGCGTTGTTCGAGAGAGTTCGGCGGCGCATCGAAGCCGGTGTGCAGGATCCCGCTGTTGCCCTTGCTGGCGCCGTCCAGGATGTCGAGCGCCTTTTCGAGCACCACCACCCTGGCGCCCTCCATCGTCAGCCGCCGTGCCACGGCGCAGCCGACCACGCCGGCGCCGATTACCGCGACGTCGAAGGTTTCCACGCGGCGCCTTCCGGCCCGTTGGTCTGCGATGTCGGCCGGGGCTTCGGACATGACAAAAACGGAATCCCTCTGGCTGGTGGGTTGGCCCGCTGGCGGCATTTCATGACTTTGCCCTTGCCCCGCAACAGCCTGCCGCCTACCGTATTCAAGATTGCCCTTTCGGTCAACGGAATGGCGCAAGATGAAATTTGAGAAATCACATGAAAAACAATAAAATAGATCGTTTTATGTGGTTTCGGTCATGTAGGATCGCTTTCAAGCTCAAAACCTATGCGGGTTTTCCGTGGGCAGGTCGCGCTTGAAGAGTAGACTCCGCTCCCTTAGCCCAAAGTTGCGCCAGGAAAAGATCGCTGAGGCCGTCCGCCGCCACGGCAAAGTCAGCGTCGAGCAGCTTGCCGTCCGCTTCAAGACCTCGCACGAGACTATCCGACGCGATCTCACGGTTCTGGCCGAAGCGGGCAGGGTCCAGAAATTTCACGGCGGCGCCAAGCTACCGCGTCGCCAGGAGGAAGGCCCGTTCCGCGAGCGGATGGCAATGAACGCCGTGGCCAAGCGCGTGATTGCCGACAAGGCGGCGCGGCTGATCGCGCCAGGCGACACGGTTTTCATTGATACCGGCTCAACGACCCTGATGTGCGCCGAGGAAATTGCCAAGATCGGGGGGTTGACGGTGATCACGAACTCCACCCGCATCGCGGCAGTGATGGCGGATCGCGGCAACCGTACGGTGATTTTTCTCCTCGGCGGGCGCTTCGACGGGGACAACCAGGAAACCGTGGGTCCTACAGCGATTTCCGAGATTCAGTCGTTCCATGCCGACCACGCCCTCATTACCATCGGTGCCTTGGACGCCGAGGCCGGCGCCACGGATTTCAACTTCGACGAGGCCCAGGTCGCCCGGGCCATGCTGGAGAACGCCGACAATCTGGTGGTCGTGGCAGACGCCTCGAAGTTCCAGCGACGCGCTGCGTTCACGGTCTGTCCGCTGGAGCGCATCGGCGCCCTGGTCACGGACCGCCCGCCGCCGCAGGACCTGAATTCGGCGCTGGTGACAGCCGGGGTGGCGGTGCATTGAGTTGAGGTGAGGGAGACAGGCAATAAGGGGACATCTATCGGCTGGATCCCGGGCACAGCGCAAGGGGGATACCCATGCGGGGCCGGCGGTCGGTATGTGTGTGACGGGCTTCCCCGAGCTCGCTTCCGCAGCCTGATGGTTGCGGCCACGGGAGTGAGGTTTCGGGTTTGAACGAAAAGTCACGTTTGGGGGAGGCTGGAAAAGTGAATCGCGTGAAACAGGAGAAGGCTATGACGAAGAAGTCAAAAGCAAACAACACGGGGAACACGGCCGGCGCGGGCGCCAATGCGGGGCGCCGGTCATTTCTGAAGAATGCGGGTATTGGCGGCACGGCGGTCGCGGCCTCGGCTCTGGGCGCGCCCTACGTGCATGCTCAGAGCGCACCGATCAAGTGGCGCCTGCAGACCTATTCCGGCGCGCCGCTGGGCGCCCACGTCATCAAGCCGCAGATCGAGGCGTTCAACAAGGCGGCGAACGGTGAGATGGAGATCGAGCTGTACTACGCCGACCAGCTGGTACCGACCTCGGAGCTGTTCCGCGCCCTGCAGAGCGGCACCATCGACGCGGTGCAGAGCGACGACGCCACCATGGCTTCGCCGGTCGACATCTCGATCTTCGGCGGCTACTTCCCGTTCTCGACGCGATACAGCCTCGACCTGCCGGTGCTGTTCCAGCGCTACGGCCTGAACGAGATCTGGAAAGAGGCTTACGACGAAGTCGAGGGTGTCGAGTGGCTTTCCGCTGGTGCCTGGGATCCCCTGCACATCTTCACCAAGGAGCCGATCAAGTCCTTGGCCGACATGAACGGCAAGCGCGTCTTCGGCGTGCCGACGGCAGGCCGCTTCCTGGCGCGTTACGGCCTGATCCCGGTCACCGTGCCCTGGGACGATGTGGAGGTCGCCATCCAGACAGGTGAGCTTGACGGCGTCGCCTGGTGCGGCTTCACCGAAGCCTACGAAGTGGGTTGGGCCGACGTCTGCAACTACGCGCTGCTGAACAACGTGACGGGCGCCTGGTGCGGCTCCTACTTCGCCAATACTGACTCCTGGGCGAAGGTTCCGGACCACCTGAAGGAGCTGTTCCTCGTCACCATCGACCAGTCGCACTACTACCGTCAGGTCTGGTACTGGGGCGGCGAGGCGGACCTGCGCGTTAACGGCAAGAAGATGGAGCTGACCACCATCCCCGCCGACGAGTGGGACCAGGTGGTAAAGGACGCCGAAGGCTTCTGGGAGGAGCTTGCTTCCGAAAGTCCGCGTGCAGCCCGAGTCATCGAAATCTTCAAGAAATACAACGCAACCATGGAACAAGTAGGCGTGCCCTACCGCTATTCCTGAACGCCAGCTTCGCGAAGCTGCATGACGGAGCGGCCGCCGGTTTCCGGCGGCCGCTTTTTCTTGGCTGGCTCCTGCCGCCATCGCGCTAACCGCGGATTTGCTTGACGTTCGCGCGTTGAGCTCTCACGTCAAGAGGTCATAGGGCATGGAAGAGGGCGAAGGGGGTGACGTCTCGGGCCGGCAACGTTTGCCTGGAGCCGGTGATAGGAAAAGAGGAGTGCAGCGTGACTTACATTGCCCTGGTTCTGTGGGGCCTGTTGATGATCGCCGCTGCTTTCTACACGCAGCGGGCACGCCATCCTGAGGCCAAGCCGCTGGCCGCCTACCTCATCTTCATTACCCTTTTTTCCGCCGTGGCCTTCTTCCTGTTTGGCAGCTTCACCTTTCTGCTTGAAGCTGCCGGCTGGACCGGACTGCTCGAATCCTGGCCCGGCAGCCTTTTCTTCCTCGCTACCGTCTTTCTTCCCGCCTTCGTCATCGCCCGCTGGCAGCTGAAAAAGCCGCCCCGCAGACCGCGCATGCCGTGAGGAGACGCCGGCGGTAGCGCTTCCTGAGAAAAATTGTCAATTCCAGACATGCTGTTGATCTTCACGGGGTTTCAGTGACCTGTCGAGCGTGCAGCACCTCAGGTGGTCCTTTCGCCGCGGTATCGGGAAGCTCGCGTGGCTCAAGCCGGCGGACGTGATAGAGCTTTTCGTCCTCGAAGCCGCTGCGGAAGGGGTGCGATTCATTGCCGGTCGGTGTCAGGTCCGCGTCCAGGCGCTGCTCCATCCTGCCGGCCAGCATGCGCGCCTCCGCGGCGGTCTGGGCCCGCACCACGACTTCGGTCCACTGCGGGAAATTCAACCACCGTGAGTCGTTCAAGGGCGCTGCCGGCGCGATTATCCATAGGTTCATGTCATCTCTCCTTCAGACTGCCTTGCAGGCAGAACGCTCCGGTCGTGCCAGCGGTTCCGCAGCTTTCGAACCGGCGGTTTGACGCAGGTCAATGATGTTGCCAACCTTTCGGGCTTTTCTTGAGGCTGCGAAGAACCCTGAAGGGGAGGAAAGCGATGCCGGCGAGTTCACAAGAAAAAGGCGCAACGGGCACTGAGGCCTTCACTGGCTTTCCGGCGCAAGGGTTCGAGAGCCTAGTGGAAGCTAATGCCAAGGCCGCACAGATCTGGCTGGAGTCCTGGGCCCGACTGGCCGGCGAATCGGCAGATTTCGTGACGCGGCGCTGGGCGCAGGACATGGATCTCGTCGAGAGAATCTGTGCCTGCAAATCTCCTGTGGAATTGCTGCAGCTGCAGAGTGACTTCATGCAGCGCGCGCTGGTCGACTACATGAAGGAAGCCACCCGGCTGGGCGACATGGAGACCGAGGCCGGGGTCTCGGAGATCGAGGCACTGGACAAGGGCGTCCGCAAGGCGAGTGCGCAAAGCAAGGTCAAGGACTAGGGGCGTTCCGCGCTGTCGTGGCCTTAGGCCTCTGGCCCTAATTGGGCAGTGGCCCCGGCAGCGCGCCGGCGAAGATCCACGCAGCGGCGGCATAGGTGGCGCCGGTGATCACCAGAATGCAGATGAGGTTCAAGAGGAAGCCCGCCCTGGCCATCTGCGGAATACGCACCTTTCCGCTGGCGTAGACAATGGCATTGGGCGGGGTGGCCACCGGCATCATGAAGGCACAACTGGCCGCCAGGGCGACGGGGACGGCGAAGATCATCGGGTCCTCGGAGATGCAGGCGCCCAGGGTCGCGGCGATGGGTATGAAGACTGACGCGGTGGCGGTGTTGCTGGTGACCTCAGTGAGGAAAACCACCACCGCAGTGACCAGCAGGACGAGGGCCAGCGGCGGCCAGCCGGCGCAGCCGGCCAGAACCTCACCGATCCAGCCGGCGAGCCCGCTCGATTGAATGGCCGAGGCGAGGCTTAGACCGCCGCCGAAAAGCAGCAGCACACCCCAGGGCAGCTCCTTCGCCGACTGCCAGTTCAGCAGAAAGGTGCCGCTGCGCAGGTCCGTCGGCACCACGAAGAGGACGAGGCCGCCCAGCATGGCGACGACCGGGTCGGAGAGCTGCAGGCCCGGCAGCAGGCCGTTGAGCAGCGGACGCGCGATCCAAAGCAGTGCCACCGCGGCGAAAACGAGGGCGACCAGCCGCTCCTCGCGGCGCGGCCGGCCAAGGTCCTGCAGCTGCCGCGAGATGGTCTCGGCGGCGCCGGCGATCGGCTGCCGTGCCACCCGAAAGGCGAAGCGGGTGAGCAGAAGCCAGGTCAGCAGCAGCAGGACCGCTGCCAGGGGCACGCCCAGCATCATCCACTGGGCAAAGCCGATAACGATGCCATAGCGCTCGGCCAGGAATGCGGCCAGCAAGGCATTGGGCGGTGTACCGATCAGGGTACCGAGGCCGCCCAGGCTGGCGGCGTAGGCGATCCCCAGCAATAGCGCGAGGCCGAAGCCGTCGCCCCGCATGACGCCTTCTCTCTCCTCGCCGGTCTCCAGCAGACGCACCACTGCCAGCGCAATGGGCACCATCATGATGGTGGTCGCGGTGTTGCTGAGCCACATGCTGAGCAGCGCCGTCGCGGCCATGAACCCGCCGATCAGGCGGTGCGGCGCGGCGCCGACCGCGCGTAGGATGGACAGTGCGAGACGGCGGTGCAGGTTCCAGCGTTCCACCGCCTTAGCAATGAGAAATCCGCCGAGAAAGAGGAAGATCAGTGGGTGGGCGTACGGCGCGGTGGCGTCCTGTACCTCGGCCACGCCGAGCAGCGGGAAGGCGACGATGGGCAGCAGCGCGGTGGCCGCGACGGGCAGGGCTTCCGTGATCCACCACACCACCATGAGGGCGGTGACGGCCGCCACAGCCCAGGCGTCGGGCGTGAGGCTGCCCGGTGGCGGCAGCATCAGCATAACCAGCAGCAGCAGCGGCCCGGCGATGAGGCCGATCGGTGCCATGAAGCTTCCGGGCGCGCCTTCATTTTCAGTCATGCGTGATGCCTTCGTTGGGCAAGGCGGCACGCTGCCGCAGCACCGCCTGGATGGCGTCTACGAGCTGCAACTGGCCGGCCCAACCGACCCCACGCGGGGTGATGTGGGAAAAACCGTCGATGATGAAGGTTTCCGTGCCCGGTACCGCCCGCGCCAGGGTGAGGCTTTCGCTGAAGGGGATCAACGGATCCAGCCGTCCGTGCACCAGGATCAGGCGATCCTCCAGGAAGGCAAGGTCGCGGCGAGAGAGAGACAAGGCCTCCAAGCGTGCCGCCACGCTCTTCGGCAGGGCGGTCAGCAGCCCAGCGACGCGATCGGGATTGCGGTTCACGATTAGCGCCAAGAGCGCGCGCCCCTCGGCGCTCAGATCATCGGCCAGGGCGGTGGCGTCCGGGTCGCAGCCGCGGAAACAGTCCTCGCCCAGCTTCTCCAACCGTATCCGATCCTGCGGGTTTTCCAGCACGGCCGCGTTGCTGGCCAGGAAGATCCATTTGGCGCTTTCCAGGGGATTGCCGCGCGACCAGAGCCGCGCGCCGGGCAGGCGGTAGCGGCCGGTGGTGGCGAAGGTGACGACGGCGGCCGTGTCGTAGTAGCCGCCGATCCCGACCAGGAAGTCGGGCGCCGCATCCGGTTCCACGTCTTGTGCTGCCAGCACCGCAAGGCCGACGGCAAAGGAGACGGCGACCACCCCGACCCCCTGGCGGGCGATCTCGGGGCGCTGCCGACGCAGAAAGACCAAAGCGTCGGCGATGTTCCGCCGGTCCTCCAGGCGTACGCGCCGGGCGCGCGAACCCGGCACCTCGGGCACCAGCACGGCAAAGCGCGCTCGCGCCAGGGAGCGCGCCAGCTCCACCACGCGACGGTCGTCCTTGCCCGCCTCGGTCAAGCCCGGCACCAGCACCAGCGCGCCGCCCAAGGGCTGCCGCGGGTCGTAGAGATCGGCGAGGCCGGCGCGGCCCTCCACCGTGTAGCGCAGCGTTGTGCGAGTTGGTGCAGGCGTGGTCTTTTTCAGTTCCGAAGGGCCGCCGGCGGCATCGATGTCTTGCAGCAGGCGGGTCGCCTCCCAGCTTTCCGGCGAAACGCAGCCGCCGAGCAAGGTCAGCAGCAGGAAGGCGAAGAAGCGGGCCGGGTGACGGGTCTGCATGGTCAGCCCTGACGCAGGGGCCAGCGGTCAAGGCCGAGGCGCCCGTCGAGCAGGTCCTCGGCCAGCTGCGGCAGCTTTTGCAACTCGTCCCGCACGATAGCTTCGAGGTTCGGCCTCAGGTTGTCGAGGCCGGCGCCCTCGCTGGCGACCCGCAGGTCGACGATTTGCGGCTGATCGATGCGTTGGCCGATGCGGCTCAGCAGGAAGCAGTTGACCGCCCGAATCCCCGGTACCTCGCCGACAATACGCTCGGCGGTCAGTCCGGCGCAGATGTTGTAGAGTTTGCCGACATGGGTCAGCGGGTTCTTGCCGGCGACCGACTCCATGGTCATTGGGCGGTAGGGCGCGATGAGGCCGTTGATCCGGTTGCCGCGGCCCGCCTCACCATCGTCGCCGGCCTCGGCGGAAGTGCCGGTGACGGTGAGGTAGAGGCTTGCCGTGGCTGGGTCGTCGGCGGTGTTCACCGACACGCTCACCGGCATCGTCGTATGGCGCACGGCCGTCTCCCAGGCCAGAGCGGCGATACGGTCCTTGGCCGCCATGTAATCGGCGGCATCCGTCAGGTGGCGTCCGATCAAGGCGCAGGCCACCGTGAGGTCGATCTCACTGCCCCGCCGCAGGCCCATGACCTTTACGTCTTCGCCGAAGGCCGGTTCCCGAGCGTGCAGTGAGGGGGCCGTCAGCGCCTGCTCAACGGCCAGTACCACGGTCTCCAGCGGCGACAGCGGCGCGTAGCCGACGCCGCAGGAGGTGTCGTTGGCGAGCCAGACGCCCGTGCGGCTGCTGCGGCGGAACAGCTCGACCAGTTCCGGCGAGCCGGGCCGCACCCTGGCGTGCAGTTTCACGTCGCGGTCGGAATCCAGCGCATGCAGGTTGCGGCGCAGCCAGGCGCCGGCCGTATCCTCGATCATCTGCTGCAAGGGCACCTCGATGCCGTCGCAGACCGAGGTGGCGCGCCCGGAGAGGAATATCTCGATGGGCTTTACCAGCTTGCCGCCGCCGAAGGCCGGTGCAGATTCGCCGGCGCTGAGCAGCACCTTGTCGACGTTGTGATGCATCACCAGGCCGCAGTGCGTGCGATAGAAGCGGCAGAGCGCCAGGCTCAGTTCCTCGGCCAGGGCGTCGCAGATGCTGTCGGGATGGCCGCGACCCTTGCGCTCGACGATCTCGACCGGCTGGTCGGCGACCCGGGGGGACTCAAGCGGATTGAGACTGACGGGCAAGGGGCCGCTCCGATAGCAAGTTTTCAGGGCGTGCCGGGTGCAAGGAAGTGGGGCCAAGGTAGGGCCCGTGCCGCCCTCTTCACCATGACCCAAATCAAGCACTTGGCGTCAAGCGGTCACCAAGATGGGGGCATTGCCTGGATGAAATTTCATATCTATTTGGTTATGAATTCATGAGAACATAGCATTTTAAATGCTCAAACAAGTATGAAATCATCGAAGGATCAAGCTTCCCGGCGGCGCCCACCCGCGCGAGTCCGAGCTGGGAGCCTTGAGCCGGGCACCCGCTTTTCCCTGCCTTCGCCGAAGTGACGTCACCGCCGCTTCGCGCCGTCAGGTCGCCGCAGCGGGAAAGTCTGCCGTGTCCGGTCTGCCCGCAAGGCGCCGCAAGAAGCGCCGACGCGGGATCCGGTGGAGGACGATGGCATGGGAACAGGGAAGATGCGCACCCGGAAGCTGAGCCGCGCCAGGAGCGCGTGTTGAGCCATGCTTCGATTGCACTTTCCTCCGGCCGCGGTGGCGCCGGCCTTCAGCGGGCCCCCTCTACACAGCTTCAATGCGGAATGTCTCGGGACCTCCGTCCACTTGATCGGTTGCGCCATTTCCGGCGCGGCGCTGCCTCGGCGGCAAGTTGCATTGGCCGCGATGAGTCCCCTTGTCGTAAAGTGAGTTCAACTAAGAGTGCTAAGGGAGGAAGAACCATGAAGTCCTTCGGTATCATAAAAGGCGCGGCCCTGGGCCTCGTCCTTGCCGCCGTCGGCGCCACCGGCGCGACGGCCCAGGAGTACACCTTCAAGCTCCATCACTTCCTTGGCGCCAAGGCGCCGGCGCACTCCAAGATGCTGGAGCCCTGGGCGCGTCAGGTGGAAGAGAATTCCGGCGGCCGCGTGAAGATTGAGATCTTCCCGTCCATGACGCTGGGTGGCCGCCCACCCGAGTTGGTCCAGCAGGCGCGCGACGGCGTGGTCGACATCGTCTGGACCGTCAACGGCTACACCCCGGGGCTTTTCCCGCGCACCGAGGTCTTCGAATTGCCCTTCGTCTACGTGAACGACCCCAAGGCGACCAACCTGGCCCTCTACGACATGTTCGAGAGCGACTTGAAGCAGGAGTACAAGGGCCTGGAGGTCATGTTCCTCCACGTTCATGCGGGTCAGGCGATCCACATGCGCGAAACCGCGGTGCGCACCCCGGCCGATCTGGAAGGCAAGAAGCTGCGCATCCCGACGCGCACCGGCGCCTGGGTGATCGAGGCGCTGGGCGCCGCGCCGACCGCCATGCCGGTGCCGGAACTGCCCCAGGCGCTGCAGAAGGGCGTGGTCGACGGCGCGCTGATCCCCTGGGAGATCATCCCGCCGCTGAAGATCCAGCAGCAGACCAAGTACCAGATCGAAGGCTTCAATGAGGCGCGCTTCGGTACTACGACCTTCCAGGTTTCAATGAACAAGGCGCGCTGGGACGGCCTGCCGGCGGATATCCAGAAGGCTTTCCGCGACGCTTCCGGCCGTGACTGGTGGGGCCAGGTCGGCGACATCTGGCGGGTATCTGACGATTTCGGCATCAATCTTGCGGTCGAGGCCGGCAACGAACACATCGTTCTGACCGAGGCCGAGACCGAGGCCTTCCGCGCCAAGCTGGAGCCGGTGGTGCAACGCTGGATCCAGGAGGTCTCTCCCCAGGGCATCGGCGGCGCGCGCCTGGTCGAGAAGGCGCGTGACCTTATTGCCAAGAACAGCGGCGGCAATTGATGACGGCTTTGGGCCGGCAGCGGGGGGCGGGGTTGGCAGGCCTCGCCCGTTCCGTCATCACCCTCTGGGCGCTGCTCGGTGGACTGCTGCTGGCTGCCGTTGTCCTGGTCAACGTGATATCGGTCATCGGCGGTATCGCCTGGGAACCCTTCCCGGGCGATTTCGAGATGACCGAGGTCGGTGTCGCCGTGGCCGCCTTCGCCTTCCTGCCCTACTGCCAGTTGACCGGCGCCAACGTGACGGCTGACATCTTCACTTCCAAGGCCTCGCCGCGTTGGATCGGCTTTTTTGCCATGCTGGCTTCCCTGGTGGCACTCGCTTTCAGCCTGCTGCTGCTGTGGCGCATGTTTTTCGGACTGCTGGATCAGAAAGCCTATGGCTACACCACGACGATCCTCCAGTTCCCGCATTGGATCGCCTTTATTCCCATCCTGCTGTCGCTGGCATTGTTGGCGGTGGCGGCCCTCCTCACCCTGGGCGACTCTTTCGGCCAGATGACCCGCCCGGACGGGCGGCGGGCTCTGGAAAACGCCTAGGTGAGCGCGCAGTAGATGTCGGATCCTCTTCTGATCGGTGTGGCCGGCCTGGCCGTCCTCATCTTCCTCATCGTCATCCGCATGCCGATCGCCTATGCCATGATCCTGGTTGGTGGCGTCGGTGTGACTCTGCTGAACGGCACCGCGATCTTCATGAGCCAGCTGAAGACGCTGGCCTACGGACAGTTCTCCATCTTCGACCTCTCGGTCGTGCCGATGTTCGTCCTCATGGGCGCGCTGGCGACCCGCGCCGGCCTGTCGCAGGATATGTTCCGGGCCGCCAACGCCTGGTTCGGCTGGCTGCGCGGTGGCACCGCCATGGCGGCCATCGCCGCCTGCGCCACTTTCGGAGCCGTCTGCGGTTCTTCTCTGGCGACGGCCTCTACAATGGGCAAGGTCGCCCTGCCGGAGCTGCGCCGCTACAACTATTCCGGGGCGCTGGCCACCGGCACGCTGGCTGCCGGCGGCGTGCTCGGTATCCTGATCCCGCCCTCGGTGGTGCTGATCATCTACGCCATCATCGTCGAGGCCAACATCGTCACCATGTTCATGGCGGCGCTGCTGCCCGGCATCATGGCGGTCGGCCTCTTCCTACTGACCATCGCCATCTATGTGGCACTGAACCCCAATGCCGGGCCGCGTGGCGACCGCGTTGACCAGACGGAGTTCGTCGACGCGACCATCAGCATGATCCCGGTGCTGGTGATCTTCCTGCTGGTCATCGGCGGCATCTACGCCGGCTTCTTCAACCCGACACCGGCCGCCGCCATCGGCGTCTTCCTGGTCTGGCTCTACGGCGCGCTCAAGCGCAAGCTGACGCTGAAGCCGATGGTCGCCGCGCTCAAGGCCACCGCGCGAACGTCCGGCATGATCTACCTGATCCTGCTGGGCGCCGAAATGCTGAAGATCTTCATGTCACGCGCCGGTGTGCCCCAGGCGACCGCCGAATGGATCGCCACCTCTGGCATGGAGCCGATGACGGTCATGGTGCTGCTGCTGCTGGGCCTGATCGTGCTGGGCTGCCTGATGGACAGCCTGTCGATGATCCTGCTGGTCATCCCCTTCTTCTGGCCGGTGCTGGTGGAGATCAACGGCGGCCTCTACCAGGGCGCCGAGGGGGCTGGCTTCGGCATGAGCACCGAGGACCTGAAGGTCTGGTTCGGCATTCTTTCGCTCATAGTGGTGGAACTGGGCTTGATCACGCCACCCGTGGGCCTCAACGTCTTTGTCATCTCGGCGTTGGCCAAGGACATTCCGATGATCCAGACCTTCAAGGGCGTGGCGCCCTTCTTCGGGGCGGAAATGGTGCGCGTGGTCATTCTGCTGGTCTTCCCCGCCATCACGCTGTGGCTGCCGAAGCTCCTGGGCGGGTGACGTCATGGGCCAGTCGGACAGGATCACCGCAGGCGGCGCGCTCTTCACGCGCCTGAAGGCATTGGGTGTCGACTATGTCTTCGCCAACTCGGGTACCGACTTCCCGCCGGTGATCGAGGGTCTCGCCGAGGCGCAGGCCGAGGGCATCGAACTGCCGCAGGCTCTGGTCATTCCTCACGAGCACGCAGCCATGGGCATGGCACATGGTTTCTACCTGATGACCGGGCGCGCCCAGGCGGTGATGCTTCACACCAACGTCGGGCTCGCCAATGGCGTCATCGGCGCGATCAATGCGGCCTGCGAGCACATTCCCCTGCTGCTGATGTCCGGGCGGACCCCGGTCATGGAGGAGGGGCGCTTCGGCGCGCGCACCGTGCCCATTGCCTGGGGTCAGGAGATGCGCGATCAGGCGGCGATGATCCGCGAGTCCTGCAAGTGGGAATACGAACTGAAGTTCCCGGAGCAGATTGCTGGGCTGCTGGACCGCGCCCACGCCATCGCCAACTCGACCCCCAAGGGGCCGGTTTACCTGTCACTGCCGCGCGAGGCTCTCTGTGAGGCAGCGCCGTGCGCGGGTCTGGATGATCCGCCGAGCATGGCACCGGTGACTGGCGCGCCCGATCCGGTGGCGCTGCGGCGCGCGGCGGAAGTGTTCGCCCAGGCCAAGAGGCCTTTGGTCATTGCCCAGCGCGGCGTCGGCAATGCCGCTTGCTTCGAGGCCTTCGCCCGCTGGGCGGAGGACTGGGGCATTGCCGTCTGCTCCTGGTGGGCGACGCACCTGGCGATCTCCACCGAGCACCCCTGCCACGTCGGTGCCGACCCCGGCCCCTGGCTGGCGGAGGCCGATGTGGTCGTGGTGCTGGACTGCCTCGCCCCCTGGTGGCCCGACAAGCACCCCCTGGCAGCCGGCGCCAAGGTCATCAACATCGGCCCCGACCCGATCTTCAGCCGCTTTCCGGTGCGCAACTTCCGCTCCGACATCTCGATCGCCGGCGAAAGCACGGTGACGGTGCCTGCGCTGATCGAAGCAATGGCGGCGCTGCCGCGCGACGAAACAGAGATCGCGGCGCGGCGCGAAAAGTTGGCCGAGGCCTCCGCGACAACGCGACGGCAGCTGCGCAAGGCGGCGCGGGCGGGGCAGCAGCGCGGCATCACCAAGGCTTTGGTCAGCAACCTGCTGGGCGAGGCGCTCGACGGCGTGACGTCGAGCGTGTTCTCCGAGCTTGGCACCCAGCTAGGCGTCCTGAAGCGTGAAGGTCACAGAAGCTGGTTCCAGGAGCCGCACTCCGGCGGTCTCGGCTGGAGCTTTCCCGCCGCCCTCGGCGCACAGCTCGCCGAGCCGGAGCGTGTTTGCGTCGCCACCCTCGGCGACGGCTCCTACATGTTCGCCAACCCCACGGTGTGCCACCAGATTGCCGAGGCGCTGGGCCTGCCGGTCCTGGTCGTCGTGCTGAACAACGGGGAATGGGGCGCGGTACGCGCCTCGGTGAAGGGGCTCTATCCAGATGGTTACGCGGCCAGGGCCAACGCGATGCCCTTGACCGCCTTGCAGCCTTCGCCGGATTTCACCCAGACGGCGGCGGCCAGCCGGGCCTGGGCGAAGAGCGTCGAGGCCGCCGAGGAACTGCCTGGCGCACTGGCTGAAGCCCTAGAGGTGGTGCGCGTCCAGCGCCGTCAGGCGCTTCTGAACATCAAGGTCCTGCCGGACTGAGGCACCGCCGCCAGACGTCGTCTCAGGAGGATCCGTTCGGGGGTGGGCTCAGGCGCTCCAGGTAAGGCAACTCCTCGAAGGTGAGGTCGCGCTGGATGGCGTCGATGCGTGCTACGGCGCGGTCGCGGGACACGCGCAAGTGACCTTCCAGAGCTTTCGCGGCGGCCTCGACCCGGCCGCTTTCAAGGCGCTCGACGATCTCCATGTGTTCCGGGAGAAAGGGCTCCGTCTCGAAGAGGGGCGGCTTCCAGCGATAGAGAAAGCGGTGAGCGATCAGCAGCGATTGATGCAGCGTGATGGCCTGCATCAGCGTGCGGTTGCCGCAGAGGCCGAGCAGCGCGACGTGCAGGTCTTCTTCCAGCTTGTCCAGGGTCTCGCCGCCGATGTCATGGGCATGAGCGATGGCATCTTCCAGGTGATCGCGCAGACCGGCGAGAAAGTCCCGCGAAACGCGTGGCGCTGCCTGGGTCAGGGCGACCGGTTCCAGGATCCAGCGCAGCTGATAGAGTTCGCCGACATGATCTGGGGTTAGCGCAGGGGCATACCAGCGTGAGCTGTCGTCCTTGCGCACCACGCCACGCTGCTGCAGCCGGCCGATCACGTCGCGCGCGACGGTGCGGCTGACGCCGTAGCTGCGCCCAAGTTCCGCTTCGTTGACCCGCCAGCTCGCGCTGGCGATGCGGGCGATGATCTCATTCTCGACCTCGCCGTAAATCGTCTCCCAGGTCGAGGCATGGTGCAGCCGCGCGGGTCCGTTCTCCGGCGCCGGCTGCCGGTACTTGCGGGTGGCGACCTTGCGCACCAGGTAGCCGCGGCCCGCCGACTTCTCCAGCAGGCCGCTACGCTCCAGTTCGGCCAGGGCGCGGCGGGCGGGAGCACGGCTGATGCCGAACTGCTGGGCGATGTTGGATTCGCGGAGCAGTTCGCCGGCCGGAATGGTCCCCTCTTCGATCTGCCGGGCCAGAATATCGAAGGCCCGCTGATAAAGGCGGGGGGCAGGGCCGGATGACGTCTGCCCGTTGCGGCTCATCGCGCTTTCCTCGTCACCTGGGGAGCTTCCCCCTTTCTATCGGGGCCTTTCGATTCGCGCTGAGCAAGATAACGGTTCGCACCAGGGGCTTCAATTCAGCCTGGCTAGGGTCGCCGGTCAATCGCGGAGCCAACCATGAGGTGCCTCGGCGTCTTCGAGTTCGCGACAAGGTTATTGCCCGCAATTGCAATAATGTATAGTGTACACAAAAGACATTATGGTGCGGAAGCGGGAACCGCCCTCGGGAGGAAGTGGGGACAGATGAGCGATCGGCTTGCGGGCAAGTGTGCCTTCGTCACCGGCGCAGGGCAGGGGATCGGTCGGGATGTGGCCCTGGCCTTTGCCGCGGAAGGTGCCGAGGTCATCGCCGCCAGCCGCACCTTCTCCAAAATGCAGGACCTGCCCGCCGTTTCGCCGGCGATCACACCGGTGGAACTGGACGTGACAGATGATCGCGGTGTGGAGGCCGCCGTTGCCGCGGCCGGGCGCATCGACATTCTCTTCAACTGCGCCGGCTGGGTGCACAACGGCACGCTGTTGGACTGCGAGCCCGAAGACTGGGCGCGCAGTTTCGATCAGAACGTCACCTCCATGTACCGCACCCTGCGCGCGGTCCTGCCGCAGATGCTGGAGCGTGGGGCAGGCTCGATCATCAATGTCGCCTCGGTGGCCTCCAGCGTCACCGGCGTGCCCAACCGTGCCGCCTACGGTGCGAGCAAGGCCGCGGTAATCGGTCTCACCAAGGCCGTCGCCGCCGACTACATCGAGAGCGGCCTGCGCTGCAACGCGCTCTGCCCGGGGACGACTCAATCACCCTCCCTGGAAGCGCGCGTGGCGGCCACAGCGGATCCGGAGGCGACGCGTCGGGCCTTCGTCGCTCGCCAGCCGATGGGGCGCCTGGGCCGCACCGAGGAAATGGCCGCCGCGGCGGTCTTTCTGGCCAGCGACGAGTCGGCCTTCATGACCGGCAGCCTGCTGATCATGGATGGGGGACAGACCCTGTGAGTGCGCTGGCCGCCCCCTCCGGCAAGCAATTGCCGCCGAAGGCTCGCCTGGAAGCCATCGCGGCCTTCTGCCATGCGGTGCTCGTGGCCGTCGGCGCCGGCAAGGAAACTGCCGAGGCTGCGACCCGGGCCATGCTGCACGGCTCGCGCCTCGGAATCGACAGCCACGGAATCCGTCTGCTGGACCACTACGTGGCGGCCCTGCGCGCCGGCCGCGTGAACCCGCGTCCCCGCTTGCGCATGAGCGCGGGTTTTGGCGCGGTCGCTGCCTTGGATGCCGACGATGGCCATGGGGCGCTGGCCACCTACCACGCCATGGACTGTGCGGTGGAACTGGCGGCGCGCTTCGGGATCGGCGCCATCGGTGTGCGCAATTCTTCGCACTTCGGGCCCGCGGGCGCTTATGCGCTGGCCGCAGCGGAAGCAGGCTGTATCGGTATTGCCATGTGTAATTCCGACAGCTTCGTGCGTCTGCATGACGGTGCAACCCGCTTTCACGGCACCAACCCCATCGCCTGTGCTGTCCCCCAGGAGGGCGGCAAGCCCTGGTTGCTCGACATGGCGACCAGTGCGGTTCCCTACAACCGGGTCCAACTCTACAAGAGTCTCGGCCGCAGGCTGCCGGATAAAGTCGCCTCCGACGGCGAGGGCCGCGACACGGAAGACCCGCAGAAGGTCGAGATGCTGGCCCCCCTTGGCGCCGACTTCGGCTTCAAGGGTGCCGGCCTGGCGGGGATGGTTGAGATCTTCAGCGCCGTCTTGACCGGTATGCGGCTCAGCTTCGACATCCTGCCCATGGGCGGCCCCGACCTTTGCACGCCTCGCGGTATGGGCGCCTTCGTGCTGGCGCTGAAGCCTGACGCTTTCACCAGTGACGAGCGGTTTCAGGATGGCATGCAGCGCTATCTGAAGGAACTGCGCCGCTCGCCGCCACGTGCCGGCGCGGCGGTTATGGCGCCTGGCGACAGGGAATGGGCGGAGGCCGAGCGCCGTGAACGTGAGGGCGTGCCGCTGGATCCCGCTACGGTCGAGGCTTTCGAGCGACTGGGAGGCAGATACGGAATCGATTTGCCCTTCGACCGCTAGGCGGGGAGGGCGGGACGGCCGCCAGGGGAATCCCGTGTGACAGCGCGGGAGCGGCCGTCGCCAACACTAGGGGAGGATGGGCCCGAGGCAGAGCCGCATCCCCTCGGGTTTAGTGCCAGAGAACAAACACAAAGAACTAGGAGGAGGAGATGAGGATTTCGCCGAAAGGACTGTTCGCCAGCTGCGCGGTGCTGGGGCTCTCCACCCTGCTGCAGGCCCCGGCCATAGCGCAGGATTACACGTTGCGCTTCAACCACGTGCTAGGCCCCAGCGAACCCTACCACGCAGGCTTCCTGCAATGGGCCGAGCGCGTCGCCGATCGTACCGACGGCGGCCTGAAGATTGAGGTCTTTCACAGCTCGCAGCTGGGCGTCGAGGAAGACATCATCGAGCAGATCCGCCAGGGCGCCAACATCGGTCAAAACACGGACTCTGCACGGCTCGGCAACTATGTGCCGGGCATCGCCGTGGTGAACGGCCCGTACTTTGTCGAATCGCTGGACGAAGTCGGCAAGTTGAACGACTCGCCCACCATGAACGAGTGGCAGGATCAACTCGCCGCCGAGTTCGGCATCAAGGTGGTCTGCTTCGATTGGGTTCAGGGGCACCGCCAGTTCTTCACGGACAAGCCGGTGCGCAAGCCCGAGGACCTGGACGGCCTACGCGTGCGCACCCCGCCAGCCCCGATCTGGCAGGAGTCTATCCGGGCCCTGGGAGCAGCGCCGGTGGCGATGAACTTCGGAGACGTCTATCCCGGCCTGCAGCAGAAGGCGATCGACGGCGCCGAACTGGTTTATCCCAACATCACCGCCGGCAAGCTCTACGAGGTGCTGGGCTACGCCAGCGAAACCGGGCACATCCTGCTGGTCAACTTCCAGGTGGTCAGCTCTCAGTGGTTCGACAGCCTGCCGGCCGACTACCAGGCCGCGCTGGTTGAGGAATGCCGCGCGGCCGGCAAGGAGGCCTCCATGACGATCCAGGAGGCCACGGCCAAGGCCAAGGCCGAGGTGCAGCAGCGCGGCATGAAGGTGGTTGAAGACGTTGACATGGCGGCCTTCCGCAAAGCCGGTGACAAGGCCTATGAGGTGCTGGGCCTGATCGACGCCAAGAATCAGGTTCATAAGGAAATCGGCAAGTAAACGGACAAGAGGAGGGGGCGCCGCCGGAATAGCGGCCCCTCCGCGGCCCCTCCGCGGTGCCTGTACGGAATCCCTGCCGGTGAGGTCTGTTGATGCGTGCTCTCTATGCCGGTCTTCTGCGACTTGAAGCAGGCCTTGCCGGGCTCTTCCTGTTGCTGATGGTCGCGCTGATCTTCCTGGGCGGTGTCGCCAGGATGCTGCACCACCCTTTGAACTGGACCATAGATCTCGCAACCTGCTTCTTTGCCTGGGCGACCTTTCTCTGCGCCGACATTGCCTGGCGCCGCGATTCCCTCATGTCTATCGATGTGCTTGTGTCTCGGCTGCCGCAGCATCTGCGCCGGGTCGTCGACTATGTCTGCCTGACCATCATTGCCGGCTTCCTCTGCTATGCGATCTACTCCGGCGCCATCCTGTCCTACGTCAGCCGTGCGCGCAGCTTCCAGGGCATTCCTGGCGTCAGCTATTCCTGGGTGACCGCCAGTATCTCGGTAGGCGGCGCACTGCTGCTGATCACCACCCTGCTGAAACTGCTCGACGCCCTGCGGCGGGACGGACTGCTGCGCCGCCCTGCCGCGGACGGCTAGCCATCATGCTACTGGTTGCCATCGCCTTCATCGTATTGCTGCTGATGGGCATGCCGGTCGCTTTCGCGATCGGCATCTCAGGAACCCTGTTCTTCATGCAGCACCCTGAACTGCCCTCGACCATCCCGGTTCAGGTGACCGTTTCGCAGACTCAGAACTTCGCCCTGCTGGCGGTGCCGCTCTTTATTATGGCCGGTAACTTTATGAACAAGTCCGGGATTACCGAGCGGCTGTTGGACCTGGCTTCGGTTCTGACCGGCCGGCTGAAGGGTGGCTTGGCGCAGGTTTCTCTCGCGCTGTCCGCGCTGATGGGCGGCGTTTCGGGCTCGGCTATTGCCGATGCGGCCATGCAGTCGCGCATGCTGGGCGAGCCCATGGTGGCGCGGGGGTTCACCCGCGGCTTCGTCGCCGGGGTGCTGTCTTTCGGCGCGGTGCTCACACCGGTCATCCCGCCCGGAATCGGCATGATCCTCTACGGCTCCATCGGCCAGGTCTCGATCGGCCGTCTCTTCGCTGCCGGTTTCCTCCCCGCGTTCCTGCTGTGGTTGGCGCTCTCCGGCGCGGTCTGGCTGACCGCCCGGCGGCGCGGCTACCAGCCGGAGCGTGGCACGCGGCCCAGCCTGGGCGAGGTCGGCGGCGCCTTTCGCGGTGGCCTCTGGGCGCTGCTCTTCCCGGTGTTCCTGCTGCTCGGTCTCAGGATGGGAGTCTTCACCCCCTCGGAGATCGGCGCCTTTGCCGTGCTCTACGGCCTGCTGATCGGTTTCGCGATCTATCGCAAGCTGACACGCAAGGGCTTTTTCGATGCGCTGGAGAGCAGTCTCTCCGATGTCGGGGCGGTGATGTTCATCATCGCGCTTTCCGCTATCGTCAGCTACGGCATCGTTTTTGAGCGGGTGCCTGAGACGGTGTCCGGCTGGATCGTCGACCTGACCGACAATCTCTACGGCGTCATGCTGATCATCGCGCTCTTCGTGATCGTCATCGGATTCGTCATTGATGCCACCGTTCTGATCATCATGCTGACTCCGATCTTCCTGCCGTTGGTCCGCGCCCTGGACGGTGATCCGGTACATTTCGGCATGGTCTTTATCATCGCCGCGACCATCGGCAACTTCACCCCGCCGGTCGGGGCGGCGATGTACGCCGTTTGCTCCATCCTAAAATGCCCAGTCGGGGCCTATTCGCGGGAATCGATTCCGCTTTTCCTCGCGGTCTGCCTCGTCACTCTTCTGCTGATCTTCCTGCCGGGCATGGTGCTGTTCCTACCGAATCTGATCTTCGGCGGCTGAAGGGCGTCACGCGAGCGGTACAGCCTGCTGGGCCAGGTGCTTCAGGGGCTCGGAGACGGTGACCGGGTAGGGGCTGGCTTGTTCCAGTCCCGCCAGGGCGGGCGGCAGCTTCGCCAGGCGGTCCAGGGTTGCGCTTCGGATCTCTCCCAGCGATGGAAGGGCGGCGATGCAGCGTCCGGCGCGCATTACCGGCTTCAGCAAGGCCGTACCCGGTTGACGGTCATCTGCCAGGGTCAACAGGTCGCCGCTGGGCCGGCCGTGGCTGCCGAAGCGACGGTAGATCTGCTTGCGTCCGGGCCAGGTGGCTTTGCCCTCGGAGAGTTTACGTTTCGGTTTTCCTGCGTATTCCTGCAGCTTGTAGGCGCAGTCCAGCGCCGGGGCGTCCTGTGAAGTGGTGAGGGCGGTGCCGATGCCGAAGCCGTCGATCGGAGCGCCCTTGGACAGCAGCTTAGCTATGCCCCATTCGTCGAGCCCTCCGCTGGCGAAGATCCGCACGTCCTCCAGCCCTCCGGCATCGAGGATGGCGCGGACTCTCACTGCATGGGCGCCCAGGTCACCGCTGTCCAGCCGTACGCCGCGCAAGGTGATGCCTTCCGCCGCCAGCTCGGGCGCCAGCGCCACCACCTTTCCAGCGGCGGCTTCTGTGTCATAGGTGTCGATTAGCAGAATGACGCTGTCGGGACGTGAACGGGCGAAGTGGCGAAAGGACTCCATCTCGTCGTCATGCGCCTGCACGAAGGAATGGGCCATGGTGCCGCTGGTCGGAACGCCGAAGCGGCGTCCCGCCTCGACCGTCGCCGTGCCATCGAAGCCGGCGAGATAGCTGGCCCGGGCCGCCAGAAATCCGGCCTCCGCTCCATGGGCGCGGCGCAGGCCGAAGTCGATCAGCGCCTTATCGCCGGCAGCGAGCCGCAGGCGCGCGGCTTTGCTGGCGATGACCGTCTCGAAGTGCAGCAGGTTCATGATGCGGGTCTCGAGCAGCTGCGCCTCGGGCAGCGGCGCGATGACACGCAGCAGCGGTTCGTTTGGAAAGACGATCTCGCCCTCGGGCAAGGCATCGACGTCGCCGGTGAAGCGGAAGCGCCTCAGGCGGTGGAGGAAATCCGATGAGAACCGCTGCTGGTCCTCCAACCAGGCAATTTCCTCGTCGTGGAAGGTGGCGCTTTCCAGGAAGCCGACGACCTGCTCCAGACCCGCTGCAACCAGGAAGTTGCGGTTTGCCGGGAGTTTGCGCACGAACAGCTCGAAGACCGCGGTCTCCGTCATCCCGGCCTCCTCGTAGGCCTGCATCATGTTGAGCTGGTAGAGATCGGTCAGCAGCAGTCCCGGCGGAGCGAGCCCGCCGCCAGCTTCAATCCGCCCGTGTTCCTCGCTGGACATGGACCAGGCTCAGTGCGCGCCGGCCTCGCCCTCGGTCAGTTGCAGGATCTGCCGCCCCAGCACCTCGATTTCGGCCTTCAGGCGGTCGATTTCCTGACCCTGGGCGGTAACGACGTCGCTCAGGTCGTTCAGCATCTTCTCGTTGTAGGCGATCTGGGCCTCTAGGTCCTGCATCGCATTCGAATCGCTGGTAGTCATCGCTTACCTCCTATCGTCCCCTTCGTTGCGCGGTCCAGCGCGAAAGCGGCACTATGGCCACGCGCCGGATGGCCAGTCATTGATCTAGCGTAAGGGTCTGCCTTTCTGTGTGCCATATTGGTTCGTCACCGGGTGACGCAACCCCTGTGGAGAAACCGAGTCAGTCGGCCGGGTCGTCGCGCTGATGCAGGCGGGTGATGCTCTGTACGGTGCGCAGTACCTCCTCGTCGGTCAACGGCGGGCGGCAGCGAACCCGGTTCCAGCACAGCAGCATCTCGCTGACCACGTCCGGGTCGACCTTATGCCACAGCAGGTGGCCGGCCAGGGAGGCAAGGGTGCTGTTGCGCTGTCCCTCGGGCACGCCGGCGGCGACCAGGTCGCGCCAATAGCTCACGGAGTGACCCTGGCGGCTGCCGCGCGCGGTGAGCTCGCGCAAGAGGCGTTCGGGCAACGGGGCGGGCTCAGCGCTCTCGGGGGTGTGCCCCGGCACCCAGGTATAGCGCTTGCCGGAGGGATGAACGGAGGGCGGCACGACGATGATGCCACCGTCTCCGCGCAGATCGATTCCCGGTCGCAGGCCAGCGCGGTTGCGCACCCGCCGACCCGGATAGGCGAAGTAGAGATGCCGCCCGCCGCCACCGGTGGAAGCCTCGACGGTGCTGGGGATCGGTCCGGTTTCGTCCTCCAGCAGGATCAGCGCTGCCTCGCCGCCATGGTGTGGATCGATGTCCAGCACCACGATGTTGGAGATCTCCCCGGTCACCACGGCGATGTTGGCCTCTGGCCAGCGCCGAAACCAGGCGCGGATTTCCTCGGGTGTGGCGCGCCGTTGCTGAAACTCCAGCCAAGGCAGCAGCGGTTTCTTGCTTCGTGGCGCCATGGGTACCACCGACCAGCCCACCGCGACATAGCTCAATGCGGCGTCTTGCAACACTGCTGAATTCTTATCTGCGGAGTTTCCGGCCATGACATTCCCTGGCTGTCAGGGTTGCCAGTCTGGCTCGGCGCGGGGAAAGGGCAAGCTCAAAGGCTCACGAGCACCATCCCCCGAAGGTGGCGTTGCGTCGCGTGCGAGCGAGGCGCATCATCCGAACGGTATTGTTCGCCGCACGGCAGGGGTCGGCGGCGGACAGTCATGATTGATCGACCTCAATGCGCGGTGACGTTCCGCCAGAGGAAGATTAAGTCCAACGCTAAATCGCCCCATAGTAAGGGAGGCACAGAGCGGCCATGCAGACACCCCTTGAGATCACCTTCCGCAACATGGACCATTCGGAGGCCGTGGAGGCCCGGATCCGGGAGAAAGTCGACAAACTGGAGCAGGTCTTCGACCGCATCACCTCCT
>ENA-ORCZ01000315-ORCZ01000315.1-marine-metagenome-genome-assembly--contig:-NODE-315-length-25947-cov-4.133127_pt1 | contig 25947 bp, 22 predicted proteins | sample MGYA00237785_ERZ508519 | MGnify/ENA primary metagenome ERZ508519 (study PRJEB26189, sample SAMN06268790) | marine metagenome | isolation source: Bioluminescent Bay, La Paraguera, Puerto Rico | place...
GCCGCGGCTTCTGCCTCTGCTTCTGGCCGTTGCGCGGTGCCGGCCGCTCGTCCGGCCGGGCTTCCGCTTCCGGCTCGTTGGACGGAATCTGCAGGCGGATGAGCTTCTCGATCGACCGCAGGAACGGCCGCTCGTCGTCGGCGCAGAGCGAGATCGCCTCGCCGTCGGTTCCGGCGCGTGCCGTCCGGCCGATCCGGTGGACGTAGGTCTCCGGCACGTTCGGCAGGTCGTAGTTGACGACGTGGCTGATGCCGGCGACGTCGATGCCGCGGTCCTTCGTCCTGTCGCGGGCGCTGACCGCGGTAACATTCGCCGCGCGGCCGGATTTTCGGGCGATCTGCCCGCCATGTTTCGACAGGAGCCGCACCACGGCCGCCCCCACGGTGCCGAGGCCGGCGACGCCTACCTTCAATGCTTCAGCCATATGGAATTGGATCCAGTTCTTCTCAGACAGATGTCCCGAGCGGGATGACGTTGTGCAGCTTTTGCTCCGCCGTTTCAAGGAAGCGGCGGATATTTCTGGCGGCCTGGCGCAATCGCTGTTCGTTTTCCACCAGCCCGATGCGCACATATTCGTCGCCGTGCTCGCCAAAGCCGAGGCCTGGAGCCACCGCCACTTCCGCCCGTTCCAGGAGAAGCTTGGAAAACTCGAGGCTGCCGAGGGAGCGGAACTTTTCCGGGATCGGCGCCCAGCAGAACATCGATGCCTCGGGCGCGGGAATATCCCATCCGGCGCGGCCGAAGCTGTCGACGACGACGTCACGCCGCTTCTTGTAGATCGCCCGGGTCTCCCGGATACAGTCGTCGGGGCCGTTGAGCGCAGCGGTTGCTGCCACCTGAATCGGGGTGAAGGCACCATAGTCGAGATAGGATTTCACGCGCGAGAGCGCGGCAACCAGCCGCTCGTTGCCGACCGCAAAGCCCATCCGCCAGCCGGGCATGGAAAAGGTCTTGGAAAGCGACGTGAACTCGACCGTGACATCCATCGCGCCGGGAACCTGCAGCACGGAGGGCGGCGGCGTGGCGCCGAAATAAATCTCCGAATAGGCAAGGTCCGACAGGATGAAGATGTTGTGCTTCCGGGCGAAGGCAACGACGTCCCTGTAGAAGTCGAGATCGGCGCAACAGGCTGTCGGGTTGGCCGGATAGCACAGAATGATCGCGATCGGTTTCGGCACGGAATGGATGACCGCCCGCTCGAGCGCGTCAAAGAAAGCCGAACCCGGCTCGGCCGGGATATTGCGGATCGACGCACCCGCCATCAGAAAACCGAAGGTGTGGATCGGATAGGACGGATTGGGGCTGAGGATGACATCACCCGGCGCGGAGATCGCCTGGGCCATGTTGGCGAACCCTTCCTTGGAGCCGAGCGTCGCGATGACCTGGGTATCGGGATCAAGTTTCACACCGAAGCGGCGGCCATAGTAGGCAGCCTGGGCCTTGCGCAATCCCTGAATGCCCTTCGAAGCGGAGTAACGGTGGGTACGCGGGTCCTGAACGACTTCCGTCAGCTTTTCGACGATATGCTTCGGCGTCGGCAGGTCCGGATTGCCCATGCCGAGATCGATGATGTCCGCCCCCGCCGCGCGCGCCTTCGCCTTCAAGCGGTTCACCTGTTCGAACACATACGGCGGCAGCCGCTTGATCTTATGGAATTCCTCCATGGCGCGAATCCTTGCGAGTTGGCGTTACCTGCTTGAAGCCGCCAGGAAGCTTCGGCGGCGCAGCGGGGCTCTTTTAGCAGTCCGGAAAAAAATCTGCACCCGTCTTTGCGTGGCTGGCCGACTAAATTTGCAGCGATTGTTGGAACGTGATTCCTCGCTTGCGACTGCCGGCGCGGCGGGAGACGCGAGGGCCGCCTGCGAGGATCGAATCGCCTGGCACACGGGACTGAGGTCGACACGGCACGGGAGCCAGGCGAATTGTTCAGATGTATCCCGGCTCCGGACGCGTCAGCGCCAGATGCTTTTCACGGTCAAGCAAACTTGTCGGGTCTTGAGAGCTGATCTACGCAGCCTTCTTGCGCAAGGCAGAGAACCCTGCCCGCTTGACGTCCTTGATGAGACGGCCATTCGGCGCCAGCTCCATTGCGACAATCTGGGCGCAGCCCTGCTTCTTGGCCTTTTGCAGGCCACGTTCGGCCGCCTCCACGGACCGCTCCAGACGCGTCCCGGAATTCGCGGTGACAAGACCGACACTCGCGGTCACCATGAGCTTGCCGCGGGACGCCTCCTGGCATTCCACTCCGAACCTTCTGCAGATCCTCTGCGCGGCAAGGAGGGCCATTTCCTTGCTGCTTTCCGGCTGGAAGACGGCGAACTGGGTGCTGCTGATGCGGCCCGGCACAGCTGTTTCGCCGAGCGTATCCTTCAGGATACGGGCGAACAATTGCAGCAGCGCGTCGCCCATGGCCTGACTGAACCTGTCGTTCACCGTCTTGAAATCATCCATGTCGAACAGGATGACACTGTAGCGATCGTCCGGCGCCCCGTGTGTACCGATCCAGTCCTCTGCCTTGTGAAGGAACGCCCGCCGGTTGGAGAGACCCGTCAGATCGTCCTGGTGTGCCTTCTCCTTGAACCCCAGCAGCGTGCGCTCTATCACCATCGAGGCCGGTAGGACGATCGTCATGATGATCGCGAAGAGAATGGTCAGCAGATAGACCTTCATGAAACCTTCCGGAAAGACCGACAGGAAGCTCGGAAATTGCAGAAGGTTCTGATGTGCCGTGAACCAGAGGAAGCCGGCTGTCTCCACAAGGGTCGTCAGACCGAGCATGCGGGCCGAGTAGAGTTTCTCCCGATTCTGCCAGAACGCCATCCAGACCACCCAGAGGCCGCTGAGGATCAGGACACTCTGGACATAGTTCACCCGCGACAGGAAGCTGTCGTAGAAGGACGGGAAGCTGCAGAAGACAAGCCAGCTCAGAGCCAGAACGGCGAATACCCAGACATGGCTTCGCTCACCGAGAAAAACCGCAAAGCCGCTGCGGCGCATTCCCGTGCCGAGGATCACCAGGAAATTGGCGGCAACGATGCTGAAGAGATCGGGAATAGTGCCCCGCATCGCGAGAAGCACGGTACCGAAACCGGCAAGAAACATGCCGAGCGACCAGAGAGCCAGACTGCGTGCGCATGCTCCGGTGCGTGCCGGCCAGAAGAGGTAGAACAGGAACAGGATCGCGCTGCCGGCAAATTCGGCAACCATGATACAAGTGAACAGCGTTGGCGTGTCGAGCGTCATATGAAAGCGTGGCCTGCACAAATATGCAGCCAGACTAGGCGTGCACTCGTAAAGGAAAGTTTTAGGACCGAGGCATTTTTTGCCTATCGCCCCCGAGGGCGTTGCACAGGGATTGCAGGAGCCTTCGGAACGGCTCGACCGATGCCTTGTGATTTCAGGATCCCGAAAGCCCGCCCCATCTTATTCGTTGGCGAGGGATCTCAGATAGTCTTCGGTCTCCTTGCGTTCCCTGGGATTGATAAGACCTGACGAGTCTCCCGCATAAACCGCGGCACCATAGCCCTTGGGCGCAGGCACATTCGAATTGCCCTTTCCCGGATTGGTGCGCAACGCATCGACCAGCGGCGTACCGGGCCCTACGGCACAAGCCGAAAGGCCGAGACCAAGCGAGGCGCTCAATAGCAGTGTGCCGATCCGAAGCGTATTCCTTTCGCGTTTCTTCAAGCGTGCCTCCTCCACAGCATCAGGTCCATCCGACTGTCACATATATCCAGTAGAGCAGCCGGCGTCTTGTTTGGATTTGAGCGATCGTGCCCGTATCGGGCAGCACGGCTCAACGGCTGCAGCCCTGCCGAGTTGATTTGCCGCATCGGGTGACCGAGCCGGGCAGTTAATTGAAATCCAATCGACTGAGAGGTTACCTTGTGTCATAAATAGCTGATAGTTCAAAATATCGGCGTAAAAATAACAAGATAACGCATTTGAACAGATAGGGCTCTCAGGCCTTCCCGGGCCGGATGGGGCAGATAAACCGGAGGAAACCCCTGCCTATGGCTGATGACCGCCAGCATCCCATGTTGCAGTACATAATCAACAACCCGGAGGCGTTTGCCCAGAATCTCGCGAAGACGCTTGAGCAGGCCGGCAAGGCGCTCGCGGCTTATATCGAGCCCCGGGAACAGGGCAAGATCAAACACGATACCGCGGACGAGCTGACCGGTGTGGTCAAGACCCTGGCCCAGGTCGGCGAATACTGGACTTCCGATCCGCAGCGGGCGATCGAGGCGCAGTCGCGCCTGTGGGGAGGTTATATCAACCTCTGGAATTCTTCACTGAAACGGATGATGGGAGAACCGGCTGCCCCGGCGATCGAGACACCGCCGCGTGACAAGCGGTTCGTCGACCCTGACTGGGAGAACAACCAGTTCTTCGATTTCATCAAGCAGCTTTATCTTATCACCAGCAAGTGGGCAGAGGACATGGTCCACGAGGCCCAGGGCCTGGACGAGCACACCCGCCACAAGGCGGAGTTCTACGTCACCCAGATCGCCAATGCGGTGTCGCCGTCCAATTTCGTGCTGACCAACCCGGAACTGCTGCGCCTGACCATGGAAAGCAACGGCGAAAACCTCGTCAAAGGCATGCAGCACCTGGCGGAAGACCTGAAAACGGGCAAGGGCGAACTCAAGATCCGCCAGACGGATCCGTCGAAATTCAAGCTGGGCGAGAATCTCGGCACGACACCCGGCAAGGTGATCGCCCAGAACGATGTCTGTCAGGTCATCCAGTACACTCCCGCGACCGAAGAAGTGCTGAAGCGGCCGCTGATGATCGTGCCGCCATGGATCAACAAGTTCTACATCCTCGATCTCAACCCGGAAAAGTCCTTCATCAAATGGGCTGTCGATCAGGGCCATACGGTCTTCGTGATCTCGTGGGTCAATCCGGACGCGCGCCAGGCACAGAAGAGCTTCGAGCACTACATGAAGGAGGGCATCCTCAATACGCTCGACCTGATCAAGAAAGCGACGCGCCAGGAAGAAGTCAACGCGATCGGCTACTGTGTCGGTGGCACTTTGCTGGCGGTTACCCTCGCCTACATGGCCAAGATCGGCGACGAGAGGATCAAGACGGCAACCTTCTTCACCACGCAGGTGGACTTCACCTTCGCGGGCGACCTGAAGGTCTTCGTTGATGAAGAACAGATCGCTCTCCTGGAAAAGCGCATGGCCGAACAAGGATTCCTGGACGGCTCTAAAATGTCGTCCGCCTTCAACATGCTGCGCTCAAACGACCTGATCTGGACCTATGTGGTCAACAACTATCTGAAGGGCCAGGACCCCTTCCCCTTCGACCTGCTCTACTGGAACTCCGATTCGACCCGCATGCCGGCGGCGAACCATTCCTTCTATCTGCGCAACTGCTATCTCGACAACAAACTCTCCAAGGGCGAGATGGAAATTGCCGGCGAGCAGTTGGACCTTTCGAGGGTCAAGATTCCGATCTTCAACCTTGCCACCCGCGAGGACCACATCGCGCCACCGAAATCGGTGTTCCTTGGCTCCGGCTGCTTCGGCGGACCGGTCGACTATGTCCTGGCCGGCTCCGGCCACATCGCCGGCGTCGTCAATCCGCCCTCCAAGGGCAAGTATCAGTACTGGACCGGCGGTGAACCCAAGGGCACCCTGGAAAACTGGCTAAGGAACGCCAAGGAGCATCCCGGCTCCTGGTGGCCCTATTGGGATCAGTGGATTCGCGCCCATGACGACACCAAGGTCAAGGCGCGCAAACCGGGGGCAAACAGGATGAAGATCCTGGAGGATGCGCCGGGGTCGTATGTGATGATGAAGGTGTAGACTTCGCCATTTTCGAATGCCGGTGTCAGTGACAGGATTTGCGTTAGGACGCACCCGGACTTTGTCCGGGATCACCTCATCCGAAATGGGCATCCAGCGGCGTCAGGGTCATGGCAAGAAGCTTGCCGAACTTGCGCGCGGCCATGGGGCGGCCGAAATGGAAGCCCTGGACGATCTCGCAGCGGCAGCTTGCGAGGAAGGCCTGCTGCTTTGCGGTCTCGACGCCTTCCGCCACCACGCAGAGGCCCAGCTCCCGTCCGAGCGAGATGATCGCCTTGGCGATGCTGCGGTCGCTTTCGTCGAAGTCGAGATCGCTGATGAAACTGCGGTCGATCTTCAGGCGGGTCAGGGGGAAGCTCTTCAGCGCCGCCAGACTTGAATAACCCGTGCCGAAATCGTCGATGGCGAGTTTGACGCCGAGCGTCCGAAAATCATCCATCAGTTCGATCGCCTGGTCCGAGTTACGGATCAGGAGGCTTTCGGTAAGTTCCAGCTCCAGGAAGTTGGCAGGCAACCCGGTTTCGTCGAGAGCCGTCCGCACGTCGGCAATCAGACTCGCGTCACGGAACTGGCGGCCGGACACGTTGACGCCGATGGTTATCGGCATCAACCCGGCATCCTGCCATTCCTTGTTCTGGCGGCAGGCCTCGCGGGTCACCCAGCGGCCGAGTGGTACGATCAGGCCGCTTTCCTCGGCCAGCCCGATGAACTCTCCCGGCATCAGCCTTCCGAGCGCGGGATGCTGCCAGCGCACCAGTGCCTCGGCACCGACGATGCGACCACTGACCAGATTGTATTGCGGCTGGTATTCCAGGAAGAACTCGCCGTTCTCGATGCCGCTGCGCATTTCCTCCAGCAGCGTCAGCCTGTTGAGGGAACGTTCCGGCCGGGTCGGTTCGTATATCTTGAAACTGTCACGTCCCGATGACTTCGCCTCGAACATGGCCTTGTCGGCGTTGCGCAGGAGCTGCGCCGGGTTTTCCGCGTCGAGCGGATAGCAAGCGGCGCCGATGCTGCAGGTCACGTGAAACGACAGGTCGCCGATTTGGATCGTCTTCGTGATCTCGTCGCGCAGGTCCGCCATGAATTGTCGCAGCGCCGGCTTGTGTGCGGTCTCGTCTTCCACGATCAGGACGAATTCGTCGCCGCCAAAGCGGATCGCAAGGTGGGTACTGTCATGTGCGGACATGATCCGCTCGGCGATGATCGTCAGCACCTGATCGCCGATGGCGTGACCGAAACTGTCATTGACGAACTTGAAATTGTCGAGATCAACGAAGACGACGGCAACGGGCCGGCCACTGAGATTGCTGGCGGCGACCTTCTCCTCCAGCTTCGACTTGAATTCCTGCCGGTTGGGCAGGCCTGTCAGCACATCATGATTGGCAAGATATCGGATCTTGCGTTCCGCCTCGTCGCGTTCGACGGCAACTGCCGCGAGCCGCGCCGCCTCGAGAGCCAGTTTCAGATCGGTATCCGTCGGGCTGCGGACTTCCCTGGTATACAGGCCGAACGTTCCCAGCACCCTGGAATCCTTGCCGAAAAACGGGACGGACCAGCAGGAGCGAAAGTCGAATGGGCGAATGATCTCTCGCACGTCCTCCCACAAGGGGTCCTTGAACACGTCTTCGACGATCACGCTTTCGCGTCGGAAGACAGCCGTGCCGCAGGAGCCCATTTTCGGGCCGATTTCGAGGCCCGCGGTCAATTCGACATAGTCTTCCGGCAGGTTCGTCGCGGCCGCAGCACGAAGTTTCGTTCCGCTGTCATCGACAAGCATCACGGAACCCACGACCCCGTCGAGCTGGCTTTCGATCACCTCCACGAGCGTGGCCAGCACATCTTCCAGCGGCTTGCCGTCGGCAATCTTCTGCAGGACCTTGTTCTGTCCCTGTTGCAGCATGTGCGCGCGCTTGCGCTCCGTGATATCCCGCGAAATGCCGACAATTCCGACAACCTCGCCCTCGGCATTTGCGACCGGATACTTGGAAGAGGCAAACCATTTGCGCTTGCCGTCCGCCAGTATCGACAGTTCCTCAAAATCGATCCGGGGGATGTTCGTCGACATGATCTCCTGCTCGATCTCAAGAAACTTCTCGGCAGTCTGCTTGGGATGGAGCTCAAGGTCGGTCTTGCCGATCAGCTGCGAGGCGTCGTCGAGGCCGAGATCGAGCGCTACCTGACGGTTGGCCATCACGAAGCGCGAAGCACGGTCCTTGACAAAGATATAGTCGGAAACACCATTGAGCAGTGTCTGCAGCCAGTCGCCTGACAGGCGCAACTCGTCTTTCCTGTCCAGCTTTTTGAGGCGAGTGAGCCGGTCCAGCTCGGCGGCCAGGGACGTGACGAATTGTGAGCCGGTGACGTCTTCCACTGCCTGGCTTATTTTTGCTACCATGCCTAAGCTCGAGTTCTGCTTTTTCCACCATCAGGTGTCTGGTTATTTTTGCCGAGCTTAAGCTAAAAAACAATGAACCCGGCTATAAAGACATTAAATCGCAGATTAACATTTTCGCACTTGAAAGAAAGCCGTCTCCTGGCACCCCAAGAAAATGCCAAGGAACTAAAAATCCTCTGTATTTTCAATAACGAATACTTATCAATATCAGAAAAATTTATTGTAATTTTTTACAATCCGCACATTGAGCGCATCGACAATGGCATTTGCCAAGCGGGCTACGGCGCGGGTATGATCACGGGATATCCGAACCATCGGCCTCGCTCCATGCAAACTTCTCACCGTCCTTATCGGGCTTCCCCCGGACCGGCACTGAACAGAACCTCTGGCTCGAAGAGTCCCGTTCCGTTGCTGAACGGTACTGCCGGACGCCCTGCACCGCCGGCAACGGCTTTCTCCAAAATCCTGGTCCCGGCCGTGCTGACAGGGCTCCTTTGGACACAGGTCTGGATAGGAACGATGGGAGCGGTTCTTTTGAGCATCGCCGGTCTTGCCGTGCTGGCAGGCTTGACCAAACTGGTCGGCAGCGCCAGCCATCGGATCAGCCGCAAAATCGGCTGGGCGAACCAGGTCGGATTCGGCGAGAAGATCTGGCTCAACCGGCTTCTGCTGCCCGTCCCCCCGGGTATCAACTACCGTCTCACGACCCTTTATGTCGTTTTCTGGCTCGGCGTTCTGGTAGCCGCACTCGGCAGTCTGTCGGCGATGCCCATCCTGTCGGTGACAGGACTGGCGGTCGCCTACGCCGCCCAGTTGGTCTGGTTCGGCAAGCTGATCGAACTTTATCGCATCATGAAGGACAGAAACCCGCTCTACAGGTTCTGGACCGCTGTGCCGGCAAACGACAATTTGCGGGAAGTGCGGACACGTCGGCGTCGCAACTGACAGGGCGGCTCGCCATCACGCCGCAGAACTCATTTCCAGGCTGACGATTGCCGCCAATGTGAAGGAGGCCAGGGCAACCAGGCCATCTCCGCTTGCAAGCTGGTGCGGAACGTCCTTGCCCTTCAGTTCCAGAACCCAGTCTCGGCCCGTGATAAAGCGCTTCAAGCCGGACAGAAATCCACCACTCCCCTGGGACCCGTCGCGATGCTGCCGGGTAACCGCCCCAAGCGGGACACCGGCCATGGTCAGCGCCAGTCCTTCGGTATCACCGTTCAGCATTGTTCTGGCAATCTCTTTGCCAATACCAACCGGGTCGCGCAGTTCAAGACCTGTATCCACCCCCGCCAGTTCAAGTTTCCAGCCGCTGGCAAGCAATCCCGGTCCCGATATGCGGGCAATGTTCCGCCCCTCTGCCGTGAGGAGGTTCCAAGAACTGGCTCCGACTTTTGACCGACAGTCCAACCGATCGGCCTCACCGGATTTTTGCCGGATTTTCGTGAGGCCGCGCATATGCGCCTTGTCGAGATCGAATACGACTTCCGGTTCTCCCAAGAGTGCGTCTTCACCGCGGAAAACCCGGTATTGTCGGGAGATCCCCTCAGGCAACTGTACGCTGCCCGGGGTTTTCACGAAACGCAGACTAATCCCATTCGGCATGATCCGCCCCTTGTTCTGCCGATCAGCGCGCCCGCGCCTTCCTTTCCGCCAACAGCCCGATATAGGTCTGCGCGACACTCGCCCCGGCAATCGAGGTGATGTCGGCATGGTCGTAGGCCGGCGCCACCTCGACGACGTCTCCACCGACGAAATTCACCGTGCCGAGACCGCGCAGGACCGACAAGGCTTCGCGGGATGACAGGCCGCCGGCGACAGGCGTACCGGTTCCAGGGGCGAAGGCCGGGTCCAGACAGTCAATGTCGAAGGTCATGTAGGCAGGCCCCTCGCCCACCCGTGCCTTGATCCGCTCGATCACGCCATTGATGCCGAGCGTGTCCATCTCGTAGCCGAAAACGATGTCCAGCCCGCAGGTTTCCGGCGCATGAGTACGGATGCCGATCTGGATCGACCGTTCCGGATCGATGAGGCCTTCACGCACCGCCCGGCCGGTAAACGTGCCGTGGTCGATACGGTCGCCAAGGTCCGGCCAGGTGTCCTGGTGAGCGTCGAACTGGACAAGCGCCAGCGGCCCGTACCGGTCCACATGCGCCTTCAGCAAGGGATAGGTGACAAAATGGTCGCCGCCGATGGAAAAGAGATGCGTTCCGCTGGCAAGGATATCTGCCGCCTGGGATTGAATATGTCCCGGGATATCCGCATTGCGGCCGTAATCGAACACACAGTCGCCGTAGTCCACACATGCGAGATGCTCATACGGATCCATGTGAAAGGGATATTGCGGATCGCCGTCGAAGATGGCCGAGGCCCGGCGAACGCCCTGCGGACCGAAGCGGGCGCCAGGACGGTTGGAGACGGAGGCGTCAAAGGGAATGCCCCAGACGGCAAGGTCGATATCCTTAAGGTCGCGGCTGTAGCGACGACGCATGAAGGACAGAGCACCGCCATATGTGGGCTCATGCGAGCCCCCCTTGACGGAACCACCCAGAAATGCGTTGTCGGTTTCCCGCGGCAATTCTGATGACATGACAATTTCCTTGAAGTGTTTTGTGGCAGGTTTCGAAACGCGCCGAATGGAACGGTGCGAACTGCCGGGTGTGTCATTGACCGGACACCCGAGGACGGTTTGTCGATTTTGGTTTTACCAGTGATGCAGCGCGTCGCCAATCCCGCCTCACGAAGTCAAAAACCGGCTGACCGACGGCTTCAGCGCCGCTTCTTGATAATCGAGGCAATCTCGCAAAGGATTGCTGCAATTGCCCTTTTGACGAAAGATCAGGCTCATGAGCGATCATGAACAGCATGACCACACGGACGGCGGCGCTGACGGCCACTCCCACCGTCACGACACTGGACACAGCGACGGTCAGGACCACGGGCACGAACACCTCCCGGAAGTGACCGAGCGCAACGCGAGAGCCGTTGCCTCTGCGGGGCTGCTGATTGCCGGGTTCATGTTTGCTGAACTCATCGGCGGCTGGCTGGCCGGATCGCTGGCCCTGATGGCGGATGCCGTGCACATGGTGACGGATGCCGCCTCCCTCGGCCTTGCCTGGTGGGCCTTCCAGCAGGCCAAGAAGCCGGCGGATGCCCGCCTCACCTATGGCCGCGACCGGCTGCCGGTGCTGATCGCCTTTGCCAATTCCATTTTTCTTCTTGCGGTGACGGCATGGATCTGCGTGGAAGCCGCCGGCCGTTTCGTCGAACCTGAAAAGGTGCTGGCCGGCCCGATGTTCATCATCGCGGTCATTGGACTTCTGGTGAATATCGGCGCCTTCTTCATCCTGCAACGGGGCGGCGACAACTCCCTCAACATGCGCTCCGCCATCCTGCATGTATTGGGCGATCTGCTCGGTTCCGTCGCGGCCATTGCAGCCGCCGTCGTGATCTATTTTACCGGCTGGTACCCGATCGACCCGATCCTCTCCGTCTTCGTCGCGCTTCTCATTGTCCGGTCCGCAGTCTCGGTCATGAGGCAGTCTGCCCATATCCTGCTGGAAGGTGCACCGCCGGGTATCGACCGCGAAGTTCTGAAAGCCGACCTCCTGAAGGAAGTACCGGGTCTGGCGGACGTCTATCACATCCATCTCTGGTCACTGGCGGAAGGACGGGTGAATGCGACCATGCATGCTCTTATCGCAGCTGACGCGAACCCAGAAACCGTGCTCAAGGACATGCGGAGGCGCCTTAACGAACGGCACGGTGTCGGTCATGTGACCATAGAGATCGGTGCCCCCTCCTGACGCGCTGCCCCTTCCGCCGGCGACTGCCCGAACTGGCGCATGGGTGACAGAACGTTCCGGACAGAGTGGCAACGCTCCCGACTTTGGCGGGAGGTGTCGATGCCCTGGCAAGAAGTACCTGTTATCGAGGACCGTCAGGTGCCTGCCAACCGCACTTTCCTGGTCCACCTCAGGTGCAAGCCCACGTCTTCACCGGCTGAACCTGCTGCACTTTCCGTCCGTGGACAGGACCCGATGCGCCGTTGCCGAGGGGGAAAGGCAAGACTAAAAAAGAAGTCGGCAATTACACTCAACAGCAGACCGGAACAGGAGTTCCTTCCGTGGCAAACCAGACCCCGAAACTCCTGCGCGGCAGGCTGCTTTCTTTTTCGGCCGCTCCTGATGGCCCCGAGGATACGGGTGCCTACGCGTATGTCCAGGACGGCGCGCTGCTGATCGTCGAGGGCAGAATCGAAAGATGTGGCTCTTATGCCGTCGTTGGCGCGAACCTGCCGGCGAACACCGACGTCGTCGACCACCGGCCTCACCTGATCCTGCCGGGCTTCATCGACCCGCATATTCACTTTCCGCAAGTCCAGGTGATCGCCTCCTGGGCCGACCAGCTGCTTGACTGGCTGAACGACTATACCTTTCCGGCGGAAATGAAGTTCACCGACAGAACCCACGGAGCCCGGATCGCCACCGCCCTTTACGATGCTCTCATTGCCCACGGAACGACGACCGCTTCCGCCTATTGCACCAGCCATCCCGCCTCGGTCGACGCCTATTTCGAGGAGGCGGAACGTCGGAACATGCTGATGCTTGGCGGAAAGACGATGATGGACCGCAATGCCCCGGCGAACCTCTGTGACACGGCGCAAAGCTCCTATGACGACAGCAAGGCGCTATTGGAAAAATGGCACGGTCGCGGACGGGCGCACTACGTGATTACGCCGCGCTTTGCCATCACTTCCACGCCCGAACAGCTGGAGGCGGCGGGGTCGCTCCTTAAAGAGCATCCAGACTGCCACCTGCAGACCCACATAAACGAAAACCACAACGAGATCGCCTTCACCCGCGAACTCTATCCGGAGGCAGCGGATTACCTCGGCGTCTATGAAAACTTCGGTCTTCTGGGCTCAAAGACGCTGCTCGGCCACTGCATCCACATGAACGAGCGGGAAAAGGCCGTCATGCGGGACACAGGATCGCTCGCCGTCTTCTGCCCGACCTCGAACCTCTTCCTCGGCAGCGGGCTCTTCGACAAGGTGGGGCTGGAAAAGGCCGGCATCCGCACTGCAATCGCCACGGATATCGGTGGAGGCACCAGCTATTCGCTGCTGCGCACCCTCGACGAAGGCTACAAGATCCTGCAACTGCAACGCCAGCGAATGCACCCCTTGACCGGTTTCTACTGGGCAACGCGAGGCAACGCGGAAGCGCTGTCGCTGACGGAACGGATCGGGACACTGGATGAAGGCACGGATGCCGACCTCGTGGTGCTCGATGCACGCGCGACCCAGCCCATGGCCCTGCGCATGGAAACCGCCGAGACGCTTTTCGAAGAGCTGTTCGTCCTGCAAACCCTCGGCGACGACCGTGCGGTGGTGGAGACTTACGCTGCAGGTGTTCCCCTGAAAGGCTGACCCGCGATCAGGTGAAACACCCGCGAGTTTCATGCACCGGTATCGGCGAGAAACGGGTTCAACCTCGTCGTCTTGGTCTCCTTGGCGTTCGACTTGTGCGCATGCACCCGTATCGTCACGCCCTGCTTCAACCCCTCGTCCCCGGATGACCTGACCAGAACTCCGCTATGAATACGCCCATCGGCCGGTGACCGGTATTCGTAGGTCACAGTAATGCGCTTTTCGACCGTGCTGGCCTTGAGACCACGCTGCTTGGCCACGATCTCCGCAAGACCGCACGCCAGGTAGGCCGGTTCCTTGGCATCACCGCTTCCAAGGTTGAGCTCGGCGATGAAACATTCGGTTCTTACTGACATCACTTGCGCACCGACAAGCAGGTAGTTGGTCTTCAGCTCGTAAGCCTGGACGCCCATCACGACAAGGCCGGAGGCGACAATGACGGCAACGGCGAGACCTGCCATTTTCAGACTTCTGATCACCTTTGCCTCCAGCACAACCACTTGTGGTTGAAAGTTAAGAAGGCAATACGTGTATAGCCCGTTAACAAAGATCGTTAACAACCACAGGTTTGCGCACCATCCGAAAATTTTACCAGGATTTTTTGTGGAGGCGCTCGGCCGGACCGAAACCCGGCCGTCTCCAAATGCGTTTCACCGTGCCTGCCCGGCCCTGAACGGACGCAGCACCAAGAGGCCGAACCCCGCCACCGCGAAGAGGACCAGCGAAATCGCCGTCCCCGCGAAAACCACCGGAAAGCCGTAGGACTGAATCGGCATCGTCATAACCAGTGGGGAGACTACCTGCCCTAGGAACATGGATGTCGCGACGATGCCCGCAACGCTGCCCCGCCGGTCCTCCGGTGCCACCTGCAATGCCAGCAGCAGAAAGGACGGCTGTACCAGCGAATAGCCGGCACCGACCAGCGCGGCACCACCCAAAATCAGCGGCCAGAGGGCTTCGACGGACAGGACGGCGAACCCCGCCCCCATCAGTGCATAGCCGAACCCGAAAGAAGCGGCGAGACCAATGGCGGTGCTGATCCGCTTGTAGGCAATGGCGACAAACCCGCCAACCAGCGTCAGCGCCCCGAGTCCCATGGCTGTTCCCGAAGCGCCGTCAATGCCGTTTGCGTCCAGATAGAAGGGCAACTGGCTCGGCATCAGAAAGAACAGCATGACGGTCACCAGTGTCAGCAGTCCGACTGCCAGCGATGGCGCCAGCCAGGCTTTCGACTGCGTCCCTGTCGACGCTTTGATCCCTTCGCATGGCTTTTCCCGGCGCGCATTCCGTTCCTGGCGGAGCACCGGCATGAGCAGCGGAATCAGCATCAACGGCAACAGATAGACGAGGAACGGCAGCCGTGGCGACAGTCCGGCGAGTGCCCCCGCCAAGGTGATGAAAAGAAATCCGCTGAAATTGATTGCCGCCGTTTGCCATCCCATGAAGGCGCTGCGACCGGCACCGGAGAACAGATCGCCGACAAGGGCCACCTGGGCGGTCATCGTCATGGCAACGCCGACCCCGAGCAGCAATCGGCTTGCGAGAATGGACTCCAGGTCGGGCAGATAAAAACCAGCGCTGCCGGCAAGGGCAAACAGAAGGACACCGGCCAGCAGAAACGGGCCTCGGCCGAAGCGGTCTGCCGCCAGTCCGGCGAAGGGCGCAATCAGAACGACGGTCAGCGACGGTGCGGCCACCAGAAAACAGGTCAGATAGTCGGCGGCAGGGTCATTCGGAAAGCTGGCCGCCAGCGCCGGCAATGCCGGACTGATGGTGGCATTGGCCATGATCTTGAGGGTCGCCGTCATCAGCAGCGCAATTGCCGCCGTTTCCAGCCAGAGCGGCCGGTTTGAGGGAGAGGACTGAGTGGACATGTGCTTTTTCCTTGCATTTCTTGCAACTGAAGCACAGTCTACAAATTCAAGTCGACTTGAGGTCAATACATGAAATTCATGGATATTTCGGAGGTCTCGAAACAGACCGGAATTGCCGCCTCGGCGCTGCGCCACTATGAGGAAGCGGGCCTGATCAACTCGGTCGGACGGCGTGGACTGAAGCGGCTGTTCGGCCCGGAAGTGCTCGATCAGCTTGCCTTGATCACGCTCGGCAAGTCCGGTGGCTTTTCGCTAGAGGAAATCAGGGCGATGTTCGGCCCGGACGGCCGCCCCGCCCTCTCCCGTCCTGGTCTGCATCAACGCGCCGACGAACTCGACCGGCAGATCGCAAGGCTGGAAACACTGCGCGACATGATCCGCCACGTCGCCGACTGCCCGGCACCGTCGCATATGGAATGTCCGAAGTTTCAGCAACTGATCCGGATCAGTGGCCGGAAAAGGCGTAGTGAAAGACCAAAATCACTTTTGAAACCAGATCGCACTCACTCCAGATCGAGAGATCCTGAATCAAACTAATCCGATTCAATCCACTGTTGCAGCTAGGATTAGCCGTGTGACCGTTGCCGGTGTGGAGATCAAATGTCGTTTTGGAATTTGCTGTTTCGCCGCACGGAACCTCCAACGATCTTTCTCGGCGACGTCCTGATGCATCTTGAGTGGAATCTTCTGAGCGCTATTAGTGACGGGTTCCACTATACATGGGCGCAGAAGCCGTCTCCCGAAGTCCTCAAGGAGCACTTCGCCGCTTCACTCGGATTACCTCTGTTTTCACAGGACGAAATGGAGTTCCGACCGGGCGACAAGTTGTTTCATTTCGCCATTACAGACCTGCGACACGGCCAAATGGGCATTATCGGTGGAGCGGATGTATTTCTGCCTTTCATGTTGCGTCCTTCTGTAACCCTTCAGGGCTATCTCATTGATATTGATACTGGAGTTGTTTTGGCGGAAGCTCAAGTCACTCGGAAACCAGGGTGGCTTCGCTACCGCAATCCGCGGATACTTGGGCCTATGGTTTTGTCACAATTTGTGCCGCTGGCATTCTCTCCATCCGATCCGGCAGGCCGCGCGATGCAGCCCCCGTTGTGTGAAGCGGCCGCAATCACGGTGCTGCAGAAGTTGATGAAGTCTGCGAAGATCTCAGCCGCTCGGAAAAAGGCATAGTGATTGGTCTCTTCGGAGGCACACATCTTCGTGCCATTGCAGTGATAGCCCGCCATCGCCAGACGCAAAAAACCCGCCGGATCGCTCCGGCGGGTCTCTCGAACTGATATCCAGATCCGGCGATTAACGCTTGGAGAACTGGAACGACCGGCGTGCCTTGCGCTTGCCGAACTTCTTGCGTTCGACGACGCGGCTGTCGCGGGTCAGGAAGCCGTTCTTCTTCAGGATCGCGCGCAGTTCCGGCTCGTAGTGGGTCAGCGCCTTGGACAGGCCATGGCGCACGGCGCCGGCCTGACCGGACAGACCGCCACCGGTCACGGTTGCGATGATGTCATACTGGCCAGCACGGTTGGTCAGCATGATCGGCTGCTGAAGGATCATCTGAAGAACCGGGCGAGCGAAATACTCGGTATAGTCCTTCTTGTTGATCACGATCTTGCCGGTGCCCGGCTGGATCCAGACGCGGGCGATGGCGTCCTTGCGCTTGCCGGTTGCGTATGCCCGGCCATTGGCGTCCAGCTTCTGGACATGGACCGGAGCTTCAGGGGCTGCGGTGCCGACCGCGCCGCCCAGTTCTTCCAGGGATTGCAGCTCAGCCATCTTTAAGCCCTCTTGCCGTCGTTCTTTGCGTTGAGGCCCTTGACGTCGACGAGTTCCGGCGTCTGAGCTTCATGCGGGTGGTTCGGACCAGCGTAGACCTTGAGGTTCTTCAGCTGCTTGTTGGACAGCGGACCGCCAGGCATCATGCGCTGCACGGCCTTTTCCAGGACGCGCTCCGGGAAACGGCCTTCCAGGATGGCACGCGCGGTGCGCTCCTTGATGCCGCCCGGATGGCCGGTGTGCCAGTAGTACTTCTTGTTTTCGTACTTGCGGCCGGTAAACACCACCTTGTCGGCATTGATGACGATCACGTTGTCACCGGTGTCGATATGGGGCGTGTAGGTCGGCAGATGCTTGCCGCGCAGGTGGTTGGCGATGAAGGCGGCCAGGCGGCCGACAACCATGCCTTCTGCGTCGATCAAGATCCACTTTTTCTCGACCTCAGCCGTCTTGGCAGAGAAGGTCTTCATGAGATTGATCCGTACTAAGCGGTTAAAGAAAGGGTCCGCGCGGCTAGAAACCTAAGCCAGCGAACGGACCCTGTATTCGTTCGGGAGCGCTTATACGCCTGACACCAGGCACCGTCAAGTGCATTGTTTCCGAGTCCATCATAATTTCATATTTCAAATCAATAACTTATAAAAACGGTATCCAGATACCGTAACTTTCTGCGCCTGTGAGAGCATCAAACTCTCTGGTTCGATCTTAATCCGCGGCAATAACCTGGCTGTCGCATCCACCGGAGAAAGGCGAAACCGCCACCGGGAACGAGGCGAAATCGCCTCCCCCCGTCGAAGCAGGGGTGGATCCGGACAACCATGTTGCGATCCGAACAGTCTTACCTCGGCGGCACCGAATAGGTTGCCGTCGCGTGGGCGGCTAGGTCCTCCTGCCCTTCTCCGGCGATGCCGCAGTCGACAACGGCAAGCCGCTTCCCGAGCTTTAGGAGACGGCAGCTGGCCAGCAGATCGCCCGGCTCCGGTTTTCTCAGGAAATTGATATTGAAACTGGTGGTCACCGCCAGTGCCACGGGACCGATATGCGCCAGGATCACCACATAGGCGGCAAGATCAGCCAGGGCCATCATCGACGGACCAGATACCGTGCCTCCGGGCCTAAGGTGAAGATCATTCGCCGACAGGCGGACAACGGCTTCACCCGGCGAAACGCTGTCGATCCCATAGACCCGGCCTCCGGCATGGATCTGGGGAAACTCCCGGTCCAGCAATTCCATGATCTGATCGGCAGTCATCACCGGCGTCATCGGCATCCCCTATTGCCTTAAATCTCACCGTGAATCCGGCTTGCAATTACGTAAACGTCAAAAGACGGTCATTGCAAGCCGGAAAGAGCGCAGATGTGCAATCGGGAAAAAAAGGTGCCGGTGAGTACCTCTGTGCCATTTCGACTTGTGGTGACTTCAGCAGTCAACCGCGCCTGCGGCCACGGCGTCGGCCGCTGCCGCTGTCGCCGCCTTCAGCCCGCGCTGCATCGGCTTCCTTGTTCGGCGGCGACACCAGCGGGCCGATTTCTGCGATCACCTCATCGAGCGTCGGCCGCTTGCCCGCCGCATGTGCGTCGAGGGCTCCGCGCATCGCCGCCAGATGCACCGGCGACGTACCGCAGCAGCCGCCGACGATGCGCGCGCCGGCATTCAGCGCCATGTGGGCATATTTCGCCATCAGCTCCGGCGTTCCCGTATAGACAACTTCGTCGCCGCGGATCTGGGGAATGCCGCAATTGGCCTTGGCGACTACGATCGCATCCGGGTAGGTTTCGGTAATTTCCAGGATCGCCGCCAGAAGGTCGGAGGCACCGACGCCGCAGTTTGAGCCGATCGCAACGGGCGTGCAGGCGAACTGCGCCTGCAGGTCGCCGAGCCCCTTCGGCGACAGCCCCATCATCGTCTTGCCGGCAGTGTCGAAACTGGCGGTGATCACCAGCGGCAGGTCGAAATCCTGCGCAGCTTCCGCAGCGGCCTTCATCTCCTCAACCGCCGACATGGTTTCGACCCAGAGGATATCGGCTCCGCCCTCGACAAGCGCTTCCATCTGTTCCCGGAAGGCAGCAACGCCGTCTTCATAGCTGAGCGCACCGAGCGGCTGAAACAGTTCGCCGGTCGGACCGACGGATCCGCCGATAAGCACCTCCCGATCCACGGTTCCGGCAACCTCGCGCGCCAGCTTCACCGCGGCGACATTCAGCTCATTCACGCGGCCTTCCGCCTTGTGCAGCTTCAGGCGGTGACGGTTGCAGCCGAAGGTGTTGGTCAGGATGATGTCGGCACCGGCATCCACGAACGACTGGTGCAGCGCCTTAATCTTCGCCGGTTCGTCCGTGTTCCACAGTTCCGGAGCGTCCCCGGAGAGGAGGCCCATGTCGAAAAGGTTGGTTCCCGTTGCGCCATCGGCGAGCAGCGCGCCATTCTTGGCCAGAAGCGTCTCCAGCTTGGACATTCAGCAGTCTTTCGTCTTGGTGGTGTTCCTGAATCTCTGCAATAGCAGACCCGACCGGGAAGTCCATTCGCTCGGATGGCCGCCCGGATGGTTTCTCGAAAATCCTAGCGTTTATTCAAATCCGGAGACGAAGAATCGCGTCCGAGACTGTCGCGTGGCCGTCGTTTGCCTGACATGGATGCGGGTAAAGGTGTCAATGGACTTTTCCGGCAAAATGGCGCAACAAGGCGGCATGACGCTTTTGCGGTATTGTGCGACGGATCTGGAGCCGGGTTGTAAAGGCTGCTGATCGAGACTACGCGCAACCAAAATCATCTTGGGAGCCAAATGATGTCAGACGCCGCCACATCCGGCCGTCGAGGAAGAACCGCCCGGCGCGAGCGCCGGCAGGCAGGGCCCGGTGGTCAAGCCGTTCCCTATATTTCGCGGAATATCCCGGTCTATGACGTTCTGAGCGATGAAGGCGCAGAACGTATCGAGGCCCAGACCGACCGGATCCTTGCCGAAATCGGCATCGAATTCCGGGACGATCCGGAAGTCATCGCCATCTGGAAAAAAGCAGGCGCGGAGATTGACGGCGAGCGGGTCCGTTTCCCGAAAGGCATGCTGCAGGAGCTGGTGAAAACGGCCCCGGCCCAATTCACCCAGCACGCGCGCAATCCGGCCCGGAACGTCGAAATCGGCGGCAAGAACCTGGTTCTGGCACCGGTTTACGGCCCGCCCTTCGTCACCGATCTCGACAGGGGACGCCGCTATGGCACCATCGATGATTTCCGCAATTTCGTGAAACTCGCCTACATGTCGCCGTGGCTGCACCATTCCGGCGGCACGGTGTGCGAGCCGGTGGATCTGCCCGTCAACAAGCGCCACTTCGATATGGTCTATTCCCATATCAAATATTCCGACAAACCCTTCATGGGATCGGTGACGGCTCCGGAACGTGCCGAAGACTCGGTCAAGATGGCACAGCTCACGTTCGGCGAGGATTTCGTCGACCAGAACTGCGTCATGATCCAGCTGATAAACGCGAATTCGCCGCTGGTCTTTGATGCGACCATGCTCGGTGCCCTGAAGGTCTATGCGCGCCACAATCAGGCCTGCATCGTTTCGCCCTTCATCCTGGCCGGTGCGATGAGCCCGGTGACAGTGGCCGGAACGCTGTCCCAGGTGCTGGCCGAAGCGCTGGCGGGCTGCGCGCTGACGCAGCTCATCCGCCCGGGCGCTCCGGTCGTCTTTGGTGCTTTCGTCAGCTCCATTTCGATGCAGTCCGGCGCTCCGACCTTCGGCAGCCCTGAAGGTTCGCTGCTGCTGAACGGCGCCTCGAAACTTGCCCGCAGGCTCAACCTGCCGTTCCGCTCCGGCGGCTCCTTCACCGCTTCCAAGGTGCCGGATGGCCAGTCGGCGCAGGAATCGGCGCAGACTATCCTCGCCACATTGCAGTCGGGCGTAAATTTCTGCCTGCACGCCGCCGGCTGGCTGGAAGGCGGCCTGTGTTCCTCCTACGAGAAATTCGTGATGGACGCCGACCAGCTTGGCATGATGCATGTGCTGGCCAGGGGCATCGATATTTCGGACGAGGCGATGGCGATGGACGCCCTGGAGGAAGTCGGCCCCGGCGGACATTTTCTTGGGGCTGCCCATACACAGCGCAATTTCGAAAGCGCCTTCTATCGTTCATCGATCGCCGACAACAATTCCTATGAGCAGTGGCTCGCCGACGGCAAGCTGGATGCGGCGCAACGAGCGAATGCACGCTGGAAGGAGCAGCTCCGCGCCTATACCGGCCCGGAACTCGACCCGGCAATCGACGAAGCCCTTCTGGCCTTCATGGCCGAACGAAAGGCCTCTTTCCCCGACAGCAACGTCTGATCCGGCAGACCCGCATTTTTTTCAACGCCCTGCTTCGGCAGGGCGTTTTCGTTCCAGGGTCCCGGTTCACCGGTCTGTGCCTGGTCCGCCTCCACGGCGGCCTGGTGACGAGGCCACATCACGCCATATGTGTCCATCCACACCCAGAGACTTGATTGATTTTCATTTATCGATTTCAGTCCGACATGCAGCATTCGAAAATGAGCCGTCGACTTCTCCCCAAAATCCGAGCCAAACGAAGCGGGACCATGATGAACACCGAGAGCAGCAATCGCGCCAGGAACGCCGTCAAGACCTCAGCGTCGGAAATGACAGGGTGGCTGATCGACAAGGCACTTCCCCGCTGGTCAGAATCCGGCCTGCTTGCGAGGGACGGATCCTGCTTCGAGTCCATTGACCTCACATCTCTCGAAGGACTGGCCGGGCCGCGCCGTGCCCGTATCGTGCCCCGGCAGATTTACGCTTTCCTGGAGGGAGCGAACCTTGGCTGGAGCGGTCCGGCGGAGGAAATCGCCCGTAAGCTTCACACCTGGTATGTCGACACGTACCTCACCCGCGACGGTCACTTTGCTGCGTCCGCAGGTATGGACAACAAGATCATCGATCCGGCGTTCGATCTGTACAATCAGGCATTTTCCCTTTTTGGTTTCGCCACCATTGCCGCCGCTCTCCCCGAGATGCGGGAGAATGCCGAGGAACGGGCGGCAAACCTGCTGAACCACCTCTACGAGACCTACGCCCATCCTGAAGCAGGTTTCCGTGAAGCAGAGCCCGACCGCCTTCCCCTTTGTTCCAATCCGCATATGCATCTCTTCGAGGCCTGCCTCGCATGGGAGGCGGTGTCGCAGGATCCGGTCTGGGCGGACCTGGCGGACGAAATCGCCGATCTGGCCCTGTCACGGTTCATCGATCCGGTTTCCGGTGGCCTGCGCGAATTTTTCAACCTCGACTGGAGCCCGTTCACCGGTGACGGCGGCAATGGCAAGGGACGCGTCATGGAGCCGGGCCACCAGTTCGAATGGGCCTGGCTGCTCGCCCGTTGGGGTCGCGCGCGAAACGATGCCACTGCCCTGACCGCCGCACGCCGCCTCTATGACATCGGCTGGACCTATGGCATCGACGAGAACCGCGGTGTGACCTTCATGGCACTCAACGACGATTTCACCGTGCGCGACCCCGTCGCGCGTCTGTGGGGCCAGACAGAATGGATCAAGGCGGCCATCGCTCTCGCCGAAATGTCCATCGGCGCGGAGCGCGATGCCTATCTGGCAGACATACCCGATGCCGTTGGAGCTCTGGACCTTTTTCTGAAAGCGGCACCCGACGGGCTGTGGCGGGACAAGATGTCTCCGGACGGAACGTTCGTGGACGAACCGGCACCTGCGAGTTCGTTCTACCACATCGTCTGCGCGATATCGGAATTGGAATCCTTTGCCAAATCGCTTTGACGCCGGATGGCGAAACCAGAGCAGGAAAAGACGCAATCGGCCTTTTTCGACGGTGGCTCTCATTCTATAGCTTGTCGCCGAAAACACGAGATGGGACCAACGAGGAGGCCGAATGCCCCACGCTCAAATCATTGATGGCAAGGCCATCGCGGACAGTGTCCGGCAGGAAATCACCGACCGCGCGGCCAAGCTGCTGGCAACCAGCGGCAAGCGGCCCGGCCTCGCGGTCGTGCTGGTCGGCGAAGACCCGGCGAGCCAGGTTTATGTCCGCAACAAGGACCGCGCCGCCGAGGCCTGCGGTTTCCACTCGGTCAAACACACCCTTGCCGCCGATACCAGCGAGGCGGACGTGCTGGCGCTGGTCGAGCGGCTCAACAACGATGAGGACATCCACGGCATCCTGGTGCAGCTGCCCCTGCCCGACCATATCGACGAAAGCAAGGTGCTACGCCTGATCCGCCCGGATAAGGATGTCGACGGTTTCCATCCGGTCAATGTGGGACTGTTGACTGCCGGCGAACGAAACAGTGCGCTTGTACCCTGCACGCCGGCCGGCAGTCTCGTTCTGTTGAAGCGCACGCTTGGCGACACGCTGTCCGGCCGCAATGCCGTCGTGGTCGGGCGCTCCAACATCGTCGGCAAACCCATGGCGAACCTCTTGCTGCAGGAAAGCTGCACAGTCACCATCGCTCACAGCCGCACGAAAAACCTGCCGGATGTGGTGCGGGCAGCCGACATCGTGGTTGCGGCCGTCGGTCGTCCGGAAATGATCCGGGGCGACTGGATCCGCCCGGGTGCGACGGTCATCGATGTCGGCATCAACCGAATCCCCGCCCCCGACCTCGGCGAAGGCAAGTCTCGCCTCGTGGGTGATGTTGCCTTTAAGGAGGCGATCGAGGTCGCCGGAGCAATAACCCCCGTCCCGGGTGGCGTGGGACCGATGACCATCGCAATGCTGATGGCAAACACCCTGACTGCCGCCCGGCGGCTGCTTGGATTGCCCGAGGAAGACGCACTGTTTTGAGGCTTATGCCGGCAGCACAAGCCCTTGATGTTGCACGCGAGGCAGAAATGCCGGCACAGCTTCACGCTTGCACTTGCTCCGGTGCCATGATCTATCGTGTTTGCATTCGTTTAACCATGGCACCGTAAGTTGGGTAGCGTAGGGGCTGCATATGCAGTGGACCGGATTGCATCAGGGTGAGCTTGGGCAATCGGGTTCTGCCAATCCGTCAGGCGGCAGTAAGTGAAGGGTCTACCGTCCTGCAGGCCTGGTGTTCGCACCGGGCTGCGTTTGAGCGCATTGTCTTCTCTGGCGGCCCGGAGGGCGGCCGGTGTTTTTTGTGATTCATGGCGTCCTGCTCTGGCTGGACTGGCAGGCCTTTTTCTGGTTGCAGAGGTATCACCTGCCCATTCCTTCGAGATTTTTGGCTGGAAGTTTTTCGAATCGTCCGAGGAACAGGCCGAAGCCGTACCCGATCCCCTTCCCTATGAGGCCGAACTGTCGGTCTCGGGAGACACCGATGAACTTACCGAACAACTGACAGAAGCCTCGCTGCTGGTGCAGCAGCAGGACAAGCCACCCTCTGGGGAGGCAGGCTTGATTGCCCGGGCGCTGTCTGACCGCGAAAGACTGGTCGCCCAGCTTTATGCCGACGGCCGCTATGGCGGCACCGTCGAGATTTCGTTGGCAGGCATTCCCCTTGAAACCGCTCTCGAACAAGCCGACTTGCCGGATGGGCGGCCGGTAAAGGTTCGCATTCTCGTCGATCCGGGTCCGGTTTTCACCTTCGGCGACATTTCGGTAACCGCCCGCGGCAGCGACCTTTCAACGGACCCGGCCTTCTGGGGCCTGGTCAAAGGCGATCTGGCGGCTTCCGACAAAGTCCTGTCGGCTGAAAAGAAGATTGTGACCGTGCTGCGCGGCCGCGGCTACCCCAAGGCCAGGATCGCGGAAAGACGGATCACGGCGGACCACAGCACCAAAACGCTTGCAGTCACGCTTGTTGCCGAGGCCGGAACCAAGGCGCGGTTCGGCCCTGTGTCGGTGAACGGCACGGAGGTTACGGATCCTGACTTCGTGGTAAAGCAGGCCATGCTGCCGCAAGGCGGGGTCTATTCGCCGGAGGATCTGGAACGCGCCCGCAAGCGCCTCAACGACCTCGGAATATTTTCTTCGATCCGGCTCATCGAGGGGGACATTGCCGGCCCGGACGGAACGATGCCGGTTACGATCGAAGTCAGTGAACGAAAGCGCCATGTCATCGGAGCCGGTGCCACCTGGTCAAGCATCGAAGGCTTCGGCGTCGAGGCCTACTGGCGACGCCGGAACCTCTTCGGTCGCGGAGAACTGTTGTCGGTCGAAGGATCGGTCGGCCGCATCGGCAACGAAAGCGTGCTCGACATGGAGTATTCCGCGCGGATCGCCTTCGAGAAACCCGGTGTCTTTGGACCTTTGACGAGCTTTACAACCAGCCTCGGCGCGAAGCAGGAACATCCGGATTCCTACAAGAGCCGGTCCATCTCCTATGACGCCTATCTCAGCCGAAAATTTTCGGAACAGCTCACCGGCAGGCTCGGAGCGGAAGTCTATTTCGCGCGCGAAGACGATGTCTTCGGTACCGAAGATTATCTCCTCTTGGGCCTTCCTGCGAACCTGACCTTCGACAACCGCGACGACAAGCTAGATCCCTCCAAAGGCATCTTTGCCGCGCTTGTGGCGGAACCCGCTTATGACGCGCTCAATTCCAATGCGATGTTCTTCAGCCGGGCGACGGTCTCCAGCTATTACGCGCTCGACGAAGCCAAGAGGTTCATTCTGGCCGGCCGGGTCTCCGCCGGATCGATTGTCGCGCCTTCGGTCGAGTCCG